>Ga0265797_10009884_pt1 | contig 12260 bp, 9 predicted proteins | sample P2T30metagenome_FD_192433 | JGI IMG/M metagenome (GOLD analysis project Ga0265797, IMG submission 192433) | Plant litter microbial communities from East Loma Ridge, Irvine, California - P2 T30 | ecosystem: Environmental > Terrestrial > Plant litter > Unclassified | place: USA: California... | reverse complement strand
AGTATATGCAACTGAGCAACATCGCTCGGTAACCAAGAGGTCAACAATGAGCAGCAAGCGTAACCAACATGTCGTTCCGCATGGTAACGGCTGGGCAGTAAAAGGAGCTGGGGCTGAGCGTGCCACGGCTGTGTATTCAACGAAGCAGCCAGCTGTCGATCGCGGCCGCGAGATTGCCCGTAATCAAGGCACGGAGTTGTTGGTGCACGGCAAGGGCGGACAAATCCAAACCAAGGATAGCCATGGTAAGGATCCATTCCCGCCGAAAGGGTAAGAGCGAGTTGTGCTGAGGCTGGCTGCCTGAAGGGTGAGTGCTGGAAAAACCGTCAAGATTTCCAGCACTCCCACACGCAAGATTTGTTGAGTACGCCCGCGCAATGAGCTTCGATGACGCTGCCGTTCACCCCACATCAAGGGGCTTTCAACGGGCCGTTTCAGGGTCAATGGGACCAAAGAGGGAGTAATTGCAGTCGGCCCTAGAGGTATCGGTGGAATCAACTAACTGCAATATTTTTATTTAACGCTAACGATCGACTACACCAAAGAGGATGGCACGCTATGTTTGGCAGCATCGACAAGAGCAAAGGACTACTGTTTGTCACTCACGACCTTGACCAGTCGTTGCGAAGTGCAATGCAAACCATGAGGCAGGAGGTGGAGGATTTGAAAGAAAACAGGCTGCTCAATACGCCCCCCGAAGACCTGAAGCGCTACCTTGTAGAGAAGTACGGCGTTACGTCGATCACGCTGCTGCGGGACCAATGGTACGCCGACCATCAGGACGTTCAGGTAGATGTTCGCCACGACAGAATGCGTTGGATCGACGATAGGACCCGTCCAGTCATGGTTCCAGGCGAGCGGATCGAGGTGCGCGTTCCATTCGAGGGCGATGCAGAGTTGTTTTACGCGAAGGCTAATACCTTTTCGCTCAACCCGCCCCGTGCCATCATAGAGGCAAGCGAACTGGTAATGCGGTACGACACCCCTTCCGATCAGCCGCGCGATGTGCGCCCCCTGGTGGATCAGACGCTGGCTGAAATTGAGCAGCACTTGGACTGGCAGCGCCCAATGATCGACGCGCATAACGCGGCACTGGCCACCTCAGCGGAGCAAGCGATCCAGCAACGTCGTACGCGATTGCTGGCCCAGTCGCAACGAGTGGAAGCCCTTGGCATCCCGGTAAGGCGACGCGAAGGTGCTCCGAAGACCTATGCGATACCCACGGTACGGCGAAGGGCTACTCCGATGCTCCCACCCGCCACCGCGGCACAGTTCAAACCAGAGCCCACCTGGTCGATAGAGATGTACGAGCAGGCACTCAAGATCATGCAGGACATGGCGTTAGTGATGGAACGCAGTCCAGGTGCCTTCAAGGCTATGGATGAGGAAGCCCTGCGTCAGCACTTTCTCGTGCAACTTAACGGGCAGTTCGAAGGCAAGGCTACGGGCGAAACCTTTAATATGGCTGGCAAGACCGACATCCTCTTGCGCGAGGGTGACCGCAACGTGTTCATCGCCGAGTGCAAGTTCTGGAAGGGACCGAAAGCCTTTGGAGACGCCATAGACCAGTTACTCGGCTATGCAACATGGCGTGATGGGAAGGCTGCAATCCTCGTGTTCAACCGGGGCGTCGAAACTTCGACTGTCCTGGCCGGCATTGATAGCGTGACCAAAGCACATTCCAACTTCAAGCGCAGTGCAGACTGGCCGCATGAAAGCGGCTTCCGCTACGTCCTCCATTGCAATGACGACAAGAATCGTGAATTAATTCTGACAGTGCTTGTGTTCCACGTGCCCAAGTAAGGGGTGCTGCGCTGAAAGACGGTCTCCGTTAATGAAGAATTTACCGCCTATGAAAATTTGCGGCCCGTAGTGTCCGTAGCTTGCCGGTCGCCAGCAGCAAATAGAATAACTCAAAGACAATGGTTTCATATCCAATCCGAATCGCCCGCGATACTTACCGTGGACGCGATCCGCGTAAACAACAGAAGGCAACAAATCACAACCGTGAAGTTGCCCAGCTGGAGCGTAAGATCAACGACATGCTGCGCGAGCAGAAGGAACCAATCAAGGTCTATAGCTGGGCAAGCATCGCCAGCGCGACCGGGTTGTCCTATGACTTCGTGCAGAAAGTTGGATACTCGATCGACTGTGGTAGTAATGGGTTCACCGCAACAGCGCCGGGAGGCGTCACCGATCTCGACGCTGCAATAAAATGTCTCTAGATAGCTCTGCCAGGCAGTACGTCCGCATCCTCGTTCGACTTGCGCCGTGCCTGTAGCCTTAACCCGCACCGCAACCCTTCATACTCCAAATTAATGATGGAATTACAGCTCACTTCAGAAATGGAGCGCGGTTCAAGCCCGGCCTCGCGAGGCCCCGCCGGCGCTTATATCGAAGGCGAATTAGGTGCGCTCTATTTGCTAGCCTTATTGACGGGCAATCGGGCGCCGGGCATGCCAGATGCACAGGTTGTAAGCGTCCGATTCCAAGGTACCGAACAAGGGTTCAAGCTGGATGACCTGATCGTTTCGGGCGTGGGACCGTCTGGCGGCTTCATTCTCGAAATCCAGTCGAAGCGGGATATCACTTTCTCGCCGCAGGATAGCGTCTATCAAGACGTAGCCTTCCAGATCGCACGGAGCGTGGTGGGTTCCGTGCCAGCGGACCGACACTTTCTCGGGATAGCGACACAGCGAACCAGCCGCAAGATTTCCGGTGCTTATCAGGATGTACTCAAATGGGCCCGGACAATGGAGGACTCGGCAGCGTTCTTCACCCGGTTAAACGCTAAGGGCATCGCGAGCAAAGATATGCGCGATTTCGTTGCGACGACGCGAAAGCACCTTGTCGCGGGCGGGGTCGCCGATGACGACGATGCGATCTGGAGGCTGTTGCGGCGGATGCTTATCCTCGAGTTCGATTTCGAAGCGACATCACCGATCACCCGAATCTATGGGCATGCGCTCGCACGGATGGCGCTAGCCGACGAGGACATCGACCGTGCAGGATCGCTGTGGAGCCGGTTGATCGACTTATCAATAAAGACTGGGACGACCGGCGGTAAAATCGACCGAACGGCCTTACTGGCCGACCTGGCCGAGGCAGGGTTCCGGCTTGCCGGCAACCGCGAGTATGGTCCGGCACGCGTCAGACTTGCCGAGCTCGCGCAGAACACGCTTGCCCATATCGGCACGAGTGTGGCGGGAGTGACCTTGCCGCGGCTAGAAGCAGTCGCTGCGGTCGACGATGCATCTGAAGTGCATCGTTTCGTCGAGGTCCGCGGAGATCCCGGCGTCGGTAAATCCTGGGTTCTTCGCCATCTCGCCGAGCGCGTTGCGCGCCAGGCACCGATTATCGTCCTCGACCGGGATGCGACGCCTCCGGGAGGCTGGCTGCCGTTTTCAAACCATCTCGGCATCCCAGGAACGGCGGTCGAATTCCTGACAGATCTGGCCGCAAGCGGTGGCGCGATGCTCTTCATCGATGGCCTAGACATGTTCGACGACGTCGGTCGCCAACGCACTATTGCCGAGCTGCTGAGGGCAGCGAGCGCGATCCCGGACTTCAAGGTGATTACCACCATGCGGACGGCCGGAAACATCAATGTCGAACCCTGGCTCGACGAGCAAATCGTTTCTGCAATGGGGGGCGCGTACGCAATACAGGTCGGGGCCCTATCGGAAGACGAAGCGGCAACCCTTGTAGATCAAGCGCCGAGTCTCCGATCCCTGTTGGACCCGAAGCATCCGGCTGCCGGACTTGCCCGAAATCTCTACCGGTTATCCCGGCTGCTGAAGGTGCCTAGCGCTACCAGGATCCGGACCGAAGCTAAGATGGCTAGTTTATGGTGGGCGAGTGCGGATGGCGCGCCTATAAAAGACGTTCGTGCCGCGCAACGGCTGATGGCCGCGCTAGCCGCAGGGGCTTTGCGGGGCGAAGGAGCGAGTGAGATTGCTGAGGATTCGGCGGCACGTTCGCATTTGATCGGGGCGATGACGCTCAGGGAGGTGCGACGCGACCGGCTCGACTTCTATCACGACGTGTTGCGCGACTGGGCAATAGGCAGTTATATCGCTGAGACCCCCCAGCATCTGGCTGCTCTGGACATGACCGTGCCGGTCTCACCGCGCGTTGCCCGCGGTATCGAGTTCGCCGCCCGCCTCGCGCTCGAGTCGGATGCAGATTGCAATGGGTGGGGCCAGCTACTCAGGCAGCTCTCGGTCCCCGAGGCACATGGGTCCTGGCGGCGTCAAGCGATCCTTGGCTTGTCGCGTTCGGAGGCCAGATACGAATTGCTTGAAAAGTGCGGCGCCGGCTTGCTTGAGGACGGGGCGGCCCTCCTCGTCGAATTGTGCACGACGATTGCCACGGTCGAAACCATGGCGACTTCCGATTTAATGAGTATGCCGGACGGTACCGGGATCGATATGCCGCGTTCCTATCGCATCGATGTCACTGGCTCCGCCATCGCGGTGCTGCGCTGGGTACTGACTCATGCGGCCGAGATACCGATGTCAGCGATCGGCGCGGTGGTCGAATTGGTCAAAATACAGCTCTTTCTCCTCAACCATCTTGAGCGGCTCGGCCATCAAACTGCTGTCATGCTGTTTGGTTGGCTACGACAGCTCGATGTCCGAGACGCCGTAGTGACGATCCCAAGTGAGCAGAACCTCGGGAGGAGCGCGCGCGAGGGGCGAACCAGCATGGTCGAGCAGCTTCGGCTGATGGCTCTCTTGCTCGGAAAATTCGCGCCTGATGAGTTGAAGGCCTATCTCAAGGAGGTCAGCAGCGAGCGGGACAGCCACAAGGCCGATGCGATCCGGCAGTTTTCGAAAGTGATTGCGCCTGTTGCGCCCGCCGAACTGGTTGAACTCCTGTTAGCGAGTCTCCTCCAGACACAGGATCAGGGAAGCCGCCGCGATCAACGTGACCGCATAAGGAAGAAGGCCTTCACTTTCGCCGATAGCAACTACTTGCCCGTCTCGCCAGCACAGCCTCCATTCCTTGATCTGTTGGAGTTCGCTCCTGCCGAAGGATTAAAGCTGGTCCGGACACTGGTCGCTGAAGCGATTGCCTTTAGTACCGACGCGCGCGTGTCCGTGGATTCAGGCTTCACCGTCGATTTCGGCGATGGTCCACGCTTTTTCCCCCGGACCGACAGTTATCTCTGGTCGCGGGATCAATGCAGCAATTATTCGGCGGCCTCCGGGCTCAAGGCGCTGGAAGCTTGGAGCCAGCAAAGGCTCGACAATGGCGCCCCAGTGGATGAAGTGCTCGGCGATATTCTCGGGCCCGAGGGCAGCTGTGCCGCATACCTTTTAGTTGCGGTCGATGTGTTGCTGTCGCATTTCGGCGTAGCGCGCGATGTGGTGGCGCCTTTGATCGCGGATCCCGAGCTGCTGGCCACTGACCGCATCCGTCGGGATCATGATCAGCTTGGATTGGGACTTGATCAGTTTGCAATCGGGAAGGAGCCGGACGCCAAAATCAGGCTCGCCGACTTGAAGGGCCGCCCGTCGCGACGCGTGACCTTATTCGATGTGGTGCACTTTTATCTGGGAGACGATCCCGTGGCGAACCGCTTGCGCGAGCAACTAGGTGCCGCGATCGCGAACCTTGGGCCCATTCAATCCTACTCGAACTGGACTGACGCGCGGCTCATCGCACGGGTTGCCAACAATAGGCTGCAGCGATCAAACTGGACCGACATCGGGGACGGAAGACTAGAATATCGATCGCCAGCGGAGGAGGCTGCGCATCTGGAAGCCATGGAGAAGCAGCGGGTCGCATTCATACGTTCGACCGAGATTAAGTCGCGCATCAATTTGGCGATCTCTCGCGGAGGCGAATACGCCACCGCCGCCACGGCCCGCGATGCAGTTGATTATGCGGGCGGCGACCTTCCCAACGATAGCGATACCGATGCTCTCAAGTCGCGTTCAACCCGCCTGATCACGACGGCCTTGCTGGTCGCTCGCGACGGTGACGACAGCCTGCTTGCCACCGAGGAGGCCTGGGTCCGTCAGGTCGTTGCCATTGCCCTCGAGGAGCGTTCTGATCGCAGTATCGGATCAGAGGATACGCTGCGCTTCAATCGGCCTGCGATTGCCATCCTTACTTTGATTCATCTCTGGGCCCGGAGTGGAAGTGAGACGGACCGGAACACGCTGATCCGGCTTGCGACGCGCGAGGATCATAGTGCAGCTCCGGCATTCGCAGCCGGGCTAGGGCTGATCCTAAAAATTGAGCCTAAGCTCTTCAAGGCAGCAATGCGCGCTGCGTTCGCAAGCATGACTTGGCGTTGGAAGAGCTATGACGAGGAAGACGATGCAGAGCATGCGCGGTTCAGTGCCGAGCGGACCGTGGCGATCGATACTGCAATCAGGGCCGAGATCGCCTGGCTGGACGGCGAGGCCGAACCTTCGTGGCCGGCTTGGCCAGAGGAACACCCGCTTCTGCGGCGCGGCTCCCGTCTCCAAGTAGCTGGGCTCAACACGTCGGCAGAGCTTGAAGAAGATGAGATGTTCAAGTCTGCAGTTGCCGATTCATCGTCGACCATCCACGTCAACAGTAGCGCGGCAGCACAATGGCTGGCGATGGTTCAAGCTGCACCCAAGGGGGTAAACGATTGGAGGCAGGAGGTGGTCGAGGCTTATGTCGATTGGACCTCTCGGATGAACGGCCTCGGTCTACCTGTAGATATCGAGATCGATCGCGATCCGCACGAGTGGAATCTGCACTACTACGCGCTCTTCGCCGAGCGGCTACTCGACGCTACCGATGCGTCGTTCGAACCCGATCTGAAGCTCGTAACAGATCTGCCGGACGAGCCATTCGGCAAGGTCGCGCAGACTGTCATTCACTCGGCCGACGTGCTCTATTTCAATGATCCTGCGCGTTCAGCCGCACGGCCTGCTGAATTGCGTACTCGCTTAGCTCAACGCGTGATGGCACTCCACAGGTGGAAGTATGCTGATGATCCGGCCAGTTCACGGATCGACATGGACAGCGCTGGGATTGTCGCCCAGATAATGTTGAGCATTTACAACCCGTTCAATGGGACGCGGAGCTATCTGCCCGCATTGTTGTTCGACCGCGTTGACCCGCTTCTTCCAGCGATAAGACCGCTGCTGCCTGGCGGTCCGATGGCTTTTGTGGCGATGTGCACGATGAACCTGCTCCTAGTTGCCACCCGCGCGCGTCACCTCGATTTTCTGCTCGAAGCGACCGAGGCTTGGTTTGGTCGAACACAGGCGCCCGGCCTGTGGATCGACATGGGCATTGGGCGGAAGGTAGTCCTATGGCTGGAAGCAACAATCATCGAGGAGCCGGACTTGCTCGGACCGGCGCATCCATTACGCGGCCGTATCGACCGCGCACTTGGGCGGTTAGTCAGTGTTGGCGTTGCCGAGGCCCATGAGCTCGAATTGAGGGTCGAAGCGGCGACTGGGGCGTTTAAGCAATAAACCATCTATTCTATAGACTAACAAACCGCGCCTTTTGGATTTCGCACCCGCTGTCTGAGGCCATGCAGGCTTTTGTAGCGCGCCACGCAACACCTGGTCAGCGTCGCAAGATTCCGGAACGCGCGCTTCTCCTTCCATCTCCAGGGACTGGCACATAGGGCCTAGGCAAGGCCACGATGATCATGTCGTCTGTCGGAAGCCAGCCGACTGCATTCGCTGGCGCAAGCTTTTTCTGTTCTACAGGCTATTGGGCCAAGGAACACCACATCTGCTAAAGTGTTCAGCTGATCGCAGCCCCCAGCTGTGGCCGGAGCAGATATCACACACCGGAGGCTGAGTTGCCGTTGCGCATAGATTTCAATGACATTCGAGAGCACCGGAGCAAGTCGATAACGTTCATCCTGCTTTGTCATACAGCCCCCTTCGGGATTTCCAAATAACCGCCACTTATGAACCAATTGTCCTTGGCGAGCGTTTGATACATTACAAACTGCCAACTATTGATTCTGCCGGAATATCGGCTTTGCTCATCCTCCAAATAATCTCGCACACCTTTAACGCCTTTTGTTTTTCCAATTGATCCTAGATGCGCCCGCAATGTGATCAAGTCATCATTTGCGTTAGAAGTGAAACTATGACCAAGCTTTACAACATCAAAATGCCGCTGAGCACGCTCACATCTCGTACTCGACCAATGTGACGGAGGCTGAACAAAATATGACAACACTGGCGGTCCAATCTTGTCCAATTTGGCATAAATCCATTGTTCTTGAGTAAAATCATCATAATATGGATGAATTGTCTGCCTCCCAGCGGATAGAGGATAACGCGCTCGCTTCGCGTTATTGCAAAATTCACATACAGGAACCAAATTATATGGACAGACTGCTAGATCTGGGTACCTTGACTTCGGTAGGTGATGATCGAGCACAGCAATGGTGCCGATACCACAAAGGGGACACTTTGAATTTGGAGCAGAATTGCGTAAGGCGTTATATACAGACCGCGCTGCCCCATTTGTTGCGCTCATCTGTTCAGTATAGAGGTTCTGCAGCTCTTCCTTTGTGACGGCACCCACGTTCGTTACACGCGGAATCTGATAGAGGGTTTCTACCTTCGCGTGCTGATCATATTGAGTAGCAGTGGCAATAAGAGTAGGCTCAATAGCAGTCAATCGCGCTTCTAAATCCGCATCTTTAATACCTGAAATACAAACCGAGAGAACACGAGCTGGAAGTATCGTAGGTGTAGTAAGTCTTCGCATAACTAGTCACCTGCCTCCTCGTCTACAGAGGAGTCCGGTGGAAGAATGCTTAGAGCCCTAGCTAATGCTCGCCCCTCTGCGCCTAACTGCCCGCCAAATTCCTTCATGATGCTGTCATACGTACGACCCTGTACCTTATCTGCAACTAGACGATGAAATCCAGTCTGAGTGACCTCAAGACCAAATACTTCCCGCGTCAATATCCCCACATTTTCACCAAATGTTTCGATTTCCGGCCGAGTTGCGCTTACTTCGTGTCCCGCGCGGCTGAACATCCAGACACAAGATTTCGGTACTTCTTGTAAAACAACCGGCGAATGGGTAGCAATTATTGCAACGCCATTCCGGTCCGTTAGCAGGTCAGAGAGGGTTCGCAAGAAGGCAGACAAAAGTGGGGGATGCAAATGACTCTCAGGCTCGTCAATTAGAACGAGCGATTTTTCCTCTACAAGTTCGACTAGTCTTGTAATGGTTAAGAGTACGATCGCATGCCCTGAACTAAGCCCCAAAAATAGATCTCGCGCACGCGTGTCTAAGCCTGGAAAATCATCGTCATCAGCAAGCCGAGAAACGCTTGACTCCGCAAATAAAGAATCTGATTCAAGTGTTGTTAAAGCTTGTTTCCAACGCCGTCGCCGTATGCCTTCACGACATATTACGACGCTTTCTGCAAATTCCGCTGCAAGTTCGGCTGAACCTTTCACACGTGGAGTTGAAGGCGTTACATTCGCATCATTATTGCCCTCAGTTACCAAACCAATATATTCATATTTTTTTGCTCCACTGCTTATCCCAGTCAATGGCCCTCTTGAATCAAAGGCGCTAAAGGATACTGTCACAAGACCAGCAAAACCTGGATCATCTTGTCCTAACGTAGAGTAGGCACTACGCCGTGCAGTATTGACCAATTTACCAACTCCCTGGTTAGAATCGCTTTTAGGCATACCGAGAAAGGTACGAGCCAAAAAGTCAAAACATCGAGACTTACCTACTCCATTGCGTCCAATCAAAACGTGAATGTTTGTTGCAGGCAAAGAATTAGGAGAAACTGCGAATGTGAGAACTGGGGGCGCGGTTAAGGCCTCGCCGTCTTCGGGGAAATGATATTCGAAACTGTAGTACGTTAGAATTGCTTGTCCGTTTGCTAGTCGATGGAAACGCTCGCGCACACGTGACTCCTCCACGTCGCGAAGCAAGGATTCCTGCATCACAGGCTCATCAAGATTTTTCTCAAAGATATCAAGTAAGAACGCACAATCGCGCATTATATTAAGGTATAGCTTGCGAATGTCTTCGCCAAGCGAGATAAGCGTCTCATAATAGTTCTCATCCTGACCGAGAGAAAAATATGACTCATCCAAACCCGCAATGTCGGTTTCAATCTTTGTCGAAGCGTTCGTAACGCTCATCCCGCGCTGGCCTATTTTCACCCTTCCAAGGTGGACAACCGTACCATCTACATTTATTAACTGAACGCTGTATAAGGTGTACCACGTAAACCAATCGTTCCAGTCCGACTTGGTTAGTAGAATTACTGGCTCAGTACAATTGGCTGGAGCCATGTCTAGAAACAATTTCATTAATATCCTTAAATATCAATATTCTTGTTGAGCACCATTCAGTTAAATATCACTTAGCGGCAGGGTCAACATCTTCAAATTTGGCAATTAAAAAATATAGCTCGAAAACAGGTAGTGCGAAATTTCAAATCACCAATGGCTGGGAGCCACTACTGAAAGAAATCTTTAAGATGGATACTCATGTATAAGCAAGAATACTCAGAGTACGATTCCTCATCACCTGAACAAATGATAGGAAATTTCTTGGTTTGTCCCGCGCTGCGCGCAATTCACAACGCTGCTACCTCTTGTCTTCGATCGCCAGCTTTAAATCGGTGTAATGTATGTTAAGTGCCGCATATTGTCCATCATAACCTCTGCTTTTCCTTGAACATCTGATAGCGTCGATCGAGTGCATCAAGGTTGGGCATCTCGGATGGATAGCTCGGGTGCCTTAATTCTCTACCATCATAATTTTTGTACTCTGACTGTAGCAAAAGCGGGGCGAGTCGTACTCGCAGCCGAGTATCGATCGACAGTAAGTCAAGGTCATATAGGGTATAGTTGTCGGCACGAAGCAACAGTCCATTCGTTACACTGTAGTTCGGCTCGTCCGCATGTGGCCGGATATGGGCCGCTTCTAACAAATCCACGACCTTGCGTCCTGTGATCGCACAGGTCCGTCCATATGCTGCCAAGAGTTTCTCTCTAAACTGCGCTTGTCCACGACGTACCTTTATCGCCCGCTGTTGAACCTCATCCGGCGGTACCACCTCCTCGTTTTCCGTATCACCGCTATTCTGCGTAACGCCAGCCGGTTTAAGCCCTCGAATCAGTAAAGCTTTCCCACTTCCTTCGTCGTGCTCGTGCACGTACCATTTAATCGGATCAAGGGAGCGAAACTGGACGTGCGAAGAACCTTCCCCTAGCTCTGCACGGTCTCGCCTATCACCTTCCGTTAGAATCACCGATACCGGCATGCCCCGGGCATAGAACACGTTTAATGCATCGTCAAACGCCCGGGCTCTGGCAGCCTGGGTTGCAGCGCGCGTCCTGCGCTCTGAATCGTTGGTCCGATTGCGTCCGTCCGCTTGCAAGCGGTCTGCGAGGTCACGCAGGTTTTCGTTGAAAACAATGTGCCCATCACGCGTCTCTAAAGTCCCATGCCATATGCACAGGGCGTAGCCCTCTCGTGGCGAACCGAAAGACCAGTCATAGCAGAAATTGGGATTGGCTTTAACTCTGGAGACAAGCTCGCCGTTTGCTTTGGAAAACCATGCGTCTGTCGATATTGCTATCTGCTGTGACAGGTCAAAAATGGTTTCCTTGGTCTGCGGACACAAGTCGTCGAGAATTTCATCGATGGCGCTAGTTTTCCGGTCTGTCTTAAAGTCCGAATACCGACGGTTGAACTTGCTCGCTGGTCCGGCATTGAGGACATTCGATATGGATTGCGCCTATCGCCTGTCGAAGGCCTTCTCGATCGTTAGCGGACCATGAATGTCCGCTTCAGGCATCCGATCAGCGCTTTACGCACACCTACGTTATATCGAGCGCTGCTTCCGATCTCCTTGCTTCCTTGCTCAATATAGTCGACCTTACCGATCAAAAAATTCTCAGTTTTGGTAGTCATTTCGTACCCTTGTTTTCCTTGCTCAGTTGATCCGCTTCCAGACGCATAGGAAACAGCGCAGAACGCCCCGGTCATCGTGGTGTTCGGTCTCTTTTTTGCAGCGGCCGCAGTAGCGTTTGAATGCCATTTTTTTCCTAGCCTCGGGGCTTGCGGACTGCTGCGAGATCCACGACCTCGCAGCGCTCCTTCACCTGACGCGTCTCGTTGCCTTGCACAGCCGCGTCGACGGCGATCCGGATCATCGTCTTGCCATGCTCGTCGACTTGGCGATGCGCATTGATCAATGCCGTCTCGGCCGCTGTCAGCGTGCCAAAGGCATGCGCTGCAACCGGCAC
>Ga0265797_10009883_pt1 | contig 12260 bp, 11 predicted proteins | sample P2T30metagenome_FD_192433 | JGI IMG/M metagenome (GOLD analysis project Ga0265797, IMG submission 192433) | Plant litter microbial communities from East Loma Ridge, Irvine, California - P2 T30 | ecosystem: Environmental > Terrestrial > Plant litter > Unclassified | place: USA: California... | reverse complement strand
AACGAATGTCTTAACAGCTTCTTTTAACTGATCCGACATATTTGCCAGTGACATATTTACAGGCAATGGAATATCGGAATTCATAGCTGCAAATGAAGAATCATTCTGGGCTGTGGCAAGTCCGCGTGCAAGTTCTTTAATTTCAGTATAAAGGGCAGCGCTGTCATCTTTTGCAGGCTGAACCGGGAAAGTAACGTACTCGATCGAACGTGTATCGGTTCCTTTGTATTCTGAACGGTGAGCGCTTAAATAACTTTCCAGTTCCGAGTCTGTAACCTTGATCGTCGTATATACAATTGAGAAATAAGGAACATAAAGGTAACGCAGTGTCGCCTTTGTATTTTGTGCCATATATTCTTTTTCAGCCTGTGCTTTTGGCGTGTAAGCTGAAAATTTCAGAAGATTTTCATATTTACTGCGGATACGTTCTTCACGAAGGCTTTTCTCAAAATTTTCCCATGATTTCTGTTGTTCAACAGGAAGCGTTTTAAGATTCTTCAGATAGTTAATTACCGCGGTTTTATCAAAACGACCTGTTGTAGGATCAGAAAAAGCCTGCATAATAGAAGGGCTGATGTGATTACCCTGTACCATGTCAACCAGTTCGTCATCGGTAACGGTAAGGCCCAGCTTGTCAAATTGTTTTTTATAGGCGATATCAACAATAAACTGATTCCATGCCTGATCGCGTAAACCTACGAGTTCATTTTCATTCAGACTGCGGCCTGATTGTGCTTCATAATTTTGACGAAAGCCATCAACCCGACCCTGAAAGTCTTTGATATTGATCTCTTTACCTGCTATTTCGCCAACAACCTGATTGTTGCTGCCTCCCAGCATAGAATTAGGTCCTAAAAGGTCACCTCCTACCATGAAGAGGATTAAACTGATAGCAATTACCGTAACCGCGATTCCGGACTTCTCTCTGATTTTGTTAATTAAAGCCATTTTTTCTTTTCGAATTAGTGCGCAAAATAAAATCTTTTCTGCGTGGAATGCAAGGGCTTATGAATCTATTCTGATTTCATATTCAGAATTTTAGATTTAACAATCACCCGTTCACATATTTTTTGCGTTAAAAAAAGGTAATAATGCAATTTTTATTGCAGGTGTTTAAGGTTGACGGCATAAAATATGGCCATGAAAATGCTCAGAAAAACACTGGATGCTGCTGTGATAAAACCCAGCCATCCGCCTATTAAAATAATGGGTGCAAAAAAGGCAATAGCAATACCGCCCAGATACAGATAGAATCCTTTTTTTTCCAGATTATACATCAGGTAGGCAGCAAAAAGAGAAATCGATTCGAATACCAGCATGATGATTGCGCTGATCGTAATGGTTTCAGTCGTAGTATTTTCTATTACAGAAGAAAACATCTCCTGCATAACTTTCGTATCTGCTCCGTTGGCATTTGCTTCAACATTTTCGCGGACCGTTTCAAAGGTCTCCCTGGTTTTGTCAGCCATGACACCCGGATTCCATAATCTTTCTGACTGGCTCCAAAGCCCGGATACCGCACTCATAAAGGTTAGGAAACAAAGTACCGTTAAAAAGGTAGGACGACTGATCGGTTCACTCATTAGTTAGTTTGAAAAAATGTGGGCCTTAAAATAAGGGCGCAAAATTTGTAGTTTTACAGCGAAACACCAAGGGCATTTGAATATTCTTGTGAAGGAATATACATTTGTTGCTTTGATGCAACAAAAAGTGACAATATAAACAAATCAAAGTTAAATTATATGAGCCTGCAAATACTTACCGACCGTATCGTAAACATATTGGGAACTGACAGCGGACTGGATGCTACTGTAAAGTTTAAAACAGAAGAAGGAAATGTTTTTATTGATAGTAAAACAGTGCCTAACACAGTTTCCAATGAAGATCGTGAGGCTGACTGTACATTTGAAGTTTCTACCAAAAATGCGCTTAAACTGATTGATGGTGATCTGAACGCAATGATGGCATACATGACCGGCAAACTGAAAATCGATGGCGATATGGCTATTGCCATGCGGATCGCGCAAACTTTCGGAGGTAAATAAATAAGTTACGAATGCACAATACACGAATTATCCGTGAAAATTTGTGCATTCGTGGCAACCAATTTATAGTTCCAGTTCCCGCAGATACATCTGGATCGTATTTTCCAGTCCCAGATAAAGCGCATCGGCTATTAACGCATGGCCAATAGAAACCTCATCCATCCAGGGAATGCTTTGTTTCAAGAACCGGAGGTTATCCAGGCTCAGGTCGTGGCCGGCATTAACGCCCAATCCTATTTCCTTCGCTTTTTCCGCAGCTTTTATAAAAGGTAAAACGGCTTTCTGACGATTCTCAAAATAACCGGCTGCATAAGGTTCAGTATAAAGTTCCACACGGTCAGCACCGCAGATTTTTGCTCCTTCTACCATATCTTCGTCGGCATCTACAAAAACCGATACCCGTATAGAAGCACTTTTAAATTCCAGTATTAAATCGGTCAGTTGACTGCGGTTCTTTATCGTATCCCAACCGGCATTGGAAGTAATGGCAAGCAGCGCATCAGGCACCAGTGTAACCTGGTCGGGGCGGTTAGCCAGTACAAGATCAATAAATTTACGTTCCGAAGGGTTTCCTTCAATATTGAATTCTGTCTTAACAACTTCTTTCAAATCGTAAACGTCCTGATAACGAATATGTCTTTCATCAGGTCTTGGATGTACCGTTATTCCCTGGGCACCAAAGCGTTCACAATCCAGTCCTACTTTCAGTACGTTTGGATTATCTCCGCCGCGGGAATTTCGCAGTGTAGCAATTTTGTTGATGTTGACGCTGAGACGGGTCATGTAGGTAGAGATGAATGATTGAATGAGAGAATGACAATTTCTGTGATTCGTGTAACTTTACGGCTCTTATAGGCAAATTTAACATTCGCATATTCAAAATTCACTCATTATCTTATTAAATTATAAAATATATGTCACTTAAAAGTCAGGTTGAATCAGGAATAAAAGATGCAATGCGTGCAAAAGACGCCGATAAACTACGTGCTTTACGTGCAATCAAATCCCTGATTTTGTTAGACGAAACCAAAGCGGGCGGTACAGGCGGTGAGCTTTCGGCCGATGAGGAACTTAAATTGTTGACCAAAGCAGCCAAGCAGCGCCGCGAGTCAGCAGATATTTACAGATCTCAGGGAAGAGAAGATTTGCTTGCTGTTGAAGAGGCGGAGCTGGCTATTATCGAACAGTTTTTGCCCAAACAATTAACCGAAGAAGAAGTTAAAGTAAAATTACAGGAAATCATTGCCCGGGTGGGAGCCAGCGCACCTTCGGATATGGGCAAAGTGATGGGTGTTGCTACCAAGGAATTGGCAGGGCAGGCGGACGGACGTGTTGTTTCTACATTGGTTAAGAGTTTATTGGCATGAAGCTACTGGATGTTATCATCCTTCTACCCCTTCTTTGGGGAGCATTACATGGTTACCGCAAAGGTTTGCTGATTGAGATTATCGGAATTGCAGGCATGGTGGTAGCCATGATATTAGGTTTTAAATTTCTGGGGTTGGGAATGGATATTCTGACCCCTTATTTCAGCGACAGCACGGCTAAGAAAATCCTTCCTTATGTAGGTTTCTCGGCCGTGTTCTTCCCAACGATCTTTCTGCTCAACCAGTTTGGCTATATGATCCGGAGGTCACTCCGGTTTTCTATTCTGGGTACTTTTGATCGCTTTGCAGGTGCGTTAGTAGGCATATTTACCTGGGTTTTCGGAATCTCTGTTTTTTTCTGGCTGGTTAATCTGATCGGGATTAAAATCCCTGCTCACCGGACAGATGATACTTTTTTGTATCCGCTAGTTGTTCCTGTCGCGCCCAATTTGATTACCAAAGCTTTGCAGCTGATGCCGAAGGGAACCGACCTGATCAGAGAATGGAAGCAGGATTACCTGGATGATGCAGAAACGAAGTCCGATTCTTCCGACACAGAGTCAGAAATGGAAGGTGTAGAGAAAGAGTAAGAAAAGTATTTTGCCAATTTTATTTGAAATTCCTCCCGGAAACTCAGCGCCAAACTCTGCCAACACAGCGTTTAACCTAAAAATTGAACTTTCAATATCCCGCACAGGTTAATGATCAATAGTTGATTTTCAGTACCTTTGCAGCAAAATAGTGTTAAAGATAATGACCGGATTACAGGAAAAACAGGATATCAGGAAAATGAGTGTCGATCAGTTGAAAGGCTGGATGACTGAAAACGGAGAGAAAGCTTTTCGTGCGAAACAGATATATGAATGGATCTGGAAGAAATCGGCAAATTCGTTTGCTGAAATGACGAACCTTTCTCTTGCTACACGCCAGCTTATCGACAATCATTTTGTGATTCATTCCATGGACGTCGCCAAGCAGCAGCAAAGCAACGACGGGACGATTAAATCCGCATTCAGGCTTTTTGACGGTAATCTGGTAGAAGGTGTTCTAATCCCCGCTGCCGACCGGATGACAGCTTGTGTGAGCAGTCAGGTGGGCTGTTCCCTTACCTGTAAATTCTGTGCAACCGGTTACATGGATCGTAAACGTAATCTGGAAGCAGGAGAAATTTATGACCAGGTTGTAGCGATTGCAAAGCAGGCAGAAGCAAGTTTCAAAGCACCACTGACCAATATTGTGTACATGGGAATGGGCGAACCGCTGCTTAATTATACCAATGTTCTGAAATCTATCGAGCATATTACTTCTCCGGAAGGACTGAATATGTCTCCTAAACGCATTACAGTTTCCACAGCTGGTATTGCCAAAATGATTAAAAAACTGGGCGATGACGAGGTGCGGTTCAGACTTGCGCTTTCACTGCATGCGGCTAATGATGCCAAAAGAAACCAGATCATGCCGATTAATGAATCAAATTCTCTTGATAATCTGGCAGAAGCGCTTAATTACTTTTATCAGAAGACCGGTAACCGGATCACCTTCGAATATATTGTTTTCAATAACTTCAACGATACTTTACAGGATGCAAAAGAGCTTTGGGAATTTACCAAAAGAGTTCCTGCACGTGTAAACATCATTGAATACAATCCGATTGCTGAGGCTGACTTCACCAATACAGGAGCCGATAAGCTGGATAAATTTGCTGCTTTCCTTGAAGACCGCGCTGTATCTGTTCACGTACGCAGAAGCCGTGGCAAAGATATCGATGCAGCATGCGGACAGCTTGCGAACAAGAAGGTGGAAAGTGAAGAGGTAAATTAAACCTTCAGTTAGAAAGCATTAATTGGTTTAACATTCAAGGGAAATCTGATATTTTAATATCCGGTTATAAAAGGCATGTATCAAACAATTTAACAACTTCCAATGGAACTGAATTAACAATTTGGTAACATTGCAACCGCAAACAATCGGTAATTTTGCCCGGAAAATCTGTTTTCACAGATTGAAGTTGTATCAGGTCCGATTGATTTACAGCCTTTAAAGCCTGGTATTTATTACATATAACTTATACTTTCTATATGTTTGGTCTCGAAACCGACATTTTCTTACTCCTCGCTTTCAGTATCTTAGCGGCATGTGCATTTGAGTTTGTAAATGGCTTTCACGATACAGCCAATGCTGTTGCAACCGTTATCTACACCAATTCCTTAAAACCGAACATCGCCGTAATGTGGTCGGGCTTTTGCAACTTTCTCGGGGTTTTCCTTGGTGGAATTGCCGTAGCCATGGGGATTGTGAACCTGCTTCCTGTTGAAATGCTGATCGATCAGGATGTGTACCACAGTGTCGCCATGATCTTTGCCCTGCTTTTCAGTGCGATCATCTGGAATTTGGGGACCTGGTATTTTGGCTTACCGAGTTCAAGTTCTCATACGCTGATCGGGTCCATTCTGGGTGTAGGCCTTGCCTTTACCTTTATGCCGGAAAATACACAGGGTGCTGGTGTGAACTGGGCAAAAGCAGAAGAATTATTTATGTCACTGCTGACCTCTCCGATATTCGGTTTCGCATTGGCCATTATCATCATGTTTCTGCTGAGACGCTTGCTTTCCAAACCTTTGCGTGATATTGTTTTCAGTGAACCCAAAAAAAACCAGGCTCCGCCGATGTGGATCAGGGCTATTCTGATTACAACCTGTACACTGGTTAGTTTCTTTCATGGTTCAAATGATGGCCAGAAAGGAGTAGGGCTGGTTATGCTGATCCTGATCGGCATTGTTCCTGCTCAGTTTGCATTAAACAACAGTATAGATCCTGTGGAAATGAAGTCGGATCTGATTAAGATTGAGCAAACAATAAGCCGGATAGATTCAATGAAACTTTCTGCTTCGGACCGTTTGAAACTTCATTCGATACATAACGAAATTTCGTCATTGACATCAGAAGTAAACAAGCCGCTGCCGGATCATAAGCTTCCGCTTGATGAACGTATGAATGCACGTCGTTCCTTACTTCTGATCAGTCGTAATACCAAAACGATTCTGGACAATGGTGATGCAACACTTAATACGGAAGACAAGGCATATCTGAAAATGCAGTCAGCAAGCGAAAAGGGTATCAGACGTTATACCGATTACGCTCCTGATTGGGTTATTCTGATGATCTCGCTTTCACTTGGTCTTGGAACCATGGTAGGCTGGAAACGTATCGTAGTAACAATTGGAGAGAAAATAGGTAAACAGCATCTTACATATGCACAGGGTGCTTCTGCTGAGTTAGTTGCTGCCAGTACGATAGGCGTTTCGTCCGCACTGGGACTGCCGGTTAGTACCACACATGTACTTTCATCAGGTATTGCAGGAGCAATGGTTGCCAGCAAAGGGGTGAAAAATTTACAGGCCGGTACCATTCGCAACATCGTAATAGCCTGGATTCTGACATTGCCCGTGACGATGGTTTTGTCCGGTTCGCTGTATGCGTTTTTCCGCTGGATATTCTAAATAAATAAGAAGTTAAAGAATTCAGAAGTTAGAATAATCAAAAAAGCTGAGTAAAATAGTTTAGGCTATTTACTCAGCTTTTTTGATTATTTATAAATAGATAGCGTCTGTTTGAACTGTCTTTGGTTTTGCAATGGTTATTATCGTAATTCGTCATGGATTTTTAATGATCAACAAAAAGCCAATTATTCGCCATAATGACAAAAATTGAAGAGCAGGTAAGCCGTTACGGTTATGTTACGGAAGCCATTGCAGATGATATTGATCTGATTTCAGAAATAAACCGGTTAAAAAAAGAAAAAAATGCAGTAATCCTTGCCCACTATTATGTGGATGCAGAAATTCAGGATCTGGCGGATTATATTGGTGACAGTCTTGGGCTTTCGCAGCAGGCTGCATCAACCGAAGCAGATATGATCGTTTTCTGCGGCGTGCATTTTATGGGGGAAACCGCTAAGGTTTTAAGTCCGAACAAGAAGGTTGTTATTCCTGATTTTAATGCAGGATGTTCCCTGGCCGATTCTGCTCCTGCGGATAAATTTGCCGCTTTTAAAGCACAATATCCGGATCATATAGTGATTAGTTATATCAACTGCTCTGCGGAAATCAAGGCGCTGACGGATATTGTTTGTACCTCATCGAATGCTTTACAGATTGTAAACAGTTTACCAAAAGATCAGAAGATCATTTTTGCTCCGGATGCGAATCTGGGACGATATGTTGCGCATAAAACAGGACGTGACATGGTTCTCTGGGATGGGGCATGTATCGTTCATATTGACATTTCAAGAGAAAAACTGAAACAGTTGCGGGAAGAAAATCCTGATGCATTGCTGATCGCTCATCCGGAATGTAAGGAAGATATTTTGATGCAATCGGATTTTGTGAGCTCAACAACCGGCTTATTGAAATTTGTGCAGGAATCGGAGCATGATAAATTTATCGTCGCGACGGAGGCTGGTATTTTGCACAAAATGAAACAATCGGTTCCGCATAAGAAGCTGATACCTGCGCCGGGATCGGATAACAATACCTGCGCCTGCTCTGAATGTCCCTACATGAAAATGAATACATTAGAAAAAGTGTACAACGCGCTTTTATACGAGCAGCCAGAGATTTTTGTTCCAGAAGATATCCGATTAAAAGCATATAGCTCCGTTGCCAGAATGCTGGAATTGAGTAAAGGGATTTAATTGTGAGAAGTGAAATGTGAATAGCCTGAAAGGCTAAAATATCTCAGCGCAGGGTACCATCCTGGGAACAAATGGGATAAAGCCACGGAACAACGAACGGATTAAAATTGAAACCTTGGAACAATTGTTTAGCAAAATCAATTGTTCGCCGAATGCCGAATGCCGAATGCCGAATGCCATCTAAAAACGCTAAATACAAAAAATGCCTCAGTTTGATTTCCTGATTATCGGATCCGGTATTGCCGGACTTAGTTACGCCGCCAAGCTGGCCAGGCATTTTGATGCAGCAGAACAGGATATTTCCATTGCGGTAATTACCAAAGTTCAGGCTGATGAAACCAATACCAAATATGCACAAGGCGGTATTGCGGTTGTATGGGCAGAATCCGATTCTTTTGAAAAACACATCCAGGATACCATGGATGCGGGTGATGAGGTCAATAAAAGGAACATTGTCGAGATTGTTGTCAAGGAAGCTCCGCAGCGTATTCAGGAACTGATTGATTATGGTACCCGCTTTGATAAAGAATCAGGAGGGGAATACGACCTTGCAAAGGAAGGCGGGCATTCGGATAACAGGATACTGCATTTTAAAGATATTACAGGAGCTGAGATCGAGCGTGCACTTCTGGAAGAAGTTTTGCGGCATAAAAGCATACAGGTTTTTACGCATTACTACGCCGTTGAATTAATTACCCAGCATCACTTGGGTGAAACAGTTTATCGTTACCAGGAAGACATTAAATGTTTTGGCGCCTATGTACTAAACCGTCAGACGGGGAATGTTGAGAAATTTCTTGCAAAAACAACTTTACTGGCAACCGGTGGCATTGGTAACATTTATCAAAGCACAACCAATCCGACGATTGCAACCGGCGACGGAATTGCCATGGCTTACCGCGCAAAAGGGATTTGCGATAACATGGAATTTATACAATTTCATCCGACCAGTTTTTATCAGCCGGGCAAAAAACCATCGTTTCTGATTTCTGAGGCAGTCCGTGGTTTTGGCGGGATTCTGAAACGAGCTGACGGAAGTACTTTCATGGAGCTGTATGATGAACGTCTGTCACTTGCGCCACGGGATATTGTAGCCAGGGCAATTGATTCTGAAATGAAAAAGAACGGGGTGGACCATGTTTATCTGGATGTGCGACATTGCGATTATGAAAAATTTCTGGAACACTTTCCTAACATTACCCAGTACTGTGTGGATGCGGGGATTGACATCAGGAAAGACATGATTCCCGTGGTGCCTGCACAGCATTATATGTGCGGAGGCGTACGGGTGAATGAGTGGGGAAAAACAAATATCAATTTTTTATATGCGGTAGGTGAATGTGCCTGTACGGGTTTGCATGGCTCCAACCGGCTGGCTTCTAATTCATTGCTCGAAGCCGTTGTTTTTGGTCACCGTGCTTATGAAAGTACTTTGTCCAGCTTTGATCAGGCCATTGTCCCAGGCAATATTCCTGAATGGGACGATTCCGGTACTACACACCCGGAAGAACAGGTACTGGTGACAGAAATGACACGCGAGCTGAACAGCATCATGTCCAATTATGTAGGTATCGTCCGTACTGACAGGCGGATGAAACGCGCTTACGATCGCCTGGAACTGCTTCATCATGAGCATGAAGAACTTTACCGGGAGTCCAAAGTTTCGGTAGCGATATGCGAGCTGCGAAACATGATTTCCGTTTCTTACCTGATCATCAAAATGGCCATGGCCCGCAGAGAAAATATCGGCTTGCATTACAATGCGGATCATGTGAAGGGATAGGGTAAATACTCAATTCAAATAGGAATTTCTGTTTCAGCCAGCAATTCCTTCGTATACCGATATCCGATCTCAAAAAGCTTTTCTGCTTTCCGGAAATCGAAGGTATTAAAAGTATATAGTTCCGGTGCTTCGATCAGCAGGTTGCAGCGGTCGAGGCTCGCTTTGGCCTTGCCACGCATAGCAAGCCGGAAACTTCGATAGGTAATTTGATGAACATTTGAAGATCCTTTTGTGAGGGGTATTGGATTACAATGTATTCCAATGAAATAATCAGCATCGTTTTCGATTGCCGCTACTGGAAGGTTGTTAAAAATAGCTCCATCGACCAGCTCACGCCCCTGAAACTGCATCGGTTTAAAGATACCCGGTAAGCAGCACGAAGCCAACACGGGTTTAAACAGTTCGCCTGTTCGAAAGCAGACTTCTTCACCCGCATTAATGTCCGTTGTGGTTACGACCAGCGGAATTTTCAAAGATTCAAATGAATTTTCAGGAATATATTTTTTCAATATTTCTTCGGCCCGGTCAATTTTAAGCAATCCACCGAGGCTAAATCCAAACCGCAGGTAACCTGAAAATCTCGTTTTTAAAAATATATCAAACATTTCATCCGGTGTATATCCATAAGCCAGCAAAGCACCAATAAAAGCACCCGCACTGGTCCCACTGATGATATCCGGACGAATGCCCTGCTCAGCAAGTGCTTTAATGGCACCGATGTGAGAAATTCCGCGTGCACCGCCTCCGGAAAGTACTAAGCCTATCTTGGTCATTTGTGATGTTGAGTTTTTAACACAGAGTTTTGGGAGGTTTACGCGGAGTTACACTGAGTTTTTAACAGTCAGTGAAGCTCTTTAACCTCTGTAGCTCTCTGTGTTCCAATCTAAAAATTTAAATAAAACCAGACAAATCACCCCGTTCCCGTATCTTAATTCCTTTTTCAGTCTGCTCCACAACCGCTGCTTCATACAACGGATCATGTTCGAAAAGAAGTATATGTTTTTCAACAACTGCATTTTGTAAAACCTGTTCTTTTTCCTGCATCGTAAGCAAAGGCCTCACATCATAACTCATCACCCAGGGCAGCGGAATGTGAAAAGAAGATGGAATAAGGTCGGCTGCGTAAATGATTTTTTGATTTTTATAATTTATTACCGGAAGCATCATTTGTTCCGTATGCCCGTCGACATGTATAAAATCGATATTTTCAAATGGAGACATACCCGTTTCGATCATTTTAAGCTGCCCGGATTCTTGAATCGGGAGAATGTTTTCTTTCAGGAAGGATGCCTTTTCCCGTGGATTTGGATTTGTAGCCCATTGCCAATGCGCATCATTGGACCAATAGGTGGCATTCCCGAATACAGGTAGCAGTTTTGATCTGTCCTGATTGTATTTTACAGCTCCGCCCACATGATCAAAATGCAAGTGTGTCAGGATTACATCCGTTACATCCATTAGATCAAATCCTTTGTTTCGGATGGAGGATTGCAGCGTTGCATCTCCGTGCAGATCATAAAAACCAAAGAATTTTTCATCCTGTTTATCACCAAGCCCCGTGTCGATCAAAATCAGTTTATTCCCGTCTTCGATGAGCAGGCAGCGCATGGCCCAGCTACAAAGATTTTTTTCGTCGGACGGATTGTGCCGGTTCCATAACGTTTTGGGTACTACGCCAAACATAGCCCCTCCGTCTAGTTTGAAAAAGCCGGTGTCGATGATATGTATGTTCATAAGGGAAAGATCAAATAAAATCGTCTTACATTTATAGGTTAACTGATGGCAGCTGCCTAAACTTATCACTATTTTTCCAATCTTCGTCTTTTTTTACCAGGTAAAACCTGCCCGATATGTTTAATTCCGATTTCCTGAAAATGCCTTTCTGTTTGTTTCTGCTGCTTTATTTAGGTGTTCAACAGCAAAGTTTTGCACAAAAAACACCAGTGGAGTATGTTGAAACCAGAATCGGGACAGCTCCGTCTGCAACAGAAAGTGCGAAGTCACACAGCGAAGCCGGCAGCGAACTAAAAGGTCAGACGATTCCTGCGGTAGGCGCACCGCATGGCATGACGCAGTGGACACCGCAAACGCGTTCGACAGAGACAAAATGTATTGCGCCGTATTACTTTACCGATACCAAATTTCAGGGATTCAGAGGAACACACTGGCTGAATGGCTCCTGCGTGCAGGATTATGGAACGCTCACGGTGATGCCGATGTCCGGAGAACTGAAAGTCAATCCGGAACTGAGGGCATCTGCTTTTTCCCATGATAAAGAGAAAACATCGCCGGACTATTACGGCGTGTATCTGGAAGATTATAAGGTCAACGCTGAAGTAACTGCTTCACCGCGTTCGGCAATGATGCGTTTT
>Ga0265797_10009882_pt1 | contig 12260 bp, 10 predicted proteins | sample P2T30metagenome_FD_192433 | JGI IMG/M metagenome (GOLD analysis project Ga0265797, IMG submission 192433) | Plant litter microbial communities from East Loma Ridge, Irvine, California - P2 T30 | ecosystem: Environmental > Terrestrial > Plant litter > Unclassified | place: USA: California... | reverse complement strand
ATCTTGGCGTCGATGATAACGAGAAAGAAAACCTAACCCTAGCCTCATATGCTCGACATGTGGGCAAGATAGAGACGATGGAAATTGCTCGTTGTGTCTTCATGACAAAAGACCCTTCGTCTCATCGAATATACCCATAGCTTTGCGCACAATCCCACGGTCATTCTCAAATGTGAGCATGCTCAGAGCTTCCTCAAACCCGGCCAAGCGAGTTATGAACTGCTCCTCGCCGGGCCCAACCTCTGCGCTCTCGTCAATGGCAGCGATGTACCACCATATCAGCTTGATACCATTGTTTCTGTGCAAATGCCGACAAGTGAGCATGAACGGCTCACAGACGTTCTCGTGCACCCTTGGCTCATCAGGGTAGTCGCCAGTCTCGGTCGCAGGCGGTGCTCGAGTTTTCATGGTGAGCGGCAGCAGATGGCATGAGTACCCCGTCTCTTCTTTGATCTCACGCAGGGCTGCTTGAGAGCGTGACTCGCCAATGTTGCGTCTGCCCTTGGCGAGCATCCACTCTCCAAGATATTGAACAAGACAGATCTCGCGCGTGGAGACTTTGATGGCGATGGCGCCGACGCTTTCGACGAACTGCTCGGCGTTGTATTGCTTTGTTTGAAACTTTGAAGTGGCCATAGTTTTTGGTGTGGAAGGTTTAAAGGACAACCTAAGATAGGTGATGGGAGGAATGACGAGCTTGATGCAATTCCGTCGTCTGATCCTGGCGCCCACGTGCAGAAGTCTGTGCTCAACTCACAAACCAATATAAAGATTGCACTTCATGACTTCAACCTCGTTTGTACATGCAAACAACAAATTGTTTATATCCAATTCATATCTCAACACATGCTAATACTATATACGTACATCCGATACACAGCCAGTAGCTATGGCCATGGCCTGCCGCCCGAAGATCATTCATCAAAATCCCCTAAGATCAGAGTGCTCTTCGCAGCCTTTGCAACCCATCACGCAGAGCTCAGATTATGTGACTGTCCAGCTCGCTCAATCGCTCCCTTGAGTTAAGTCGATCAGGCACAGCCAACTGGTACTGTCCACTATTTCGAAGATCCTCGCAAGCCTTCTGGTATCTGGCAATCCTTTCTTTCGCCCCGTCGCTTGAGAAGTCTTCTGCTTTGTCATCTCCAAGCCGGAGCTCTAAGAGCTCGTGGTACTTTCCCGGCACCTTCTTAGGCACTTGAGACTTTGCTGAAGGCGACAAGGGTTTTCCAGACACAGCCAGTTGCGACAGCCATGCTTTCACCCTCGGCTTCGAGTTCTCCACCTTGTCAGCGATGACAGACTCCGCGTAGCCGTCGTCAGGCCGATCTTCAAAGTCCCAAGTCTGGTCGATCGGATACTTATCAACTCCTGTTACGCCAAGGCGACGGCCTTCCGCTTGCGCCGTTCTCACTCTTTCTTGCGCCTCGATGTAGTTCCGGGTTGTGCGGCTAAGCTTCATTTGCAATTCCAGCCCAATATCGTCGTCTGTGATTGTTTTTGGCAGCTGTGCAATTTCCTCCTCAGTCAGATTACGGCGACCCTGGAATTCTTTGTGTGCATCGCAAAGGTGGGCTTGAGCGGACAGAAGCTCTGCTTTCGCAGCATCGCGCTCGGCCTTTGATTTCTCAGAGCCAGAGGGTTTGGCTGCGGCTTGCTTGGATGTTTCCTGCTGTGCGATTTCCTCTGGGTCTGCCGTCGACTCCTCGCCGTCAGATACATGCGGCTGAAGCACGCCGCGTTCAACCATATCATTCTCGGCTAGCGTAGCGAGAGCCAACTTCTGCGCGGAGCACATCATCTTAGTTTTCGATACATCTCGTTCCAGCTCTACGCAGTGCAAATCTGGTCTGAAACTGTCTCGCAAGGCTTGGTCATGTGAGTTGACCTCATCGAACTCCGCCCCGGAACCTGCACGAGGAGTTTCTCCGAAGAGTACTTGTCCGGTGTGACTGTAGTATCTGTCGAAAGTCACTTCTCTCTCCTGCTCGGCGTCGCGTAGCCTGGCTTCAACGTCCTTGACTGTATTGACCAGGATCCGGCAATACTTGTATGCTTCTCGAAAATCGGCATTGTCCTTCATACTGGGCGGTAAGTCGCCCGGAGGCATCTCAGCGTTCATGAGATCGTCCATCCGGCTCTTACGAAGGTCCAGGGTATGTTTCAGGATTCTGATGTCTTTGTCCAGATCTGCCTCCTGCTCTTGCCGCTGCTTGAGATTCCTTTCGAACCTTTCAATGTCTGCGCGAAGCTTTTCACGGACCCCAGGGTATTTCTCTACAGGAGGAACGTTGGCCAGTTGCGAGCAGTTGTAATCCAGTAACCAATCCAGCTCGGATCGCTCTTTCAGACACTTTCGACGCGCTGCACGTTTTCGACGTAGGTGCCTGCGGATCAGGACGATGGAGTTGAGGACTTTGAGGAACTTTTCGCCTCCATCGACCGACGCTTGCTTGTCAAGCGGTGTGACCGCTTCTTCCTTTTGGTTGGTTGACATATCCTGGTCTTCAGCGCTTGCGTTGTTGCGTTGTTGCGTTGTCTTGTTTTCTCCGTCGACTAAGACTTCCTCCTCAGCATGCGATGTGATGACTCGTTCTTCTTTGTCGCCAGATATTTCTTGGAGCTCAGCGGTCGCTTCGTCCTGCTGCCGAGGGACATCTTGGTCTTCGTTGACTACAGCTTGCTCAACCACGGCTTGCTCGACCACATCTTGCTCTTCAGCAAGTGGCGTGTTGACTTGTCCTTCTTTGTTGATGAGTTTGTCTCGAGCCTCGTCGCCCACTTCGTCCTGCTGTGGAGTTGTTTCATGGCTCTTGTTGACCGAGGTTTGCTGGGCTAAAGCTCGCTCCTCAACAAGCGCCGTGGTTACTTGTTCTTCTTTGTCGGCAGACATGTTCTGAAACTCAGTAGTCGCTTCCTCCTGCTGTGGAGCGGTCTTCTGATCTTCGGCGACTGAGGCGGGCTCGGCTGATGCTTGTCTCTCAACAAGTGGCGCGGTATCCTGTTCGTGGTCTGCCGACATGCCTTGGAACTCAGCGCGTGCTTCCTTTTGCTGTGGAGCGGTCTTCTGCTTCTTCTCGGGGCCTTCGAACCCAGCTGGTAGGTCGCCCTCTCCTTCAGCGCCAGCTTCCGTCTTCGCGGCAGGACCAGATTCTGTCGAAGGTAGCTTCTGGCCCGGCCTTTTCCGCTTCAGCGTGAGTTTCACTTTCATCGGCTGTTCTGGCACTCTTGATTCGGCTTCCGATTCCGCGACCCGCTGGGCCTCACTCACTTTCTGCCTCGCAACGATCTCTTGGATACGACGTGACCGCCGGGGATTCATCGTGGTGCCCGAATTCTGCATGATGGCGCTCACGAGTGTCTGAACGTGTTTGGAAGCCTCGAATGGTACTAGCGACCGGATATGCACTTATCTAAGGAACGATACAAAACTAAACCAAGCACCATAGGTGTCGCTCACGTTCACAAAGAATGTATCAGCTGGTTGTTTGCTATAGTGAAGGGTCCCTGAAAGCATTTCTTTGTCACTTAAATTCGCTTGCCGAAGGTTAATGGTTCTCCCCGCTACGGCCACAACGACTACATTCACTTTGTTAAAACACAGTCGACGCGCGCGTTAGTCGACAGTGGTAAGTGTCGTCATGCGACACTTTACGTGCTTGACGTGGCCGCTCTGGCGCAGCACTCATAGCACCACTACACACCTTCAACAGTCCGCTACCACTGACACGCGTAAACACCGACTGGAGCACCTCACTAACCTTCCACGCCGGCGTATGCGCCATTCTACCAAAGTCACGACACAAGAAGAAAACAAACTATCACAAAGAGTTACATCAGATCCACCTAGCCATGGCGGACGTGCCACCATCGCCGGGCCATGACAATCTATTACCGGTCACCGGAGCAAACACTATTCCTCTGGGAACTCGTCGTTCCCAACGCGCGCGCAGACAGTCGGTTGCAAGCGTTTCTCAAGGCACTCAGTCAGTGTCTCATGACGAGGCAGTGGGTGATACTCGTGTGTCCAACGCAGTCAGTCAGAACTTGACACCTCCCAACGATGTTGTAGAAACCGCTCCCACTTCCGGGGCAGACATGGCGCAAGGAGCACCAGCCATGCCGGAACAGAACGCACAGCCTTCCGACCAGGTTGCACAAATGAATTCAGCAACAGTTGCTGTTGCATCGGTTGCTGATGTACACGACAATTCGGGAACCGTGCTTGGAAAAAGAAGACAAAGCGATGCGAGCGTCACTCCCAACAACAAACGAACAAAGACTGACGACTCAGACACCGCATCTGGTGCAGAAAACAACGAAATTCTTGGCAGCACCACGGAACCTCTGCCAAATGTCGATGAGTGCACTCAGCACAGCGATGATACTAGCCCAGCGCCTGCCAGCAGAACCGATACTCCTAGGCGGATCTCGGAAGGAGAACAGTCAGCGTCTAGTGAAGATGATAAAACCCACAGCCCACAATGACAGGAGGTCGACAACGCGAAGAGTCCAACCGAATCCTCTCACGCATCGCCTGAGTACGAGCCACGTCGTCGCTCTGACAACACTCCTCGCTGGCCCTCTGACGGCGATGATCTTGCAGCCTTTGACGCCTTACACTACGTCGAAGATCCCGAACGCCAGAAGAACCTGGCTCGAAACCACAGGAGACGAACCATGCAACTTGGTAAGGACCTTCTCCAAGAAGTCTTTGACCAAGTTTCAACCGGAAAGTTCAACGAAGAAGATGGTTGGGTGAAGAGCGCAGCCCACAGTCGTGCGCAAGGCAGCCGCGAGATTGGCCTGATCGCAGAGTACCCCATGCCAGTTCTGAGAGGAGACCCCAACCCGCCGTCACCACGTACAGTGTTCTGGGTGCCTGGTCCAGACGACCTTCTAATCATGTGCAAGCTGTGCCTTGGTTTGATTGTCATGAATGACTACAACGTCAAGATGATGAAGACGTTCACGACCAAGAGTGGCACAAATCCAGATAATCTGCGAAGCTCTGGTGATCTCCAATACTATTATAGATTGCACCTCCGGGCCATGTTGTTCTGCTGTTGCCACTGTTGTCGCGAACCGAGTCACGTGACGTTCGGAAGCTAAAGCCACGGTTGAAGAGGTTGACAGTGGCGGCAGAGGCGGCACGCATAGATCGCTGATTCGCTCACGAGGAGAAGACCGTGACTGGCGACCGCATTGAGAATCATCCGAGACGGTTACGGCGCAACGGTGTGCTGGGGAGGCTGTAGCGACGACAAGAGCGGCGAGGACGATCTGAAGAACTGCCACGTTTTGCACGCAACTCGTGCTTCCTCAAAAAACTATGGCGGTCTATCTGTGGTAAGATCAGCACATAACTCCCAAAGCGGCCGCTGATCTGCTCGAGATACGCTTACTTCGCTGGTGCTGCCGTCGCGGCTGCTTCGGATTGACATGTTTGACAGGCGCCACCTGTATTGTGGTCGTGGCCATCAGAGCACCAGCAGTGAACGTCGAGAAGAGAATAAGAGCGTTGGTAATAGCGGCAAGGCTCGTTGGCATTAAGCGAATCTCAGTGAAGACACTGGTAGCAACAGGCACGAAGTGAGGCGGCTCCTCGGAGATCCTGCTTGTGAAGGAAATGCCAGAGGTCCGTGGCTGGTCCAGACACAACGATTTTGGATCAGTCAACATTACTCTTCGGGTGATGCCAGAGTCTCAAGTAACAGCTCCGGCTTCGATGCCGGGACCATAGAGAGCCTCGGATACCTGCCACAGTGAGTGTGCACGCTCTTCCATCCAAGGTCTGTGATACCAGGGCTGCTATCGAGGACAGCTCGAAGGAAAGCGGACTGTCAGACGAATAAACAAAAACAGGGTTGTTGGTCCTGTGGAAAAATTCGGTTGATTCGCATGTCGAGCGTCATGCGCTTGTGTGGAGTATGGCCATTTGTGGTCGGTGATGCAAGCAAGGAGCATGCATTGCCTTGCATGCTCTTTTCAATGAGTTGAGTTCCTGGGATCTTGCTTGAGAGATCGTAAGCGTAGCCCGTCGAATGGTGTGATCAATGCTTGGAAGGCCCCAAAAAGTTCGTGGTATCGCAGGTGAGGGCCAGGCGCGCAGCAGGCGACAGCGAGCTCGTGTTCGTACGCAAGTGCGACATCCGGGTAGGCTTCTGATCTGGTGCTAGACGGTCGGTGTCGATGATAACACACTCAGGTGTCGAAAGAGAAGCTTGAGGCCGGAAAGCGTAAGAGCAAAGTGGTGACACGCGTAGTGAAGGAAATCGGAACAGAGAATCCTGCCGTTAAACGCCTGATTGATGAAGAAGATAACGTCGGGTTGCGCGGGATCGAGAAGAGGCAGCAGAGCGAAGAGGTGGCCCAGACGAATGCTCGTAGTGGCAGCGAATGAAGCTCAAATGTTGACCTGTGAACGCAATCGCTCGGACAAAAGTAACGGCATAAGTTCAAGAGGCACCCAAATAGCATCGTGCCGGACAAGAGCATACCCATTCCACTCCCAGGACCTCCCTCGCAGGCACTGCCAGCGATCACAATCCGGTCCAGCCTCCCTCTCCCTCACCAGTTTCCGTCAGCGACCTCGACCTCACTGCCCTTCCTCTCCCTCTCGCAGGTATCGCCGGCAATTATGATCGCAACATCCATGGCTCCCAATCCTCTTAATAAAAGCTGGTTGGCAGTAACTCTCTACCATCCAGGTCGAGTTCGGAGTGAAGTGACCCTCGAAAGCAGATGCATATCACCATTCGACGAAACAAAAGCACAGCGAGGCCGGAAAGTGAATCGACGTGCAGCGGCAGCAGAAGACGTTTCCAATGTAGTCTTGATACTGTGCGTGGACAATGCTGGGTGTTCGATGCTGGGTGGACGATGCTGGGTGGTTGATGCCAGAGGATCGATGCCGGAATGTTGATGTTTTCGAGGATAAGAATACTAGAAGCTGTTGTATTTATTGCTGCTTCTTAACTGGCTCGGAGCCAGATGCTGCCTCCTTTGGAGGCGGCAGGCGCACACGCGCGGGCGAGGGGCCCGGCGAGAAGAGGTTGGCCGGGGAGACCGACCGGGGGCAGGACGGCGGCGGTGGTGGCGCCGGACGCGAAGACATGAGCGGGGGCGGCGGGGGCGGTGGTGGTGGTAGTGCCTGCAGAGCCAGCGGGCGCGGCGGCGGCGGCGGCGAGGTTGGCCTGGTAGGCCTGGGCATGGGCGGCAAAAGCCGCAATGCTCGCCGGTCCGGAGACCGGAGGGAACCGGCCAGGGAGCCTGGCGGGGGCGGAGGAGGGGGCGGTGGCAGCAGCAGCAGCAGCAGCAGCAGCAGCGGCGGCGTCCCTCTGGATTCGGCCCTACATTCGCCGTCAGCTATAATGTCTTCGCTTGTGCCATCGAGATGCTCGAAACACCCGTCGCTCGAAAGACAGGAGAAAAGGATGTGCAACTCACGGCCCAGTAACGCGCCCTCTGCATCTCAATGTCAGCACAGATTCCAATGGAGCTAATATCAACGACATTGTTCACATACCTTCTCGGGCGACTGCTTCCTGCCGCGCTTTCTGCTGGCATGTTGAATGCCACGGATCTATGCAAGTATCAGCACGCATGTCTCAAAGGAAAAGGTGAGTCCGCTGAGATGCACATACCTTGTCGCCACCGTCGTTGTTGTTGTTGTTGTTGTTGGGGTTGGTCGCTGCTCAAAAATTAGCACACATCCACTGAGAGATCTCCACGAGCGCGGCTAAACCATGAAACCAACACGAGGTGCGACCAGCGCACTCCGCCAGAATGTGCTTGCAGTCCACCGAGGAGAGAGGGAGAGGATTTCACTTACGCGCCATGTTGTTCTGTTGTTGCTGTTGTTGTTGTTGTGTCTACCTAGAAGTCAGCACGCTGGGATCTCGACATCTCCGCGACCTCACTCAGAAAACTGATGACGGTGCTGCTGATAGCAGCGCATGCTGAAGAAACACGGAGAGCGGGAAAGGGGATGGGTACGTACGCGTGGGTGTGTTTGTCGTTGAAGAAGAGAAGATCAGATTCGCTCCCACGAGAAACAAACAACACTCCCACGCCGTCGCTACGCTGCTTCCTGCGCAGCCCGTCTCAAAAGCCAGGAGCGTTTGCCGTTGAGATGGCGACGCTCTCTCCGGTCGGAAGGAAGGCATGGTATTCCGCTTTCTTACCTTCATGGCAAGTAGGTGCCGCTGAGATGCAAAACATGTGTGGAGAAGAACGATGAATTTAGATCATTTTAGTTAGCTTTTCAAACCCTCAAATATCCTCCTCATCGAAATGACTGATGAAGTACTGGCCAGTAGCAGTGTTGTTCGTCACGTTCGAAATGTGAATTTGTCCACCCTTAAGCGATCCAGACTCGGTCAAACCACCAGCGATTGGGCGCGCAAGCTTGTTCTCATCCTTCTTGACAGTGAAATTGGCGAGGGAGATCTCGTACGGGTTCCTTGTGATGATGGTAGGAAGACCAAAGTATTGCGCTTTAACCTCCTCGTAGGACATATGCAGCTCGAAGTAACCGCGATAGTAGATCTCGCTCCATTGCAATTCGGGGTTATGGGTCGTGAGCCAATTCGAGGCGTTGTTGGCGTTCTTGATCGTGATGTTCTGACCGTAGGGTGATGGAGACGAAACGGCAGTTCCGGCGAACTCGACACCTAGACCACCGGCGCCGGTTGCGGAGGAGTAGTTAGAGTGGTCCAGCCAGACGAGATCAGACACCCAGTTCGCGTGGCTGTCTCCGGAGATAACGATGTTGTTTCCAATGTCATTGTCCGTCAAATGCTTGAGCGTGCGGTTACGGTTTGCCTGGTAACCATCCCAGGCATCGTAGTCAAGGGGGTTGACATTGCCATATGCGGCGCTCTCGTTGACCTTGCTGAAGACAGTCTGGCTGCCAATGATACGCCACGCAGCACCACGATCGGCGGAAGAACTCAGCTGGTTGTAGAACCAGTTCTCTTGGCGTGAACCCATCAGGCTACGACCTGCATCGTTGGAAATAGAGTGGATGTAGTCGGTGTTCCAGTACAAATCAGTAATGGAACGATCGTATTGTCTGGTATCGAGCATGATCAAGTCGAAGAGAGATCCAATGGAGAAGCTGCGCCAGATTCGGAGATTATCATCCATCTCGACCTGGCGAATGGGCATCCACCTGGATGTATTAGTGGAGTTCATATGACCAAGACCACAGGATCAGACACTTACTCAAAGTAGGCACGCACGGCATTCATCTTGCGCTGATCAACAGACACACCGCCATCTTGCACAAAGGAAGCCTCAGTGTTGTTCAGCTCGGAAGCTCCATCGCGGTAAGTGTTGTCGGAAACCTGGAATCCAAGTCAGTCTTACACTTGTGTGTTATTCGACACCGGAGGAAGCTCACCTCATGATCATCCCAGACTGGAATCCAAGGGAAGGTGGCGTGGCTTAATTGCAGATCCAGATCGCTGCGATAAGTGGCATGGCGCGCACGGTAGTCCTCCAAAGTGTAAATGATCGCTTCTGGCTTCGGAACACGCCCAATTGACTGTCCGTATCCATAGTCTCCATCGCCGGCATACTCATAGATGTAATCTACAAGGTGAATGACATAATCCACGCTGTCTTTTCTCGCAGGGTTGCCGTAGGCGTTGAAGAAACCGAAGGGGTAGTTGCTGCAGCTATAGACTGCAAGTCCCACGTTTGCAACGTGATCATCGACAGCCGGAGCGGTCTTTGTCCTGCCAAGCGGACTCTTCTTATCGCTGTCACAAACAGTGAACTGGTAGTAATATCTTGTGAATGGCTTGAGACCCTTTGCTTCAACCTTGACAGTGTAGTCGATATCACTGCTGGTGTATGCACGACCCTTGCTGCAGACATCCTGGAAGCTTTCCGACTCCGAGACTTCGTAGTCTACGCATACGGGAGCAGTTGAGACCGTGAGGTTAGGTCCATGGCTGTACAAGGGTACGGTACCGCTGACGGTCGAATTATCGTTCACAGCGGCGTACTGCGGTGATATGCGCGTCCACAGGATGACAGAGTCCGCGTAAGGGTCACCAGAAGCAACGCCGTGCGTGAAGTTCAACTGCGAAGCGGAGAACTTGCTCGGCGTGTTGCGCTTGTTGACTTTGTGCAGCGCGATACCGAGACCGGGATGGTGTTCGGACGGAGAGCGGTAGTTGAGGTTGCTGGTCCAGCTTGCCGAAACAATGGCAGCGTATGAAACAAGAGACAAAATCGAGGAAACCATCTTCGCCTACTTGTGGCAACGCGAGTGCTGGTAGTGAGACAATGGTTTAAACACAAAACTTGTACCTCCTTTGCCGGCAACTACTGAGCTCTTATAGCTTGCGCATACTTCCCTCTGCATCGTCGCTCATGCATGCAACCCTGCCGCCGTTTCTCGCAGTACTACGGATGAAGTCCAAATCATATTCGCAGGTCGCTGTAGCGTCGTGGCTCGCTGGCCACTCACAGCACACGTATTGACCATGCCCACAGTAGGAAGCTTAGCACGCTTGGGGAGCTTGTATTGACGTTGACGATTTGACTTTGTCGGTGACATAAGGTGGCATGAAGTGACATGGGTGGAGGGTGTGAAGTGGAATCAAGATTGATGCACGTGGAAAAGCTTCGCCCAGCCATTGGATTTCCGCGCGAGATTCGTCCCAAGGCGGGGACTTTCGACGCGGTTCACCGGCACCTCAGCATGTCACTACCCGGGCACATGGAGAGCGACAATTGCGAATAACCTGCCCATTCTGGAACAGCGCTGCGATAGTCTTCTGACCGTTAGAGTGCTACGCGAGGATGTTGCTAACGATCGGCAGTCTTCGATGCCCACAATTCTCGAAGACTGCCGGAATGTTCCAGTGGTTGAGACAGGCCTGTGGCTTTTGCCGCCAATGTGTGTTAGTCTCTCTCGCGAAGAAGTTAACAAGGTTTCTTGATCAATGCACACATCATAACCAAGGCCGTGTGAGAGAGCTGTCCAGGTTCAAGCAAGTCGTAAGAGTATTTGCCAGATTCTAGATAAATGCCTCTTGAAGCCAGTAAAGCTGCCGAACCGATATCATAACTCATCACGGTAGCACTGATGGGTCCCAAGCATCTGCTGCGATTTCCATCATTCCACGACATGCTCCCACTCAAGTGGAAACGATGGCACATCAGCAGCATCGGCCTCCCACCATCGCTGCCTTGGCTCAAAGTTCCTACGCCAGCTCTCGAAGTCTTTCATCTCATGTTGCCCAACGACCTCTTCTGAAGACTTGTTGTCGACATCAACGAGCTTCTGCTGATACCGTACGAAGTCCCGCTTCGGCTGCCTCGTCCCATCTTCCTCAATCCTGACCAGATCGTAGCCTGAATAATCTTCATCGATATCGCTATCATCGCCGCCGTCGCTGTTATCGCCTGGTGGCTTCGTCTCTACACGTTTCGCTTCCGTATGTCCGTACGTGTGCAGAAATCCTCCACTAAACACTCCCGTCATATCTGGCGAGAACACACACTCAACCTCATCCATCACCCGTGCTCGGCCATGGTAAGCAGTCCCATACTCAGCCCAAAACATCGGCACTGGCCAGGGCTCGAACGCTTCGCACAAGTTTTTGTACCCAGAGATAGTAAAGCTCGACGGCCCGATCCAGTCGTAAACGGCAAAAGACATGAAATCGACGCGCTCTCCGGGAGAGCCGGCTGTCATGTATTGTAGAGCACCATGTCGGAATTGCTGAGTGAATGACAGGTTGGCGCCGACGGGAACTTGGCGAGCACCACTTTTGCGGAGGAAGAGCTTCGTGTCGCGGACGGCGGCGCGGTGAAGAGCGGCAAGCTTAGTACATGCTGAGCTGTGGATTTCGGACTGCGAGATGGAGTAGCCTAAGATGTTGGGGAAACGGGACGTCTGTGAGACGATGGCGAGGTTCTTGCGGACCTTGCTGGGGCTGTAGAGACGCGAGAGGTCGATATCGGCTGCTTGGACTCTGTGCGAGTCTTTGAGGTGGATGTTGGTGAATAGCTCGAGGAGGACATAAATGCCTTCATCTTGCAGGAGCTGTAAGGCGCTTTCGGGCAATTGCGTAGGGTCTGCGTGGTCAACGAAGATTGTGTTGATGCCTAGCTGGTGGAATAATGGTATATCTTTGCGGAGTTCAGGTAGCCAATCTTCGCCGAGTGGGTCGGTGTAGGACTCTTTATCCTGTGGTCTGCTGTCGGGTCTCCGTGGGCTGTAGGTCAGGCCTTTGATG
>Ga0265797_10009881_pt1 | contig 12260 bp, 13 predicted proteins | sample P2T30metagenome_FD_192433 | JGI IMG/M metagenome (GOLD analysis project Ga0265797, IMG submission 192433) | Plant litter microbial communities from East Loma Ridge, Irvine, California - P2 T30 | ecosystem: Environmental > Terrestrial > Plant litter > Unclassified | place: USA: California... | reverse complement strand
CATCGGCATCGACGATGTCTCGACCGCCTACCGCTTCAGCGAGGACGGTCATCCGGAGGGCGCGCAGCCGTATCCTAACGAAGAGGCCTGAATAGACAGGCTTGAATAAACAGGCCTGAACGGTCCGTCCTGCCAGACTGGTCTGGCGAGGCCGGACCGTTCTCTCAACGCGCTCGCTGCAGTGCAGCATTCTCAGCTGTATTGACCCTTACGACCGTGCATTCCGCACGCTCGTTCCTTTCAGCTACGCCTACATCCTCTCCATGCCTGCCTGCCAGCGGAAAACCGGGCGAATACCGCTTCCACAGTGAATCGCAAGGCTGCGCACGATTGCGCAACTCAGCAATATAGACGAGTTATCGTAGTTGTTTTTCTTGTATTGAAGTAGGACTATCCCTACAGATGAGGCAGCGCAACACCAGGCTCTCCTATGAGAAAGGGATTACTGCTGAGCCAAGATTGTTTCCTCAGCCGAAGCTTGCCGTGCATAACTGAAAATAATGGCAAATTTGCATGTTACGATTGTCCGGTCCGGTGTAACGAACAAGCTGTAGCGAGGGCCGCTGCGCGATGCGCCAGCCCCCGGACATGCTTGCCTTATCCGGCTCCAAGATCAACTAAAACGCCAACAAGGCGAAAGGAAATCAACATGCAGACCCTTATCGTGTTTTGCCACCTCCGTTGGGATTTCGTGTTTCAGCGTCCCCAGCACCTGATGACGCGCCTGGCGGAACACTACAACATCCTCTTCATCGAGGAGCCGGTGCAAACCGAAGGGCCCGCACACCTGAAGAAAACGGCCGTTGCGCCGAACATCACGGTGTGCCAGCCGCATACCAATGTTCCGCACTACGGCTTCCACGACGACCAGATCCCTGTCCTGCAAGGCCTGCTGTCCGACCTGGTGCCTGAAGGCGAGCGTCCGGTCGTCTGGTTCTACACCCCGATGGCGCTGCCGCTGCTGCAGGGCCTGGACCCGGCGCTGGTGGTATACGACTGCATGGACGAACTGTCCGCCTTCAAGAACCCGCCGAAGCAGCTGCTGCAGCGCGAATCGGCCCTGCTGAACATCGCCGACCTGGTCTTCACCGGCGGCCCAAGCCTGTACGAAGCCAAGAAGAACCGCCACCCGAACGCCCACTGCTTCTCGAGCAGCGTCGACGCCAACCACTTCCGCCAGGCCCTGGACGCAGCTATCTCGCACAAGGACCAAGCCCATGTTGCCGGTCCGCGCCTGGGCTTCTACGGCGTGATCGACGAGCGCTTCGACACCGGCCTGGTACGCGACATGGCCGCCGCCCACCCCGAATGGCAGATCGTGCTGGTCGGCCCGGTCGTGAAGATCGACCCGGCCGAGCTGCCGCGCGCCGAGAACGTGCACTACATGGGCCAGCGCGGCTACCAGGAACTGCCGCAGTTCCTGGCCGGCTGGGACGTCTGCCTGCTGCCATTCGCCATGAACGAATCGACCAAGTTCATCAGCCCGACCAAGGTGCTGGAATACATGGCGGCCGAAAAGCCAAGCGTCAGCACCCCGATCACCGACGTCAAGGTGCCATACGGCGACGTGGTGGCGATTGCCGAGACCCCGGCCGAGTACATCGCCGCCTGCGAACGCATGCTGGCGCAGACGGCCGAGGAAAACGCGGCCATGGCCAAGCGCATGCGCGAAGTCGTCGCCAACACCTCGTGGGACAAGACCGCCGCGCGCATGCATGAGCTGATCAGCAACGCCGTGCCAGGCAACAAGGCCCGTCCGGCGCCGGTGGCGACCGAAGCGCTGGTCGAGAAGCGCGCGGAACCGCTGCCGGTGCAGGCTGCGTAAGCATCACGCTTCTTGTCGAGAAGCCCGCCAGGTGCAAGCCTGGCGGGCTTTTTTGCGTCGCGTGAAATGCGATTGACTCAGCAAAAACGTAGGGTGGGCACTTGTGCCCACCCTACAAAAGCGTCGCGCCCTCCATGGTTACAGACCCACCGGAGTACACACGATTGACACTCTGCCGCGACAGGCTTACATTGCCATCCTTGCAACGAAAGAGCGGAGCGCGCATGCGGAAGAACATGGCCAGGCAGGCTGGCGACAACACACTATCCTGCACCGTATCCTGCGGCACCCTGGTGCTGGACAGCCAGGGGCGCCTGCTGCTTGGCCATGTGACCGGCACCGCCCACTGGGACATCCCGAAGGGCATGCAGGACCCCGGCGAAACCACCCTGGAAGCGGCGATGCGCGAACTGGGCGAGGAAAGCGGCGCCGTGTTCGCAGCGGAGCGCTTCGTGGACCTGGGCGAATTCGCCTACCGGCGCGACAAGCGCCTGCACCTGTACCGGGTCGAGGCCGGCGACGAACTGGGCGATTTGTCGCAACTGGCCTGCACCAGCTGGTTTGCGCACTACCGAACCGGCAAGCCGACCCTGGAAATGGACGGCTTCCGCTGGGCCGGCCGCGCCGAAGTCAGCCAGCTGTGCTGGCCGAGGATGGCGAACCTGCTGCTCACGCTGGACTGGTAAGCGCCGCCGGCGAGCGTGCGACAGCCGGCAGCGGCGGGGCCAGCGCCGCCTCGATCGTGTCCAGCGTCGCCGGCTTGGTCAGGTGCAGGTCGAAGCCGGCGCGGGCGCTGCGTTCGCGGTCGGCCGGGCCGCCCCAGCCGGTCAGGGCCACCAGGCGCAGGCCGTCGTTGCGCGGGTCCTTGCGGATTGCCGCCGCCACCTCGTAACCCGACATGCCAGGCATGCCAAGGTCGAGGAAGACCACGGCCGGCGCGAAGCCCGCCAGCACGCGCAGCGCCGCGTGGCCGTCGTTGGCGATCGCCGTCGTATGTCCCATCGCCCCCAGCAGGGCCGCCAGGGTGTCGGCGGCGTCGCAATTGTCGTCGACCACCAGGATGCGCAGCGCCGTGAAGGTGGACGAACGGACAGGATCGTCCACTTGCTCTGCGTGCGCCCCGTTGGCATGGAGGCCTGCCAGCGGCAGGCGCACCGTGAACACGCTGCCGGCGCCCGCGCCCGCGCCCGGGCTGGCGGCGGCGACACTGCCGCCATGCAGCTCGACCAGGCTGCGTACCAGCGACAGGCCGATCCCGAGGCCACCGAGGCTGCCCTGGCTGCCATTCGCGCTGACCTGGGTAAACATCTGGAATACGCGATCGAGTGCGTCGGCCGGAATGCCGATGCCGTTGTCGCGCACGCTGATCGCCAGTTCCTCGCCTTTGCATGCGGCGGCTGAAGCGATGGCGCGCGGCCGCGATCAGCGGCTCGCTGGTGTCGGCGGCGGCGCGCAGCAGTTCGCCCAGGTCGATCCATTCGCGCCGCAATTCCACCTGGCCGCGCGTCACGCGGGCGACGTCGAGCAGGTCGTCGACCAGGTGCACCAGCTGGTCGAGCTGGCGGTCCATGATGGCGTGCACGCGCGCGCTGGCGGCGGGGTCGGCGCCGGCCCGGCGCAGCAGCTGGATGCCGCTGCGGATCGGCGCCAGCGGGTTGCGCAGTTCGTGCGCCAGGGTGGCCAGGAACTCGGTCTTCAGGCGGTTTGCCTCGGCCAGGTCGGCCGCCAGGCGCCGCAATTCGTCTTCGCCGCGGCGGCGTTCGGTGATGTCGTTGAAGAGGACTGCGACGCGGCGCTGTTCCGGGGCGCCGATGCGGGTGGCGTAGACGTCGTACCAGCGGCCCAGGGCGGCAGCTTCGTTGATGAAGCGCACCGGCTCGCCGCTCATTGCCACCCGCCCGTAGACGTCGAACCAGTGCTGCTCGTGGGCCGGCGCCAGTTCGCGGATGCTCCGGCCGATGGCATCGGCCAGCCCGGTGTGCGCGATGAAGGCGGGGTTGGCTTCGATGAAACGGTAGTCGCAGGGCGCGCCGCCGGCGTCGAACAGGACATCGATCACGCACACGCCTTCGTCCATCGCGTCGAACAGGGTGCGGTAGCGTTCCTCGCTGGCGCGCAGTTCCTGTTCGGCCTGGAACTGGCGGGTGGCGTCGATCACCACGCCGCTGACCGATTGCGGCCTGCCGTCCGCACCAATGCCGATCTGGCCGCGCGCGATGACCCAGCGCCAGTGGCCCTCGGGCGCACCCACGCGGAAGGTGGCATCGAAGCCGGCGCCGCTGCGCAGCGAGGTTTGCAGCCGCGTGCGGGTAGCGGCCAGGTCGTCGGGGTGCAGCGCCGCCAGGTAGGCGGCCATCGGAGCGTCGGGCGCGACCGCGCCGCCGAAGATGGCGGCCAGGCGGGCGTCGCCGCGTACCCGGTCAGCCGCGATATCCATTCCCAGACCGCCAGGTTGGCGGCGGCCAGGATGGCTTCCTGGCGTTCGCTGGCCTGGGCCAGGGCGCGTTCGGCGGCGGTGTGGAAGGCGTCGAGGTAGAAGCGCGCTTTGGCGGCCAGGATGGTGGGCGACACCGGATCGTGCAGCACGGCGATCGCGCCGGCCTGGTAGACATCTTCCAGCGGCAGGGATGGAAAAGGCGGCAGGCCCAGCACCACCACCGGGGTCTGGCTGGACCGGCAGTTCGCGCGCAACAGGGCGACCGTCTGCAGCAGGCCGGGAGCATCGCCGGCATAGCCGACCAGGACCAGGGCGAAGTCAGTGCTGCCCGCCAGCGACAGCGCTTCGGCGTCGGACCTGGCCCGCACCACCGATTGGCCGAGCTGGGCGCCGGTCCGGGCCACCGCCGCATCGAGCTGGTCCGATTCGCATGCGAACAGGATCAGGCCGGCTGTCGAAGCGTTCACTGCCTGGCCCCGGGCGGCATGCGGAACGTGGCGGGCGCAAAGGCGGATTGGTACGGTCTTATGGGTGGGCGGCCGGGTGCAAGGCAGGTCCGGCTCTCGTTGTCCTTGGCATAAGAATGTAAAACCGTCGCGCATGAATGTCAATCTTTCGCTCAGCAGTATGCGCGTGTCGCCGCTCCGGCCGCCTGTGACATTGTTTCCACAGGCGAAGCCAAAAAGCCGGGCGCCGCTTCGCCCGGGCCGCGTTTGGGCGTAGCATGGGCGCACGCCCGGCGAGTGACATGACAGGACAGGGCGCAGACAAGGAGACAGCGACATGCAAGACGCAGCACAGAATCCCGGGCAAGGTAGCGGACACACCAGCGAACAGGGCGGCGATGGCTACGACGTCGCCGCCATCATGGGCGGCCTCTACGGGGACGGCATCATCGCCTGCAAGGGCGCCTTCGAGCGCGCCTGGGTCGAGCGCCTGGGCCAGGACATCGCCACGCTGTTCGCTGAAGCGCGCGCGCGGCCGGGTGGGGCGCTCGAACGCGGGCCGAACCGCTATTACGTGGAAGCGCATCCCGAGCGCATTTCCGGCTTTGCCGACATCATCGGCCATCCCTGGGTGGTGGCGGTCTGCCGCGCGGTGCTCGGCCCCGACTACCGCATCGTGGAGGCCGGCTTCGACATTCCCGGGCCGGGCGCGCTGCACCAGCCCTGGCATCGCGACTTCGCCTCGCCCGAGGCGACCCTGAAGGGCCGGCGCCTGAACTCGCTCGCCTTTAACATCACCACGGTCGACGTCGACGAGGACATGGGCCCGTTCGAGATCGCACCCGGCACCCAGTGGGACGACCTGGGCGAGGGCGACCCGATGTTCCCGCCACACGAACTCTGGGGCCGCTACGAAGCGCGCGCCCAGCGCAAGCTGCCGCGCATGGGCGACATCTCGGCGCGCTCGGCGCTGACCATCCACCGCGGCACGGCGAACCGGTCCGAACGTTCGCGCCCGGTATTCGTGCTTGGCGTGGATGCACCGGATGCGCGCAACGCCGACAAGCACGACCTGCAGCTGAGCCGCACCTACTACGAGAGCCTGGCGCCGCAGCTGCGCGAGCACATCACTTGCCGCGTGGTCGACGGCCTGGAGAACATCGTGCAGGCGCATACGATCGAGGGGCTGCGCATGGGCCTGACGATGTAGGCCGCATAAAAGAAGAAAGCCTGCGCGGCTTCCACCGCGCAGGCTTCCTCCTGCTGTCGTACTATTTACCGCGGCCGGTCTCAGGGCTTGCCTGCGTCCTCGCTGTCGGGCTCGGTGCTGACCGTATCCGGCAGCGACTCGGTGACGCTGCCCGGCATCTGGCCGACGCGGCGCGTGTCGTCGCCCTGGATGTCGAGGCTGACTTCCTCGGCCACTTCGAAGCGGCCATCTTCCGCGCCTTCTTCTCCCGGCAGCAGGTTTTCCGAGCGGTTCAGGTCGTCGGTGCCCGGCTGCGCGTCCTGCGTGTTTGCTTGCTGTTTGGCTTGCTGGTCTGGCGTCGTCATGCTTCCTCCGTATGCTGGTCAACAATCATGACTTCATTATTACCGAGACAAGCTGCCCCGGGCGCACGCTACCGGCGCGCCTTCGACTTCGGCAAATTCTTTTCCAGGATCGCCCACAGGATCAGGCCATAGGCCAGCAGGCGGATCAGATAGTGCAGGGGCGAGTCCTCGCCGCCGGCGTCGTGCAGCGCGGAATATAGGCGGTGCACGCCTTCGATGAAGAAGGAGAGGGCGAAGTAGAGGAAGAAACGGTCGCGCGAGTCGCGCCAGAAGCGCAGGAAGAACAGCGCGATGACGAGCGAGCCCATGGTAATGGCGCCGGTAAACAGTTCGGTCATGTCACTCCTTCTCGTAGATCAGGCCATACAGCAGCAGGGCGATGGCGACCAGGGCGCTGATCAGCCGCGCTGGCAGGAAATTGATATCTGGGAAGACGATCTTGTCGAGCAAGAGGAACAGATTGTTCAGCGTCATCACCGCAAAGCAGGAACCACTCCAGAACAGCAGCCGGTAGCGCGTGCGCCGGTAACTGGCAAACAACAGCCAGGCGCAGGCGAGCGAGGTCAGGATGCACAGGATGTAGATCGTTTCCGCCACTTACGAATCCTTTCGCAGTTTGAAGGCGTCGGCGAATTGTTGCGCCTTGCGGTCGAGGGAAGAGTGAATCAGGTGGGTGACTTCCACCAGGTGCTTCGTATACAGCTCGGCAAGCGCATCGATGCGTTCGCCCAGCTGCGGCGAGCCGGGCCGGTACTGGTAGCAGCCCGGGGCATCCGCGCAGGGCGCTACCATGCCAGCGCGGCACAAATCTTCCAGCAGGGTATGGGCGGTGCGTTCGCGTACATAGAGGCGCTGGGCCAGCATGTCGCTGTGCCATTCTTGCGCCGGATCGGCACGCAACAGCAGCAGCGCTTCGAGGAAGGGTACGGACGGAATGCTGGTCAGCACAAAGCGCCGTAGGTCCTCCGGAATCGGGGCCTGTTCCATTGACGGTGGTTTGTTTCCGTTACGGAATGTTAACAAAAGAGGGCGTATTCTAGAGGATTCCCTTAGACAATGCACAATCAATCGTGCGCCGTGTCAGTGCATTTGTATTGAAACTGTGCCATGCAGGGCGGGTAAGGGCGGATGTGTCGGCTACAATGCGGGCTCGTTACATTCTTTCAACCGAGCACATGTTTCAGAGAATATTCAGCGCGGCCGCACTTGCCGCCGCGCTTTCTACCGGCCTGCTGGCCCCTGCGCTCGCCGCCGGTACCGGCTGCCCCGCGCACTACGCCGACGGCCGCGCCCCCGAAATCCGCAACCCCAAGCTGGCCAACGCCACCCGCGAGCTGTGCTACGGCGTGTTCGGCGTGATGCATTCCGGGATCACGCGCACCCCGCTGTGGTCGGCCGAGAACCTGCGCGCCGAAAACGTCGCCGCTGCCCAGGGCATGAAGCGCGACAACGACTTCCATGCCGAATCGCGCCTGCCACGCTCGCAGCGCGCCGAGTTGTCGGACTACGCGCGCAGCGGCTTCGACCGCGGCCACCTGGCGCCGAACGGCGACATGCCCGACAAGCGCACCCAGCGCGAAAGCTTCACGCTGGCGAACATGGTCCCCCAGGACGGCGACCACAACCGCCATATCTGGGCGCCGATCGAGGGCGAGGTGCGCAAGATGGCGAAGAAGGAAGGGCAGCTGTACGTGATTACCGGGCCGGCCTTCCTCGGCAACAACCTGCGCAAGGTCGGCAACGTATTGGTGCCGAGCCACATGTACAAAGTGGTGTACAGTCCGCGCCAGAAAATGGCGGCGGCCTGGTTCACCGAGAACCGGGCGCATGCCGACATCCAGGTGATCCCGGTGGCCGAACTCGAGCGCATCGTCGGCATCGAGTTCCTGCCGTCGCTGAGCCAGCAGCAAAAGGAGCGCATGCTGCGCCTGCCCAAGATCAAGCAAAAGAAACAGGCCAAGGAGCCGCGCGACTTCTGGTCGGGCCTGAAAGGATAAGGAATCGAAATGAACGCCAAGAAAAAATCTGACCCGAAAACCTTCGTTCCCTTCGCCAGCGAAGCCGACGTGCTGCACATCGGCGACCTGATGGTCGAGAACCGCCTCGACCGCATCACGCTCTCGGGCGACGTCGACCTGACCCTGGACGCGGCCGGCCTGGCGCTGGCACGGCGCCTGCATGCGCTGCTGGGCGATATCGTCGGCGTAATGGAGGGGCAAGACTTGCCGGCCACTTTGCCGCCGCCCGACGTGCAGCAGGTCGAAAATCCCTTCAATTAATCTTTGATTAAGATTCGGTTAAGTCTTTTCCCGGCGCCGAACGGGTCCTGAACTCCCGCGTGCCGGCGCTTCCGCCGCCGGCGCCTGCCTCTTCCGCATTTCGCAGACAGCCTTTACCTACAGGCCTCCTGCGCATTCTCCTGTCTGTTCCGCCTCCGTTTTTACTGCTCAAAAACCTCATCCATTTACTGCAGTCAATGGTGCGCGACCTCGCGACAGTTTGGAGTAACCTGAGCTGGTCTCGCGTCAGCGACCAAACGGAGCCGATTCAATGGCAGGTAACACGTCAGACCCAACAGGACAGGATCTGTTGACGATCCCGGTCGTCGCGGAACAGCTCGCGGTCGGCACCCGGACGGTTGACACCGGGCGCGGCGTCCGCATTCACAAGACCGTGCTCGAGCAGCCGGTCACCATCGACGAGCGCCTGGTGCGCGACGAGGTGGCGATCGAGCACGTCGCGGTCGACCGCATCGTCGCGCCGGATGAGGCGCCCACCACCCGCTACGAAGGCGACACGATGATCGTGCCGATTCTCGAGGAAGTGCTGGTGGTCGAGCGCCGCGTGCGCATCAAGGAAGAGCTCCACATCACCCGCATTCAGCGTGAAGAAACGCATCGCGAGGCGGTCGTGCTGAAGGCCGAACAGGTCAGCATCGAACGCTTCGACGAATCCGGGACCCCGCCAACGAAGTGACCATATTACTGGAGGAATGATCATGCAACATACCCTGATTGCTGTCTTCGACAATCACAACGACGCGGTAAGCGCCAAGAACGAACTGCTGTCCTCGGGCTTCTCGAGTGCCGACGTGCGCCTTTCGCACGGCAACGAGGATCCATCCCTGGCCGCGAAGGGCGTGACCCCTTCGGGCTCGCTGACCGACACCGCCGCCACCTCGGGCGACAATGAGCCTGGCATCGGTACCAGCATCAAGAACTTCTTCAGCGACATCTTTGGCGCCGACAACGACGAACACCACAACAAGTACTCGAACGCGGTCGCCCAGGGCAACCACGTGCTGACGGTGAACACCGACAGCGAGCCGGAAGTCGAGCGCGCCGCCGACATCGTCGAGCGCTACGGCCCGGTCGATATCGACGAGCAGTCGGAAAAATGGGCATCCGGCGCCGGCCTGGGCGGCGGCATGAATTCGCCGGGCGCCGGCGTGATGGGCGTGGGCGCGGGCGGCCTGCAACAGTCGCAATCGATGTCGTTGCAGTCCGACAACGACCGCCTGCCGCTGAACCAGCAATCGCTGAACGACCCGAACCCGATGGGCACCACCTACCAGGAACCGATGTCCTCGCACGACCAGCTGAGCGCCGGCAGCTACGGCACCGGTAGCGGCAACCTGCAGACCAGCATGGGTTCGAGCAACCCGTCGGCCGGTTCGGACGCGCTGTCCGGCTCGTCCTCGCTGTCGGGTTCGTCGTCGCTGTCGGGTTCATCCTCGTCGCTGCAGGGCTCCTCGCTGGAAGGCTCGGCCAAGTCGGGCGCCAGCATGCAGGACACCTCGCTCACGGGTTCCTCGCTGAGCGGATCGTCGTCGTCGTCGCTGACCGGCTCCTCGCTGACCGGCTCGCAGCAGCGCGACACCAACACCGCCGCCATTCCGGTGGTGCAGGAACAGCTGAAGGTCGGCAAGCGTGAAGTCCAGCGCGGCGGCGTGCGCGTGTTCTCGCGTGTCGTCGAAACCCCGGTCAACGAATCGATCGGCCTGCGCGAAGAGCACGTGAACGTGCAGCGCCGCACCGTCGACGAGCCGATCAGCACCACGGACGCGACCGCCTTCAAGGAGCAATCGATCGAGATGCGCGAAACGGCCGAGGAAGCGGTGGTCGAGAAATCGGCGCGCGTGGTCGAGGAAGTGACGATCAACAAGGAAGTCACCCAGCGCGAACAGCAGATCAACGACACGGTGCGCCATACCGAAGTCGAGATCGAGCAACTGGGCGGCAATTCGGCGCGCTCGAGCATGATGAGCGACGACGATTACTACCGCAACCACTTCACCAGCAACTACGGCAGCACCGGCGACGCGTACGACGACTACGCCCCGGCCTACAGCTACGGCTCGGAAATGGCGCGCAATCAGAAGTACAGCGGCCGCCAGTGGGACGACGTCGAGACTGACCTGTCGAGCGACTGGTCGACCCGCGCCGGCAACAACGCTGGCTCGACCTGGGCCAAGATGAAGAACGCCGTCAAGCATGGCTGGGATCGCATGACGAACGACGACGACGATTCCTACTACCGCAACCACTACAACGCCACCTACAGCACCACCGGCACCGGGACCGGCGACGACTTCGACAGCTACAAGCCGGCCTACAGCTACGGTTCGGAAATGCGCAACAGCGACATGTACCGCAACCGTCCGTGGGACGACGTCGAACCCGACCTGCGCAGCAGCTGGGACGCACGCTACCCGAACAACGGCGTGTCGACCTGGGACAAAATGAAGGCGGCTGTTCGTCATGGCTGGGATCGCATGACGTCGTAATACCTTGACGCACCGGGCCGGCGCAGCATGCCGGCCCCGCGTTAACGACAAAGGGCGCCTAGCGGCGCCCTTTGTTTTTGGGTTCCACGGCTTGAATGGCGAAACCGTCTCCATGTTGGGTTCTACGGCTTGAATGGCGAAACTGTCTCCAGTAGGGTGGGCACTCCGTGCCCACGCGGATTCAACACACCGATACAGGAACAGGCAACAGCCCCACGGATGTTCGAACGCTGGGGCCGCTTCGCGAACCGGTAGGGTGAGCGACGGTACGACCGCGTGGGCACAAGTGCCCACCCTACGAACCGCCGATACGCCGGACGGAACCGCAGCCAACTGCCTTTCACATCACTCGGCGAAAGCCTGCGCCGCCGGCGTAATCTTCACCTTGTCCGCAGCAATCCCCAGCTTCATGTTCCCAATCACCTGGTCCTCATCCAGCACCGCTTGCGGCTTGGCCGCATCGTACTTGATCGGCGAGAACGCATCCGACACCAGCGCCTGCTTCAGCCCAGCCGCATCCTTGGTAATCACCACCACCGACAGATTCTTGGCCGACAGATGCTTCCTGATCGCCGCATTCACGTCGGCCACCGTCAGCTTCGACAGCCCGTCGCGCATCATCTGCGTGAACTCCGGCGTGTCATACCACTGCGAATCGAGCGCATAGCCGAGGCGCTGGTCCTGGGTCGCGGTCATCACGAACACGTTCTTCATCAGGTAACCGCGGGTGGTCTCGAAGTCGCCTTGCGAGATGCCCTGGTCGACCATCTTGCCCAGTTCCGACAGCGCCAGGCGCAGCGTGAAGTGGGCGTTCTGCGGCGCGACCGGACGGATCCACACCTCGAACAACTGCGCCTTGCGGCCCAGGTTAGGACGCGGGAAGAAGCCGTACATGCCGCCCGGGAAGGCTTCGATGTAGGCATAGTCGCCGTAGTTCAGGCCGCGCAGTTCGCGGATCTGCTGGTATAAGTGGGCGCTTGAGGCGCGGTGTTCGCCGAGCCAGGTCTTGGCCAGCCACAGCGCCGGGAAGTCCGGATGGCGGCGCGTCACTTCCAGGGGCAAGCCGAACGACATCGCGGTGGCGCGGGTGTTCTTCTCGATAATCTCGACTTCCAGGCCCTGCGGCTTGCGGCCCTGCGGCGCCGTGGTGGCCGGCAGTCCGGCGCCCTGCGGCAGGCGCGCCAGCGCGGTCTTCAGCGAGGCCGTCATGGC
>Ga0265797_10009880_pt1 | contig 12261 bp, 9 predicted proteins | sample P2T30metagenome_FD_192433 | JGI IMG/M metagenome (GOLD analysis project Ga0265797, IMG submission 192433) | Plant litter microbial communities from East Loma Ridge, Irvine, California - P2 T30 | ecosystem: Environmental > Terrestrial > Plant litter > Unclassified | place: USA: California... | reverse complement strand
GAAAACTCTGAAGCGACCAATGTAGCGGAAGCTATGATGAGCCTGAACTCCGGTCTTACAGCACAGATGTCCTTGAGCAGGGCCATCAAAATCTCAGTGCTGAGCGTCCTCTCGTGGGCTTCGTCTATGATGATGGCAGAGTAGTCTTCGAGCAATACCGAACTTAGGCACTGTCGGAGGAGAAGACCGTCTGTCATGTACTCGATCTTGGTGTGTTCGGAGGTTGAGCTCTCAAAACGGACAGAGTAACCCACTTCCCTGCCTACTCTACACCCATACTCGGTTGCCACACGTTTCGCTACCGACATGGCGGCGACTCGACGTGGTTGTGTACAGCCAATGCGGCCGTTTTTAGCATACCCAGCCTCCGCCAAGTATTGGGTCAATTGCGTTGTCTTTCCTGAACCAGTTTCTCCGACTAGTACGAGGATCTGATGGTTTTCCACGGCTGAGATAAACTCCTCTTTGTACGCGAAAATTGGCAGCGAGCGGCGAACATCTGCAATGGACTTTGCTTTCGATTCTGCTTCATCCAGAGTTGATTGTAGCCTTTGCTTATCTAGATCAATCGGCGCAATCTTGCTCATATCAAAGACGTTGGTGGATTCATCAAAAACATATTCGTAGTCTTCCTCTTGTACCCTCTCTGGCTTTTTGATCTGTGTTGCGACACGCTTGGTCTGTTCCTCCTCCCATAGCTGAACCTCGCTCTTCTCATAGCCTGGCTCCTTGTGGCGCTTGGTGAGAGCTTCGTGTTTATTGGAGTAATCGGCGTCGGGGATCATAAATCCATCAAGATGCTCATCGATGTTTTGACGCTCTTCAGCCAGCCGAAGCGTCTCGCGATTCTTTGCAAATTCCCTCCGTTCCCTCTCTGACAGTCTGGACCCTAACCTCTCCTCTTCTTCTGCTTCTTCTGCAACTTGGCGGCGGAGGAGGGCAAGCTGTTGCGCTTCTCGCTCAGCAAGGTACTTTTGTCGCGACGCAAGACGGAGCGCGCTGATGTCTTGGTCACCCGTCTTGCGGCGTTTGGCGTCCATGTTGGGCGGTTGGGTATGTGGTAACGAGTGTCTTTGGGGTTCGCGATGTTCGGCGACTTCCGTTTGCGCGTCGTGGGTAAGGTGTGAGGATTTGTAGCGTGCAGGTTGAGAGTTGGGTGACGGAGCCGCCTACAAAATGTTGAAGCTCGGACCAGGTGGCGGGTGAGCCGCGGTTCAACAAGCCACTCAATTCTCGTGCCTTGTAGTTGTGGGAATATGTTGACATGAAAATCCCATGTTCATAATCATAGTTCTATAAACAATAACGCGTTCGCAGTTCCATGCTTTAAAACGCTAAGCCACACAAACCATATACAAATGACCAGATCACACAAAATTCCCTTCCCATCCCAACAAGCAGCGCTTTCCGTGTCAAATGCTCAATGACTGATGTACTGAAACACGGCACTGACATCTTTCAAATCATTTGTCGTCTCCTGTCTGAGAAGCAAATCCTGAATCTTCCCCAGTGGACCATTCTCACCATCGTTGACAAAGTGATTCCAAGTACTCGTGTCACCATACAGCATGGCCGGCGCCTTGATGACCTGTCTCCCGTCTTCCTTCCTACACCTCTTGCACTTGAACGTATCGTGGGTGTCGCTCGTTGTGTTGTTACGATACTGGAAGAGCTCACGGAGAGAGTCAAGACTGAAGTGGCGCTCAACGTCTTCTGCCGAGTCGACAACACAAGAGGAGAGTGACTGCTTGTGTGACTGTCGCTGAAATACCTTCTCCTCAATGGTGCCGGTAGTGATGAATCGGTATACAAAACAGTCCTTCTTCTGCCCATCACGCCATACACGGGCGAGGGCTTGCTGGTCGGCGGCTGGATTCCAATCAGGGTCAAAGAGAACAAGTCGGTTCGCGCCGATCAAGTTGAGACCGCAACCACCAGCCTTGGATGAAAGAAGGAAGACGAATTCAGGGCTTTCGGGGTCGTTGAACTTGTCGACCAGCTTCTGCCTTTTGCTGACGTTCATTGTGCCGTCCAAACGGAAGCAGCCATAGCCCCGCGAACGACAAAGCATTGCGAATATGTCAAGCGTCTGGGTGTAATTAGAGATCAAAACAATCTTGTCGTTCGTCTCGGCGCGGATACGAGCAAGCATGCGGTCCAGAACAGCCATCTTTCCAGAATACCAAGTCTTGACCTCCCGATCTCTACCTCGCGCGTCTTTCTGCACAAAATCATCGGGTAATGTATCCTCGCACCCCGGCAGATCTTCGGGCAGGTTGAGTAGATCAGGGTGATTACAGAGTTTCTTGAGCATGCCGATGACCTTGAGCGGCTGCGACCCCTTGCCGCGGAGCAGGCTTTGCACGTCGGGAGATTTGATGAAATGGTTGTACAGGTCCTTCTGGAATGGCGCAAGATTGCAAAATACAACATGCTCGTACTTGACTGGAAGATACTTGGAGAGAATGTCGTTGGTTCGCCGGATGATGAACTTATTGACAAGACCCAGTAGCTCGGTGAGGCGCTCCGTGCCCTTCTTGACGTCTTCGTCGGTTCCGTTGGCATCGCGGCCTTTCAGAATAGGTATCTCGTAGTGCTTGCGGAACTCCATTCGTGTGCCCAGGTAGTTCGGGTTCGCAAAGTTGAGTAATGCAAAGTACTCTGAGAGATCATTTTGGATGGGTGTACCGGAAAGAATGACTCTTCTCTGTACATTCAGGTTATTGAGAGCAGTGAAGGTCAAGCTATCGCCATTCTTCAGTCGATGTCCCTCGTCGCAAAGCATCAACCCGATAGCTGTCTGTCCAAACTCGTCGGCATAGAGACGCAGGGTTTCGTATGACACGATCAGAACAGGTCTGACCACTGCACGCCCGGATGCGATTGACCACTGCCGTATTTGCTGAATCAACTCTTCTTTCGATGCCTTCCCATCAATAGCAAACGGAGTAACGGCATCTTTCCCAAGCCATTTTACAAGCTCGTTCGCCCAATTCCTCACTAAACTTGATGGACATGCGATGACGCATTTCTGTATGGTAGATTTTCCAGCCTCGGGAGACTGCTTCAAAAGGGTCCACATGAGTGCAATGCACTGTAACGTCTTACCAAGACCCATCTCATCTGCCATGATACACCCATTCGCTTTTGGGTCAATCATACCGGTCGTGGCCCTGTACAAGAACTTCACACCTTCGACCTGATGCGGCCGCAGGACTTTGGCGAGTCTTGGATCTATGACAACGGGTACGCGTGGCCGTTCACCTTCCACCTTCTTCTTCAAGCCCAGTATTTCAGCCAGACTCTTGTGTACCAGTGGCGCCTCCAACTCCTTCTTTTCTGGTTGGCTCAGCTTTGGCTCTATTTCCTCTTTTGGTATTGGTTTGTCGTCGACGGTAGGATCGTACAGTACTATGGCAAATTCTCCGCTAGGGTCGTGTAGAGGTCGTGCGACAAAGACAGTTCCTGTTCGCATACCGAGCAGCGGTGCTGGCCGATTCGGATTATAGGCTCCAGTATCTTTGTTGACTAGAGGCACTATAAACTTGGTCCTGAACGCTGTGTCCTTGTCTTTGGGTTTGAAGACTGGAAATCGATTCGCGTCTCGTGTGGCAAGAGCTAGGCGGTCTTCGTTTGAGTACGCCTTGTCGCTTTCTCCATCTTCACCACCAGCGCCAGAATAGTCAACCTTTCGCCTCTTTCTCGCAGGCTTCTCTGATATGCGGGACACTGTTGCGGAGCCAGGACATCGAAAGGGCTTGATGAGACGTTCGGTCGACTGCGGAGTGCCTCCATACAGACGCGCTGCGGGCTTTGCCGGTGTCGCCTCGCCAGTGGCGAGGGATTTTGGTCGATGCATGAGGGATTGGCACGAATGTGAAGGGGTTGAATAAATCGCTGCCTGTCGGTTTGGTATGGAGAGTTGGGAGAGGAGCGAGCGGAGTACGGGAATGCTTGCCAGTGCACTCAGGTGGCGGTATTGAGACGCGTCGGATTTAGCCCAATCGCGTAGTCACGTGCATGGTTAGGCACCACAGCATTATCATGGCGATTAGCAGATGTTTGTTTCAAGAGTTGCCATTAAACAATATTCGGCAATACTTGGAATTGATTCATAGCCTTCGAGGACATATTGAAAACTGAACAATTCGGGGAAAACCCTGTGACCGACACCTCCGAGCACTTCTCCGCAAATTCCCCAAGCCTACGACCCCCACCCTCATCGTCGCAATCCACGCCCGCACACCATGGCGCGAAAAGCAATAGCAAAAGACCAGATTGTCAAGCTCATAGTGGGCGCAGGGCAAGCATCGCCCTCGCCGCCCGTCGGACCAGCGCTAGGTAGTAAAGGTGTTAAGAGCATGGATTTTTGCAAAGTAACATCTCCACCACACCACTACCGCCAGACTGTCGCAAGAACACAAGTCGTACTAACATGCACACTAGGAGTTCAACGCAAGAACAGCACAATATACGGTCGGGACTCCAATACCGGCGCGCATAACAGTGCGCCCAGACCGTTCATTCCACTTCCAGCTCCGCACACCACCCACCGCCACGCTCCTACTCAGCGCTGCTGGCGTACTACCCACCAAGAACAAGATACGAGGCGCTGGCAATGTCCCCGGTCCAATGAACAATCACGATGGGCAAAAGGGAAAGACGTCTACGAGCAGTCCGACAGTAGGCAATGCGACAAAGGGAACCGTGGGCACGGTTAGCTTGAAGCATGTGTACGAAATTGCAAAGATAAAGCACAGCGAGACACGGCTGAGTGGTCTGAGTCTGGAAGGGATCGCAAGGAGTGTCGTGGGTCAGGCAGGAAGCTTGGGTGTTGTGGTAGTACCATGAAGTGATACTAGACATGACTATCTGTTGCATGGTGACGGGAGGCCATACCGGTTAGGCCATGGCAAAGTGTGTAAAATCCCATTACGCCCTACTAAAGGGCATTGTATAAGTACTCTGTCTTTACAATCTGACTGTCCAACGACAACCACGACATGATAGCATTGGCCCATGCTTATAAACGTCTATCATACTAACTCCTTGTCTTTGGCATAATAGATGAATTACCCTACGCTGCGATGTAGCTTTCAATGCTAAGAGTGTTGGCGCTTGTCAAATTTGTCTCATGAAAATCCGTAAACGCCTCCCTGCTCCTGGAACTTCAATTGATGATCCCTCAAATCTGCCCACAAACGTAACTCACTCTCCTCATCGAGCGCGCCGTTGCTCGGATCGCTGGTCTCGGGGCTTACCCTTTCCAACTTACTCAAAATGTCCAAGAATGTGTACAGGTAGTCTTGATGTTTCAGCGCAACACTGCCCCTCCTTTCTTTGGGTACCTCAAGGAGTGTACTTGCAATTTGGCGGATTTTCTGAATCTGCACCGGAATGAACCGTAAGCTTGCGATTGGACTGATGGTATTTGAATGGAAGAAATCGAATGGCGGAGACGAGATGACATGGTCGCTGACTAGACATCGAAGTTCAGGGTCATGCAAGTGAGATTGTAGACTTACGAAAGAGTCTCCGTTGGGCTCCATGTTCACCATGTCGATGCTGCCAAGCACTACGAGAAGGTCCTTGACTACTTGTTCTCGCTCCTCGGCCATGGCCTTTTCCAAAGCTTCAACGTCGACGATTGTGCTGGGTACAAACCTGTCAATGCCTGCTGCCAGGACATTGGTAGAGCTACGTGTCCTCTGGTACTTTTCCAGCTGAAGAAAGTATTTTTCAACCAGATGCGAGCGTGTTGCCAAATGGCTAGCATATATGTTCGCTTTCTGGATTTCGTATCGACGCGAATCACGGGCTTCAGACGTGCCATGGCTGCTTGTTACGGGACTTCGCATATCAGAATACTCCGGCATGGGCGGATAATAAGGCTTCTGCTGCTCAAAACCATTCTCTCGGCCAGTTCTTGGCTGTACTTTGAGCACTTCGGGTAGGCTCACCAGAATCTGCCTACAGCGCTGCAAGCTCTGCTCAAAGATTCGCTGCTGTCTTTCCCAGTCAAAGATTTCGTCAATGCCGAATGCCATCTCTGCCGTAGCTAGCGACGAGTAGGACAGATAGATGCGCACGTTGATGTTGAAACCGGTCATCATGGAGACTACGCCTTCTTGCTGCGGCTGGATGTCGTTGGGAAAGATGTGGACATCATCCACTTCCCGGGGCAAGGGGGGTAGAGGTTCAGTTGGCGTTGCAGGAGCAATCACCAGCTCGCCAAAGGAAGCGCCTAGCTGTTGGATGGTTCTAGCGCCAACAAACACCGTCCAGAACACACGCCGTGCAATTTCCTCGGTAATGTAGTCAACCTTGGACTCTGCTGAGCCAGCCTGGCTGGGACGGTCGGGGCCCCAGGCTGCTGGCATGCCACCCTGAGCTAAGCCCTGGCTCTCGGGTTTGTGCAGACCCAAGGCGCGTATGATGCTCAAGGACTCGGCAAAGTATAATCGCAACTGCCGCCACTTGAAGATGTAGGCGCCGGTCAAGCCCAAGAAATAGCTCGTGCATGCATCGTAGACGCTGAGCGTCGGTCGATCGAGGTAGCCAGGCCCGCGCGCCCGCGCACACACATTGCGACACTTGTCCACCAGCGAGAGGTGGTTGGGGTACTCGCGCCGCGTCTGCGAAGTGAGGTGTAGGCGTGGTGTACGGGGGAAGGAGGCGACGAGAGCGGCGAGCATCGAGGCCAGCAGGGCGAGGAAGGAGGGATTCGTCAGGTCCTCGCGCCGCGCCCATGCCTCGCGGAACGAGGGCTCATGAGGGAAGGGACACAGCGGGTGAATGTAGCTGAAGAAGTCATCGATGAGGGCATTCAGCGTTGGCAGCGCGCATATCTCCTCGGCGGAGAGCTGGGCCAGGCCGGCATGCGACGACGACTGCAGCTGGGCCAGGGCATGGGCGGCATTGATGGGCGACTGGGGCGTTGATCCCCCAGAGTCAAAGTCACCACTACTACCACCACCGATGCGCCGCTTCTTGATGGCTTCGGCATGTCGATTGGGCGGACCGCGTCGTCGGCTCGGGCGCTCAAACGTACATGGGATTTCGAGGGCTACACATGCTCGACACGGTGGGCCCGACTCGTCGCACTGTAGACGGCGTTAGTAGCGCTATTTAGCTGGTGATATGGGCTGTTGCCCACTTTGACTTTGCGTATGCTACACGAGTCACACGCCTTGCGCAGGCGGTTGGGCTTGGACTGCTGCGGCGCGCTCAAGGCATGGTTCGCCTGGAGGGCCTGCTGGGCCTGCAGCACTTCGTTGATGTTCTCGAGCTTAGGAAAGGCCGCCTCTTGTGGATAGGCTACGCGTGGCGGTTGGCCATCAAGCACCTGCGCGCTGGTGCTGGGGTACAAGGGCGTATAATGCGGGTCCTGGCCGTCTGGCGGCGCTGGATACTGCGACGCATGCGGCGATGGGGTCATGGTGGGTGTGCCGACGATTTCCCGCGACCAAGGCAGGAGCTGGTTCGGACGTCGCGTTAGCTTCGGAAGAAGTAAAACCATACAAGTGCTGCTCACAAGGTCTAGAAAGCACTTTGTCCGATCTGCAATCACCGCCAAACACGCCCTGGGAAACTAGATGGCTAGACGTCTGGCTTGCGTCCAAGGGTCGCGGTCCGATCGCTCGCGGGAACTTCCGGCCCGGTTACGAGGACACCAGAGTAGCACCGCCTGTCTTGATTCATGTTGCTACGCTTGTACGTATATATATATACACTCCGCCATTCATATTCCGATTGAAATATCGTCGTTATTACTATCGTCATGCTCTCATGGCTCTACCACTCGTTGGCCACTGTATGACGCCAGTCCATTCCGCCCGTGCTTCGTGTCTGTCAATCACTGTCGTCGCTGTCTGGAGAGCTACGTGTGGGCGGCCGTGAGCTCCGTGTGAGGGAAAAGTCTAAAATATCCGACTTGAAGCCAGCGTCGACAAACTTGCGCAGACACCACCCGATCTGTACTGCCGTTGACGTCTCATTCCCAAGCGGGTCGATTTGGCGGCCTTTGACAAATACTGCGCGTATGCGTTAGCGAGGGCGAATTACATGTCTGAGCGTAGCACCTACTAATTTGGTTCTGGCTATCCTCACGATCATAGACCTTATCTGACGAGCCAAATGCAATGATGCCCAGCTTCGACGACCGCTTCTGCTCCTTTGCATGCGCAGAGCTGCGCTCAAAGCCCTGTTGTGCCAGTCCTGCGAGGAGATGCTCATAAATCTTACGTGGGAGCTTGGTCGACGAAGGGTTGTTTGTAGGCCAGGTCGTGATGTTCAGCGTCGACAACTCACGAAGATCACCAAGGCAGTTCTCAAAATTAATAAAGCTGTCGTTCTTGCTCCGAACGACGCTTACGCCGGGGAAGGCTACCGAGATCTGCTCTAACTGTGTGCACTCTTTGCAGATTTGGGAAAAGGACGCATAGTCGTACACGATCTCCGGGTCACAACTATCAGGACCCGTGCTAGCATGCACGTTGAGACTCTCCAACGTCTTCCCATGGCGTACTATACCAGCAGCGGCTGGCAAGGTTTTGACAAAGGTTATGTCCAGCGTCAGCGTCTTGATGCCAGAGACTAGACAGAGGAAGCCGTCAATAGCGCCTAGGCCATCGTTCTCTGCGTTGTCGTCGTGCTTGAACTCCAACGTCTCCAGCTTGTCCGGAAGCTTTGTGCTCTTGCTGAGCTCCGCAAACAGAGCGTCGGCGCCAGAACAGCCGAAGATACGGATGCTCTTAATGGACTGAAAGTCGATCAGCTTGCAGTATGTCTCTGCCGCGTATCGTAGGTGAAGCTTCTGTAGTGTAACCTCCTTGAGTACAATGGGCGTACACTTTGCGAAAGGCTGCATGTGGCTGAACATGGTCGATGTGATGAGGCCCGGCTCATTGACCGTATCGTTCAGCTCACGCATCGAAATCGACGGGTCCAGCTCATCGAAGCTTGCGTGCAGTGTGATCTTTTCCAGCTTGCGACCAGCAGTGTTCTTGAGCAGGAAGTGGCAAAAGTCGAGTACCTCTCGCGAATCCGGATATAGTCCAATCTTGCGCACGTTTTCAAAACACTTGTCAATGTTGGGCAGCTTCTGTAGATCCTCCAGGACATTGCGGTCCAGTGAGATGCTCTCCAGCCACCGCATGCGCTTCTGCTTCCTGTACAGCAGGACTAGATTGTCGCCCGAGAAGGGTGACCATGGATGCCACGAGAACTTCTCCAGCTGGTTTTCTGGCAGCAGTTCCAAGATCATGCGAATAGCAAAGTTGGCTTGCTGCTGCTGATTGCACTTGTCCAGGACGTCTGCAAGATAGAGGTCAAGCTTGCGGACATGTTTGAGGCCGATGTTCTTGGGATTGAGGAAGGCTGCGAGCCGCGTATCGCTTGCGGAGCCGACGTCGAGCGTGACCTCATGGTAGAGCTGGCGGACCGCGATTTCGTGCAGTTGTTTACAGGTGAGGCAGACGTTCTTGAGGTCGGTTGGGCGATTGATCTGTACCAAGTCCTGTCAGCCGTGGATGGGACCCAAACACTATGCGATAGACTTACATGTTGGATGATCAGCGTCTTCAGGTCGACGGACAAGTCCATAAAAGCCAGTCTGGGTGCCATTGTGCGTATGCTCAAAGTCAGACTCCGGGTTGCGCGTCAAGGAGGAGGAGGGGGGAGGGGGTATATGTGCGTGCGGCGTACAGTACAGTGCCAAGTGCGTGGGATTGCAAAGGGATTTTGCTTGATGCCTGGTTGACGATTACGGCCTTGATTGTCGCTGACCGGTAAAAGTGGGGAACTGTTAGAAGGGACAGCCGACAGCTGAAGAGCTGCACAAGGCAACGAGAGCGCAACCTGACGCGCAGCCTCACTTGTCCCACCAACGACCCACAACAGCTCCGCCCAGCCTGAGGGCTGAACAATGAACAAGGATCCACACGCCCAAAATGGGCTCGCGGCAGCTGATAACCCGGGGTAAGCTTGGCTCCATGTGCTGGCTAGCTGCGATTGGTCAAGCGGGTCTGCTTAGGTAGACGGTCGGTTGCGCAAAACAACAAAGAATGCCCGGGATGAGACCAAGATAGGAACGTGTCAGACATGTCATTTGCACGAGCGAAGCCGCCGCTCGGTTGTGGGGCCCCAACATCAGAGCCCCGAATAGTAAGGTATCCCAAAGCAAATGCCCAATATAACCAAACGCCCAAATTCCAGACACCTCGCTATGCAGGTGAGACAATGCGTTATACAAAGTGCTCATAAGTAACTCCTCAGCTTGACATGCAGAAGAATACTACTCGTCTTCATCGCTGTCGCCAAAGCCCGCCAACAGCTCTGCCTCGAGCGCATCGTCGTATTCTTCCTGTAGGTCTGGCGCAACACCATTTGCCTCGACCGCTTTCTCCTCATCTTCCCCCTGCTCCTCTTCCGGCCCCGTAGTCTCTGGGCTGGGGAGGCCGGATGACTTCTCCGCCGTGACAACGTTTGTAAGTGATGTCACCCTCTCCATGGTGCGCTTCTTCCGCCGTTGTAACCGCGAGGTGCTGTTGACGCTGCTATCACTCTCTTCTGCTTCGCTGACCTCTGCTGAATTTGTGCGCTTCCGCTTGTTCTTGGTCTGCTTCGTGTCCGACACGGTGCTGTTTTCTGAACGCACACTGTCCGTGTCAGACTCACTGCCGGCGTCGGTATCTGACTCGTCCATGAACTCGGCTAGCTCGTCATCCAACGCAGCCCATACCTCCTTGGACATTTCAACTATCGGAGAGTGCGGCGCCTCCTCGACCTCTTCGTCGCCGCTGCCATTGATGCTTTCGTCTTCGAGCTCTGGGCCCAACGATCCACCATGCTCAGCGGCATCTGTTTCGATTATATAGGGTGTCTCATCCACGTGCTCCCACCTAGTGCAGCACTGGAACATCCATTCAGGATTCACAATTTTGATATGAGGATATCGCGCCGCCCTCTTGACTTTGGTCGTCTTTCGATCGGGGTTCGCGATGACGTGAGTGGTTCGTCGGCTAACGTTTGTACTAACTTCTGCGCCGAAACTCGAGATCCACAGTGCAAAGTCCGATCTGAAATTTGTTAGCCGTGCTTGAGGAGTCCGGTGAAGAGAAACTCACGATAAAACGTCTACGCCAAGCGGGATGATGCCTGAGAAAACGACCACGGCGCCATCGAGCACCTCTTCCTTGATGCGTGGCATGATTTCGGCAACGTCGGGGATTACCTCGTCTATGGAACGTTTCTTGGGACTCTTTTCTCCTTTAAGTTCGGCGACACGGCCACCGGCAGGCACTTTCTTGGCTTTCCTGTATTCATCGTAGAATGTGCGATGCACACGAAGCAGATTTCGCTCAATGATCTCCAGTCCCTTGTCGTCGTCGTTGAGGATGCTGTGTCGCATCTTGGGTTGTTCTGCGTGCTGTGCGTCGCCGTTCTCAACCGGAACGGGGCTCTCTAAGTCTTTTGTCTGTTCGTCTTCCTTGTCTCGCATGAGTTGCTGTTGCAGTAGAGGGCGCTCGGTTTGCTGTGCGATAATGAGCTTCTCCTGCTCTTTGGCCTGCTCCTCGAGATCCTCAGTCGCTGCCAACGAGATAAGCTGCTGTAGGTCGCCGTTGATAGCGTCAGCTGGGACTGGTTCGGCAGGTTTGCCTGCAACAGAGACGGTGGTGAGGGGCTCGCCATCTGCCTGCGTCTTCTTCGGCGTCGGAGGCAATTTATCTTTGGCAAACGAGACCAGTTCTTGCTGCTTGGGTAGAAAACTGGCGTTGATGTCTCCTGCACCAGGAAAGAAGTTGAAAACAGGTACGCGGACGAGGTGCGGGCTGTACTGCCAGACGTCGGCTCTGTCGTCAATAATGACACACATGGCTGTATTCTGGTAGAAAAGCCTGGTCAGACTCTTCAACTTGTCTGTGTAGTTTTCGTCGCGGCTGAGAATGCGGTCGCCAAAGTACTTGCGCTCGGGATCGATAATCTTTGCGACTGCTTGGGCATAGGCTCGAGTAGCCATGGTGTAGACGTGCATTTCGTACAGCTTGGAGACTCTGTCAAAGAAGTCCTTGAGGCCTGGGCGCATCTTGACGTAGTACCAATTGGCAGCGACATTGGAGACGTTGTCGTCCGCTAGCTGGAAGCCCTGTACATCCTTGACTGCATCATGGTTCGGGTTCTCGGGGTCGGCCTTCCACTCTGCAATGGTCCGCTCGCACGTGGTGTGGATGACGGTTTGGTCCAGATCAACAATCAACGTAA
>Ga0265797_10009879_pt1 | contig 12261 bp, 19 predicted proteins | sample P2T30metagenome_FD_192433 | JGI IMG/M metagenome (GOLD analysis project Ga0265797, IMG submission 192433) | Plant litter microbial communities from East Loma Ridge, Irvine, California - P2 T30 | ecosystem: Environmental > Terrestrial > Plant litter > Unclassified | place: USA: California... | reverse complement strand
TCCCAGTTGGTCGAAAACTTGACTTTATCGAGATAGTCATACAACTGTATCAGTTTGTACCACTTGAGTCCGAGTGTACCACAGTGGACCTCTTTGTCGAGAGCGAGTAGGACTTCTTGGATGATCCACATGCGAGACCAATAAACTCTCCTGCATAGCGCCAACACGCTGCGAGCTTCTTTGCGTGTCCAAATTGTCGCGCTTTCGTTTCCAAGGGGAACGCTATCACTGCCTTCGATCTCATTGGCGAAAAGGTTCGGTAAGGCCCTCCCACTGTAACGCCTGCTCCACGTCCAGGTTGTCAACGCCCGGATGGCGAGATCGCTATCTTCGCCTTCTTTACCGAGCCAGATCAAAACCTTTCGAGCGTTCGAATATATGGCGCCCATCATTTGTACTTGATGATTGCGCTCGTCGACCTCCGACTGCTGTATACAGATTGCGTCAATCCAGAAGGGTCCGTAATTTCCATGCAGTAGTTGCTGATGTATGAAGTCCCATAGATTTTCGCGAATTGGGACACTGACGCCATTGATTTCGATGTTGGTGTGCATTACATCGGTACCCCAGGTGTAAGACAAAGCAGTATACGATGGACAGTCTTCTGGGCTGTAGGTCCGGAGGCTGCAATTCGTGATGTCTTCGTCATTGTTGGGCTCGAGGGTGAGCAGTCTGATCTCTCTGCGCGTCCGATCGAGGGGGCATGACGCATAGAGGTCGCCCATCGTCCGTGGTTCGCATGCGCTGGGTAAGGCTGATGAGCGTTTCGTGGTACACGACGTGAATCTGTGATGTGAGCGTGCTCTCGTATACGAAAGAGACGACGAGGAAGCTGCAGATATGTTATACAAATGGCTGCCTGAAGCTTCGTAATACCTGGTAGAGCGATAGAGGCTGTGTCGCTGAGCCCATGACGTCGAAGCTGAAGCGCTCAGCTCTGCACACTCTTGCCGTGCTATCACAGCCAATAACACGAGGTCAGAGGCTGTTTGGATGTACAGGTCTGCGCATCGAAGACTATACCATGACGACAGTTATTCTTAAACACAGATAAACGTTCATTAGAGCTTACACTACGAGTCTAATGTTTTAATTGTCCGATTGATTGGAATGCGTGATGATGCTTGCAAAATGGAGCATGTCACCTTGGATTGATGCAGGATACCTTGGAAGGACGAAGTGCGGGGCATCCCAAGCGAGACAGCTACCCCTCCATGCAGCTTTCACGCCGCTAACCCCATCCTACCTCCGTCTCCACAACACACCCTGCATGAGCCTCGTCATAGTATCCATCGCTCACGATCCTCGGCCAACCTTGTTTCTATTTGGTTCCAAGCCTAACTCCGTCCGACGACATTGCCGTGAACGAGGATCGGTGTCTCGCTGCTGAAGTTCTTTACGTCCTCCATGACCTCCTTGGTGCCCTCACTCTGCAAGGCCTTTCCGACACTCTCCGGGCTGTCAAACTCCATGACGGTGCTGATGGCGTATGGACCATCGGCGTTGAGCTCACTGACGGCGTAGGACTTGAGACCGTGGTCTTTCCAGTTCTTCATGGCGAGCGGCATGTGTGTCTTGAGGTAGTACTCCTTGTCAAAGGTGGAGCCCTCCTTGCGAGGGTAGAGGACGATAGCGGTGGCGCCAGACATGATGATGTATAGGTGGATGGTATCGGAGAGTTCTGTACGCTGTGAGTAAAAACCAACAGGAATTTGCAAGATGTACTGACTGTTGTAGATGCGATGCGCGGTGCTGAACAGCACTGACGTGGGAATTAGTGTCTTTATAGCTGCGCCCGCGCCTGGGATCGACTCAGTACCCCACTTCAAGATCCTTACATCCGCTTCGGTCCTGCTGTTTTGCACACTCGCCCGAGATTACTCGCAATCCCAGTCCGATCGGGCTTAGGATATACAATGTCGACTTTTGTCAGCATGCTGCTGTCTTTCGACCACGAGACAGCTCCAGACACACATTACTGGAGTTTGGCCGGATCTTCCCGAGTGGATATCCTCACATGCATCGGAAGGGACCTTGAAGATAGATGGCTACTTGCCAAGCTAATCTACTACCAGACACTTAATTCGACATCGTCGCGTCCACCGCCAGCTGTGTCGTAACGTACAACTCCGGTACAATTACGAAGAATCTTCTGGTGTAATGGCCTCGAAGGTCCCCATCTCCCTATTACCCAGGCGATTGCGCTCGATCAGGCTGTCCTTAATAACCACAACTGTTTGAGCGCCGGGTTCCTCCTCTACAGAAGGGAGAATGGGGACAGGCACATCGTCTCGCAGGCCAGATGACCTTACGTTCCCCCACACCCTTCCTCCGGAAGGCACCGCAGTCTTCGTCCATATGTACGCTGTTTTATCCATTCCCCTCAGCCTGAGCCCAACGACTGTGTGCAGCTCTTTTGTAATCTTGGGCTGGACAACAACGCCTGATCGCCATAGCTGAGCTTTCTGTGGATCCGAAAAATTCCGGATTGCAATACTCGTGCGATGGGCGATTACTGCTTCTTGTATGACGAGACCGGTACCGGAATGTACAAAACGTCGAGGCAGTATGCTGTTAACCACGCGACCTTCTTCTTCGTATGCACAATCCGTCAGTCTGAATCGGAGCGCGGGATCCAGCCCAACGATTGCGTCCGGGAACCTCCCGCAGTCGATGGTACACGACGAGCCCGACTCGAAGAAGAGCTGCAGTGCGGGAAAGAAAGTGTTCAACGTCCAGTAGATAATCTCTGGGCATAGTCAGCTCTGCCGTCCTCTTGCACTGCGCATTTGGTAGACGCGCTTTCGTTGATCAATTGACTAGCTAAATTTGTTTTGTCCAATGTCGCTGTGTGTTCCAGACTGACAATCCGCGGTATGAAAGCGCCGTGGTCCGTAGTAGAAACGGTCGTCGCATCCGATCCTTTTGCCTCGTCGTCTTGTATCAAGACCTCGCTGAGCTGGTCCCGAGAGCTCCAAAGTCTTGGGAAACCGCGGCGCTGTGCTTCTATGAGAAGGTCTTCTGTTGGGCATTGGTAATAGTCCATGCGGCGGAAGCAGCTCGTGTTACCGAGAGGACATCCGCCGGATAATGGATGCTTGTATAGTGGTCTTGGATTGCTATGACAAAAATGCAATTGATGTTTGTGGTTGCGATAGAGCTACGCAAAGATGTGCCCAAGAGTAGAGGTGTAGAAGCGCGCTTGCGTGCGCGCTGCGAATATGATGACTCCACTCTTATTGGAAGGAAGGAACTTGAGATGACCCACACTATGGAGAAAGACCGTCCAAGTCTTTCAGCGCAAGAACCTTCAACTTCTAAATAGCTGATAGCTTGGTGTAGGAAAGGTGAGTTCATGTGGTCTTCGCGATGGGTCCATCAACGTGTGGACAGGCAGTCTATCACCTTTTCGAGGGGAAGGTCTACACTCTTGGCATTACATGATTCACAGCCTCGCAAGTCGTTATCTTTCCCTTCTATGAAGAGATATCATGCAAGGGTGTTGAGTAGCTGGCCTTCGCAGGCATGCTTGTCGAGCGGACGAGAGCGAGCTGTTGCAAGCGCATATTGAGCAAGCAGAGCGCGATTCACTTCTGTCTCATGCGACGTTCTGGAAGAACCAAGGTGGAAGGTTCACGTGCCCTTGCCTATGTCTTACCTAGGCGGACTGTTGTGGAACATGTCACTACGTGCCTGCGTCATTCCACTAGCGGCTCTTGGCGGGTGCTCTTGCCTTCTCTACTTGTTTACTCCCTCCTTCTACCGCTCAGCTTGCTCTAGCAACAAATCCACCGCGTCGCAAGCATCGCCACTGGTTACAAGACGACTGATGGCGCCCACTACGTAAGTCTTCTCTTCTAATCCGGCGATCATGTGCTAATCTAGAATCAGACGAGCTGCCAGCAAGCGCAAGAGCAAGGAGACCACAGAAGCCGCTAAGCTCATCAAGAAAGCAAGAGGGTCTGTTGGGCAAAAGAGCGAGGGATCCATAAGGAAAGCTCCGGAGTGTTTTCGCTTCCTCGATCTTTCTCCTGGTATGTCTTCCTTGCCTCTGACATTGCTAGGCGCTAATGCTGCAAAGAGTTACGAAACAGGGTATACGATTACGCGAACGAAGACGACTCAAGGAATTATGCTTTACGGCCCAGGCCTATCCTACCAAACTCGCCTCGCAAGTCTCACTCGGAGCGTGCCTGGAAGTTCTTGGCCTTGACCCAGGTCTGCACACAAATTCGCGCAGAGTATCGTCCTCTTTGGATCCAACATCTCCGTGTTAGATTCGCGACAACATCCGAATGGACCCATTTCGGCAACGCGTTTCTGCATAATGACAGTGTACACAAGCTAGTGCCGGGTTTGGTGCAGTTCTCGTGGGACCACCGCAACGACGGCAGATCAACCTTCGACATGATGCCTCTGCTACACTTGTATGTGCAATCTACCTCATCAAAGGTATCATTCGTTCCGCACATGCTTGCTACAAGTGGATACACCGTGGAAGATGATATGTGCCATACCTGCTACAAGAATATGGATATGGAAGAGCTTGGGTACTCAAGTTACGGCGATGACGATTGCGAATGTCCAGACTACGACTGGTGCCGCAGCGAGTGGAGGACCTTCAAGAACAAGCAGATGAGATATACCCGCACCATGCAAAAGTTCATCCATAACTCGAACGAAAGCTGGGCCCAGGCAGTACGAGAGGATAAACTGACGGTCACATGCACAGTCAATAAGACGGGCTGCCATGTCACCTTCAAGATACTCTACAAGGAACCAATCTGCCAGACTACCACCGACTCCCAGCCGGCCCTGGACTTACTGGAGCAATGGGGAATCTTCGATCTTCCGGTGAAGAGGTGTACCGACTTCGTGCTGGTGTACGAGGATAAACAGGTTACGGAGAAGGATGGTCGCAAGGGTAAAGTAGCCGCCACGAATAGCTGTCAAGATATCTTGCTAACTTATTACTAGTATGTAGCCCCCTTGCTATACCCTGCTAACGCAGTTCTAAGACATCTTCTTATTCGTGCTAACAGCTTAATAGATCACAAACTCGGTTGTGCGCAAAGTTCACGTTCACAAGAACCCACCGAAGGACGAACACGAGGCAATCGCCTAAAGGCTCTGTGCAAACTGAAAATCATCTGTCATGGATATGTCATACCAAACAGCCGTAGTAGGACTCATCTGAACTATGCGCGCTCGTGCTAGAAAGATTTTCTATAAACATCATGTTCATCGAATGACTACAAGTTTCCATGTACAGAATATATCGCTCCGCGCACTACGCCCGTTGCGCAAAGTTGACGCATCTTCACATCAGAGAGACATGGCCGGGGCTGAGACAAGAACAGCGCTCAAGAGCTGACTTCTCTAGCTTCAGCAACCTCGCATATATTCGCGTGCCAGCAGCTATGTGGTTCGACCATGCTGCACTGGGTGTGAGCGTGCCCCTGGGACAGGATCTAAGCTGGCAGGGTTTCATCTGGCTGAAGGGCGATGAATACAGGCCTTCTATTCTCGGTCTAGTTCCAACATCACTGCAGACGCTCCACATGGACTTCGCAGCACACGATGGTGCCATCTTTGCTTTGGGCAGAGGCTATATCCAGCGCCTGGAGAAGAAGGACTGGAGATGGTGAAGGCTGTTGGGTTAAGTGGTAGATTGTACGAGCTGATGGACTGCAAAGCCCCAGTTGAACCGAGAAGAGTGTTTGAATTGGCTGGAGTGGGATTTGAAATGCAACTACGTCAGTTTGAGTATCAAGAGACGTATGCATGAAGATGTGAAGGATAAGGGCGAGGATGCCATGACATTGATGTTGATCAAATTCAGCTACATATCGGGTCTTCGCACACAAGTATATCAGCAAGACATCTTGACTCTACCCTACTGATGCTGCAGCTGTATCTGCCATTTGCACTAGTAGGAAGTGTCTCTCATCTAGCATCTGCGTCTGCAATCTGAGACGCTCTGTTAGGGCATCGATGTGTTGATCTTTCGCGACCAAGCACGCCTCTGATCTTGAGACCACCTCGGCCCATAACTTGTCGTTCGCTGCTATCTGCTCTCTCGGGTCTCCGATGGCATTACTGGCCTGTTCTGTGGCCTCTATCTTTGAGATGAGCGATGTGCGTTGGACATTGGTAGTGCGGCACTGTTCTGTGTCGACTCTATCGTCGCAGGCTTGGACTATTCTGTCCACCTGGCTAGTGATAAGTGGCATGAGTTCATCGGTATCCTCGTGGAGGGAGATCTCCTCAGCCGACGGCCACTGTTCTAGAGGCACGTTGAGACGCTCCGACAACTCATCAAATGCTCGTCGACAAACTCTGGAGGCGTTCAGCTTTCCTGGCTGAAAGAACAACTCTACCTTGTCGATGAAGTCGAAATCTTCCGGCATCTCAAAGCCGAAATAGTGGCTAGCCTTCGTGATTCTATTGAGTAACGTCTGCTGGATGAAGTACCTATCTTGTCTCTCTTTTATGAGTGCAGATTCGGCAACATCCTTGTCCTCTTGCAGCCCTTTCTGAATCTGCTCGAGCTACTGTTTCTGTGTCTGAAGAGCGCTGTCTCGTTCTTCGTCAAATTGCTGCTTCTGTTTCTGAAGCGTATTATGGTGATCGCGTCGGAGCTGACGCTCCTGCTCTTCCAGCGTGACTGCATGTTCACTCTGCAGCTCACTTCTCTGTTCGATGAGTGATAGTTTGTATCGCGTTTCTAGATCAATCGTCTCTGTGATCTTCGCTTCATTTTTGCTAGCACCTTCGATCGGTCTTCGAAAATTTGCCGCGAGTGAAGCCCATGTGTGAGAAACGGCGGCAAGACTTGCCGCATCGTTAGCAAGCTCTCGTTGTCGTTGTCGTCGAAAGCTCTCGAACATTAATCGAAAGAATTCACCCATTGTTGTGTGGGTGTGCGGGTGGGTGTGATGGTGGCGGGAGGTGAGTGCTTCAAAAGATTGGGATTCGACGACCTTTGCCCCTTCCGCATTGGGCAGGCGCACCTCTACCGGCGAACAGCACCGACACCTCAAACTTCAGGCGCTAAAATTGATGAGTGTGAGATGCCCTGATTCTTTCCGAATGAAGCAATCATCTAGATGCATCACTCAAGCATCCTTCACTGATCACCGTTCATCATGAAGACAGCAAGCGAGGATGTTAGATGTGAGGAGCGACCCATGTCTGCTTTTCTAACGTATGATGTGCATCAAAAGGTGCAGGAGCAGTATGTCATGAGTATAGGCTCGGTGCTTTTGATACACGGAAATTCCAGGCAGACGACTCAGTACATAGCTGACCTCGTGGAAGACTTTGAGTGGCGGGCGATGGGCACAAGCCGACGACATACGTACTGTTCGTTGTACTTTCGATAAGTGAAGAAGTGACAAGAAAGTGGAAACATGAACTCTTTCATGGTATCTTTTGGTCTTGCAAAACAGGGCAGAACAACAAAAGCCATGACATTGTTCCGGTTTGAATTCTGGAGAGAGCAGGGGGAAGCCACACAGTCATCCAGGTCTGGTGCCGTCATTTTGGTAATAAAGAAGACAATGTGGTATGAAGAAGAGAGACGGGGAGGTAGAGTGTGGGTTTATATACCCATCCACCCTGCTAAGCCCACAGCCAGGTATCCCAAACACGTCCTTCCTAGAATCGAGCTGGCGGCGACACGAGCACTCCATCAGATCACCATGACCATGATTTGGAAGTTGAAGACCACAAACGCGGCGAGAGCACATGTCTTTTTTCTTGCTGTCTTTTTGGTAGGCGGCAAACCATGAGTTGCTCATAACGATGCGAATGCAAAACCCATGTGTAGTCGCTAACACTGGAAGTTAAATTGAGACATGGCATGGGTGTTGGAGTTTTTGAGCCCGCAGACCAGGAACGAGACATGCGGTCTTGTCCTGCTGTATTTTGGTGATGTCGTCTTGTCATACCACGAGAAGAAGCAGATGGAAAAGGAACACATGTAAAGGCATGATGGGTTTTTGTTGGTACTCGGATAGAAGAGAAGAACGACCCACACACTATCATGGGCGATACAGCAAGTGGTTTTTGAAAGAAGAACGTTTTGAAGAGAGAAAAAGCAGGCAGCAAGTCATGGTCATCTCGAACGATGTTTTTGGAGAAAGGCAGACCGAACAGCCAGCCATGAACCCGTGCAAAATGACTTTTTGGAAATAAGCCAGCAGACTTTGTGATGGAGAGGAGGAGAGGAGACAGAGTGAAAAGGGCGGGTTTATATACGCGAAGGATGGAACCCGATCACGTGAGACCCGTGGCTGGAAGACGCAAGACTGGACGATGATGGTCAACACCAGCACTACACCAAACGACAGAAGTACGTACCCGTCGAACCCGATCTCTTCACTAATAACTCCACAGTCCACACGCACCAGCACCAAAACACCCAATCTCAGAACGGAACGTTTTGTATTCCATTTCCACAGATAATATACACTCGGCTTGAGACCCTCGTCCAGTCCCACACCTACAAACCCCATGCCTTATCAAACAAAAACGCCACAGAAACCCTAGCTTTCGACTTGCTCGACAGTATTTATAAGGGGTATAGAATCTGGAAACCCCGGCCCATATTGTAAGAAAGAAAAGACTAATTCCCACTCGCACCCGCCCCTGTATTCACACCACTCTCCCTCTTTCGTCTCCGTCTCTGCCGCGCGTTATCTTTTAGGAACTGTGGATCTATGAAACCTTCCGGGAGCTGAAACTCCTTTTCTTCGAACTCGGGTATGGGTTGGCCGAATGCAGATGCGTTACGTCCATGTCTATGCTTGCCAAGAGCTGCGGCGCGGAGGTGTGGTTTCGCGTAGAAAGAACTGAACGGCGCTGCGGGTTCGGGCGGTACGAAGGGGAGGAGGAAGCCATGGGGGCGCGGTGGCCGCCGTGGTTTCGGTGGCTCGGGCTCTTTGGGCTGCTGTCGCGGTGGTGGAGGATCGCGGCTGCGGACAACAATGTTATCTGAGTCTTCTGTTTCCTCGCCATCCTCTTCTTCGTCTTCTTCTCTCGCGGCGAGCGCTGCTTCTTTTTCAGCACGCAAGCGCTTCTCCTCCTCTTTCCAGACGCGGAACTTGTCGACGAGAGCTTCTACCTCTCGGACAAAGTAGTCGCGCTTCGCCTCCCAGTCCTTTCTTTCGCCGTCTGTCACGCCCGTTATGCCCATGACCTTTAGCCAGTCTGGGCCCTGCAGTCCGTCGAGGAGTCTCTCCAATTGCACCTTTTCGTGCATGGCGCGCTCCTTTTCGATATTCCGCAGCTGCTTCTCCTTGCGCTCGGCACGCCGGTGTTGTGTGAAGAAGACGGAGTCGGCGAGCGGGTCTTCGCCGTCATTGTGGGAGATGGCATTGGCTATGGAGGCATAGTTGAGGACTGTGAATGTAGTCGACGACTGGGCCGGCGGTATTGACGGATCTGAGGCATGGCGCGGAGGAGACGAGTGCCGTGCTTTCCGTGACCGCGTCGGGCTTACTGAGCTTCGCGGGGGCTCTGGTGTCTTGGCCTTGATGGGCTCGTCGACGATGTATATGGGCGTGTCGACATCGAGAAATTCTGCACGCGATCAGAGCTATATCGTGACATGTGACAGGGACCGTGACCTACCATCCTCTTTGGGCACGCCGGCAATGATGTCGTCGTAGTTGGCAAAGTAGACGGCGAGGTCGCTCTTCAGCCGCGACCCTCCATCGTGGCTCCGCAGGCTCCTCTTGTCTGTGGTTGTGGAGGACGCTGTGGACGCCGGGGCGGGGACAGCTGGGGGCGCAGCAAGCTTGCCGGAGCTGCCAGGCCGGGGCGTGGACCTCGCGGAGGGCACGTCGTCGGCGTCGATGCCCAGGGGCGCGGCGACGCCATTGGTGATGCGCAGCAGCTCGCCATGTGGTTGTGTAACGGTAATCTTGGTCGGCGGTCTCGTGTCGGTCGCGTCGGGCTCGAGGGCAGTGGCTGGCCGCTTCCTGCTGCTGGTGCGCGCAGGCGGCGGAGGTTTTGCAGGCGTGTGGGCGACGGGCTTGACGGCGCCGTCGTCGTCGGCGCGCGCAAGCAGAGGGCCGCTTTTCGAGGCCCGTCTTGTCGCGACGGGCGCGTGGTTGTGGTTGCGCTGGGCTTGTGGGTGGGCGTCATCGCGCGACACGGGCAGGAAGTTGAGCCTGGTCTGCCGTTCATTCGAGCTCCGCAGCAGCGAAGGCCGAACGGCGTTGGCCATGGTAGTGATCAGACTTGAGATCATTCGCGATTCGCTGGGTCATCTTTCAGCTATTCATTGTGGAGCTGCCATTGATGTCGCGCTGAGATGTGCCAAAACGCGAGCCGTTAGGGGGTCGTCGAGTGGCAGAGCCCGCGCAGTTTGCCAAACGAGCTGCTGCACCCACGGCGCTCCCGTACGCCTCACCCAGACACTGCAAATATGAATGAGGTTGGATTAAGCCCTATAGCAGACCTTCCCATCTCGATATCGCCATGTACATCAGAAGATTATTCAACGAATTGCAGTACAGCGCATGTGAGATACTTGGAAGCGTAGCGCCACTGACGTTGGTAGCCAATCAGTACGAGTGGGCGACATCACATCAATTTGAACATCATGACACTAGAACTGACTATATGAGGTCCTTTCCTTGCATGTCAACTGAAAGATTGAGAGATCAAGCAATTGGAAAATGTCAAGGACGATTCACTTGCATGGCAGCTGGGCACACCCTGGCACCACACAATCAACAACAACAGCGTATCCAACTCTTATGCCACTCAAACATCAACGTCAGTGTCAATACAACCTCAAAGCCACGCGATCACGAGAAGAGAAAGTCCTTCAAGACGGGCGACCCAGCAAACTCCGGGTTCAGCAAAACGCAACTATTAATAGTCAGCCGATATGCGCTAGCTTTGTTATCGATAAACACACTTGAGAAAGTACGAGAGTCCTTGTTTCCGCTTTTCCAGAAAACGGGGCCTAAAGCGAGCTATGCCCGACGCGTTAGCACTATATTGTTTGGTGGAGTGATGCTGCAGGCGGCCATGTGACTTACATATTACGGATTTGGGTGGGAAGTGCGGCATGGAACCCGCGGCATGAGGAAACGTCTGGAGCAGCTTGGTGTGCAGATCTTCAAACTCGGAGTATCTGGTACGATCAGCAGAGGGAATCGAAAGTGACAGACGATGGCCAACCTCTTGCGTATCTTCATGGGACCACCCTGTCACAATTAGCATATGCATGATGGTTCATCACCTGGAGATGGCAGTCCACCACGGGCCCTCTGCATGAAACCATTTTTTTGAAAAACAATCTCGCGCGGATGATTGGCTGCGAGGACATCGCCGGGCAGACTAGCGCATCTCCATGCGGCTGGGAACTTACATCCAGTGTCTCGACCGTACAATTAAAGACGACGTAAGCTCCAAAGCCCGGTGACGGCCCGCTGATGACAACGTAATCATCTATCGTGACACCCTTGGCCCAGAGGACTTTGCAGTGGTCCGAGTCCTCATCCGTATGGTCCTCGAGGCCGATGGGGGTGGGGCGGCCGTTGTCAGCAGAGTAGTTGCTCAGATACGAGGCATTGCGCTGGTGGGATTGCCAGTAGGGTGGGACCACAGTGACGGTGGCGGGGGTTGGCCCATCTCGGGCTGGCGACGAAGACGGGTCTCCAGTTTCAAAGCTCGCCGGCTCCATCCATTTACAGGAGATGGCTGGGCAGGTGGCGCGTCAAACGGGAGGGCGGTTGGTATCTAGAATGCCGCGTGGGTGTGTGAGGGGTAGATATGCTCGCCGGTGCATGCAGCCAGATGCAGTCGCGTCTAGTGTCTTGTTGACGATGTCTGGAGAATTGGCGGCGCTGGCCTCGCTCGTCTCAACCGAATGATGCGCAGAGCCGACTAGGATGCGAGACCCTGAGAACCGACTAGTCGCTGCAGCCAGTGGCCAATACGACCAAACGCCCATCCCATCCCTGTCCGGCCGAGGGATTAATGGCAAACTTCCATCACGCAGTCTGCCATCTTCCACGGAATGCCGCCCTTTCCACGCCGACTCCACCGCAGTACTATGGCTTGAGTCACGGCAGCCCGTCCCCGACAGGCATCGTCCCGGGCGAGAAGGTAGGCTGAAGGTAGGCGGGGGTGCACGTACCGGACCGTGAACTTTCCTATCTCGAACGACCGCTAGCTCATTACTTCCCGTCGACACATCCCTCCCTTTATATATCGGACGCCGCCTTTCCCTCCAGCCTC
>Ga0265797_10009877_pt1 | contig 12264 bp, 11 predicted proteins | sample P2T30metagenome_FD_192433 | JGI IMG/M metagenome (GOLD analysis project Ga0265797, IMG submission 192433) | Plant litter microbial communities from East Loma Ridge, Irvine, California - P2 T30 | ecosystem: Environmental > Terrestrial > Plant litter > Unclassified | place: USA: California... | reverse complement strand
CGAAGTAGCCTCCGACCCCGAAGAAGACGACCTCTCCGACCTCGACGATGTCCTCGACGAATTCGCAAACACAAAGCTCGACGCCAAAGCCCCCACCGCCTCGTCAATAGAAGCAGCCTACCCCAAGTCCAGTGATGCGCCGTCGTCATCCGGGCCCGGCAGGCCAGCCTCGGACATCTCCCCCGCGGAACTCATGATGGAAGACCAGGATGCGTTCCAGGCACAGCTGCAGAAGGAGATGGAGCAGTTGCTTGGACAGGGCGACTTCCAGAAACAGTTCGACGAGATCATGAAGGAGATGAGTGCGGAGATGGGGGGCGCGAATCCGCTGGAAGATCCTGCGCTTGGGCATGCGCATACGGGTGAGGGTGCGGGTGCGGGTGAGGCGAAGGAGAAAGCGGCGCCTGGCCCGTCTGAGAAGGCGACTGCTGCAAAGGCAGAGAAGACGTTCCAGGAAACTATTAAGAAGACTATGGAGCGCATGCAGTCTTCCTCCGATACCGCAACCTCCGCCGCCGCATCTTCTTCCCAAGACGACATCCTCGCGCAGATGCTCGCGTCTATGGAATCTGGTGGGTTCGGTGGCGCGGGTGAGGGCGGCGACGAGGACTTCAGCAAAGTGCTCATGGGCATGATGGAGCAGCTTACCAACAAGGATATCCTGTACGAACCGATGAAGGAGCTAGACGACAAGTTCCCGGCGTGGATGGACAAGAACAAGGAGAAGTGTGAGAAGGATGATCTGAAGAGGTATGAGGAGCAGCAGACGTTGGTTAGGGAGATTGTGGGTAGGTTCGAGAGGAAAGGGTACAGTGACGACAACGCGCAGGATAGGGAGTACATTGTGGAGAGGATGCAGAAGGTATGTGATTGCTTTCTGATACATGATGTGACCAGTGCTAATATTAATGTAGATGCAAGCTGCTGGCTCTCCACCGCCTGATCTGGTAGGCGACATGAACGCCGCGCAGGAGGCGCTTCAGGATATGGATCAGGGCTGCCCGACTCAGTGATCTCCTTGTGCGATAACTCGTCTCTGCTTCATTCTTCCCAGATACCCAATGTACATATGATGCCTTCCCCCAAAGCAATCTGTTATACTGAGATGCCAAAATCCCGTCTTACAACATGTGTAGAGTCCCTATGATGTCACTACCAGGTCACCTTCTTTGGGGCGATCCCTGGCTAATCTCGAGAGTCTCCGATTTCGAATGGTTTTTCAGCAATCCATCATGTCCATATCCATCGCGTCCCCTCCGAACGCGTCTTGCGCGCGTTGTGGTTGCTGCTGATCGTGCGCCGCTGTCGCGCACTCCATGAATATCGAGTCATAGTCGTCATCATCACTACCGTAATGCTGTGACCGCGCATCCGATTCTTGCTCCATTGACGCGATCAATTGTTGTAGCTCGTACTCTTCTTGTGCAGCAACGTAGTCGGCTTCGGTCATCTCGGGATCAGATTGAGGCACGTATTGTGGGAGTACAGGCAGCGGCGCGTCGTCCATGGTCTCTTCATCGATGTCGTCATTCTCTTGGGGTGCTTGACGCGCTTTTTCCGCTTCCCAGCGCTTGCGCTCGGATACAAAGTCTAGTTGTTGGATCTGCGTCATCAGTTAGCATCGTTGATCGTGTCTTTATGCAATCGTGTCACATACCTGTTCGCCTCGCGACTCCCACTTCTTGTCGTCCCGGTTGTTCTGCACGCGCTTGAAGAACATGTCTCTCCTGCGCTTCGTAGTGGCGTCGCGCGTCTGCATCACCGGATTGGCTTTGAACGCGCGTTGTGGCATCGCCGACTTCTCTTTAAGAGGTGACGACATGGTGAAGTCAAAGGTCCGTGAGGCTGCATTTGCGGAGCGCTCGGATAGTGGTGATGAGCGCGGTGGCGTGTATGCGGAGTAGTGCGGCATTTGGTGTGAGAAGAAGGATGTCGTGAGCATCATTGTGTGGTGACGTAGTTTATTGGTGATGGTATGAAGATAGATCGCGTGGTAGTGTGGGGTCGATATTGAGATGTGATGGGGTTTGTGTGGATGAAGTTGGGAGAGAAGGTGATGATGCGGGCGCGAAATGATGGGCATTCGCGCTCGCGCGATGGTAGGTGCGTATCGATAAGTCACGTGTCTCTATGTGATTGCAGACATGCAGGTGTCCCATCATCTACTTTCTACCACAATACAACCTTCCAACTTTGATCGAATTACGATCTCTCGAAAAAACACCGGAATAGTTACAACGCGTACCGCAAGTAATTCGAATTCCTCCAACGCCCGGAAGCTATCCGCAATGACATAGCTCCTCCCAGGCCAGGTCGACCTCACTCGCGACTAGATGCGCGTTTTTGGCCTCTGCATCTTCCAACTTTTAGCTACCAATCCAGATTGACGTGCAACATGTCGCAAACGCGGAGGCACTGACTTTGTCGGCTGCAGTGTTGCGACGCGCACGCTTCTGGAGCCTGAAGCTGCCGCACCACTTCTATGACCATGTCCATACAGAACGACGAGGATTTTCAACTCACACCCTGCTTCTGAGCTTCGGTCACCGATAAGCTGAAGATATTCCTGAAGCCGTTCGCTCCAACCCAGGTCTTGTCGGTAAGCCTTTTGAAGTGCTTCGGTTTCGATTACCACGAAAGCCGTCGGTACCTTGGAAAAGAGGAGGCAGACGAGGTCGACCCATTCGCGCTCCGTATGGGTAGCATGAATCTTTGAGAGGTTTAACTGCTCGGCACAGCTATTGAACAGATCACCCGAGTTTTGAAGTACCTGGAAGATGATGCCTCTGAACAGCTCCTCGATGGTTTGCGCGTCTGAAGACGTGCGGCCCGAAGGTAAATTCCAGAAAACGCGCTGACTTCCGGACCTCAATTCCTGGATCACATTCGTTGCCAGTTCTTTCGCTTGCTTTTGCGCACGAATGCCGACTTGAACGACGAGAAGCGAAGACCCCTTCCCGAAAGCCCATTCCAGGATGGTCCTGCGCACTTCCTGTTCGTTAGGGCTAGGCAAGCTTGGTGTTGTGTCCCGACGCACGAGCGATCGCACTTTGAGCAGGGCCATCTCGGGCAATACCTTCGGTTCGAAGAATTGCATTACTCCGCTGAACTCGATACGATACACTGTTTGGCTTATGCTGTAGACGTCGGCGCCTATCCGCGCTGTTAGACTTTTGTGCGAAGTCGCAATCTGCAGCAGTTGAGTCACATGGACTTCAAACTTTCTTTGCCCTTCCATCACCTCGGCCAGTTTCGCGTCAAGATCTCGTATCTGCGCATACTGCAGCCGTGCTAGCTCATGTACGTCACGAATTTCGGCTCGAGCTCCAGCACTAGCAAGATCTTCCACCGCTTTTGAACACTCCTGGATATGATTCACCAGGTCTTGGTAACCAAGCTCGAACGGTGTCTTGATGGCAGAACATATCCGGCCCCAAGGACTCTTCCTGTACCAACGGACGCACAGACGAAGGAAGAGGATGATGTATGCGAAAAGCCGTGATAGTGCAGCTTCCATGTACTTGGTCTGGTACAACTCTGCACTCAGATCCATCCGTGGCAGTATGTCGCCAATGGCGATAAGGACTTGCGATAGCTTTTCGAAGAGGTTGGCTCGATTGATCACGCCCTTGCAAACAGCGCGTCAGTATCTCACGTTCGAAAGCGCAGGCTTGAACTTAGGGTGACATACCGTCAGAACGAATTTCATGGCACCCCATACCAGAGCCACGTACTCGGGATGATGCTGCGCAAGGGTATCCATGACTTTGCCATAGTACATGATGCGCGCAGACAGCCTCTCGAGCGACTGCCTCATCTCTGCATGCTTGTCCTGCTTGCTCTTGTCTTCGTAATCCTTCTTGGCATTCTCCACCACGCTGAAGACATCCTTCATGGACGCTTGGAACTTATGAGGGACTGAATCGTCGAGAGAAATGTCCAGCTCATTCTTGAGGTGTTCGATGGCAGCCCGATACGCTTCCGCCGCGATGTTTCGGTTCCTACGATGTTCAGCCTCGCCTGTGCTTCATATGATTGGCTAATACTACCTACTCCTGACCTGGCACTGGTGTATACCAGGACGAATGTGGGTCGCGCACCACTATGGCAGACATATTGACTGTGCGATAGTTTTCTGATATAGCATGCAAAGCTGCCAAATTGTTGCGAATCTAGCAATGCGGACGATCGCTAACCTTCCATCAAGGCAACTTGTTGGAAAGCGGGCTGTGCATGAAGGCTGAGGCTGTGCCGGGGGAAGGCTGCACGCTGCGCACACGTCGACACGCGCAGTCCTCGCACACCAGCCTGTTCTCCAGCACAAAGACGCATCTTCCAATCCCCTTCGCAAATACTATCTTTGGATCAGAGGGCAAGTCGCCATTTCCTTCCCTCGCCAGCTTTACTCTATATCTTTGAGTCGCCCAACGACGGTGTCAACGAAGCCGTCGTATAGGGCTGGTGTTCGCGCCCACACCGCTATTTCCCGCTCGTCTTACACAGAGACTCACCCTTCCGTAACGAAAGCCTTGTTCAAAATCGAGGCACACGCAGCACCGCCCAAATTCGCGAGTCCCTGGTTTAGATCTGGTTTCCGCTTGGTTCAACAGTTTCCATCCTACCGCAAGGAGCCACGCGACCACCCATATTGCGTGGACAAATATCCGGGCACCAGAACCTCGTTGGATTGCTGATGCTCAGCCTGCCGAGTTTTCGAATAAAAACAACATAAACAGGCAGTTCCACGATGATGACCACAAGCTATCCATACGCACACGCACCACCACCAACCTTCACTTACACACGACCACCGTCTATCACTCACTCACCTACCACCCATCCACCTATCACCCACCCAGCTCGACCGTACCAGACCACACCGGGTGGCCTCGTACATCCGGCGCCGTCCAGACGAACAAGAGCTAAGCATAGGTCCATCAAGGCGGCAAAAGCCCCAGAACATCGAAGAGCCCTATTGGAAGACCGCAAGAGCTCTGTCCCCTCGAAACGAAACCCCTCGCCCCCTCCCATGCCGTACCCGTCTATGTCCGCTGAGGACGTGCTGAGTCCGCACGAGATTGATGACGAAAACGAGAAGGAGTCATTGCCAGAAACAGCATTCCAAGCTCCACACGGGGGTTACCATGTCGATTATGCGCGACCAAAGTTCGGTGAGCAGGGTGGTGGGATCAAGCAGGCAAGATCAACGTACCTTTGGGAGGAAGACAGCACCCCTGCCCCACCGCGTCGGACAGGTATACCGGCAGGCTTGGGAGAAACGCCGCCAGCGGATTCACGGAGGAGGAAAGCATTGCCACGCGTACATCTCAAGCGGGATCATGAGACTTTCAACCTTCCGCCTAATGGTTCCGAAGACTTCCCTTCGCATGTTCGATTTGAAAGGCCCGAGAATGACCATTCGACCTTTGAGCCACCAACCACCTCCGACGAGATCCTCAACGCAGCTGCGCAAACAGCTGAAGTCAACAAGCAGCTCGAGCAACAACGCAAGCATCGTAAAGACTATCTCAACAATGTCTGGCAACGACCGCACGAGCCGCCGGTCCAGCCAAACCGACCTGGAACTGCCAAGGGAACCGCGTCCCCATCATCCCAAATGAAGAACCCTGCGATGTTGCAGCAGCAAAGGGCAGCCCAGCAAGCATTCATGCATCGGCAGCAAGAACAAGCTATGCTTGCCCATCAGCAGGGCGGATTAGTATCTCCGGTACCCCTGGAAAACTTGAACTCGGAGCAAGCAAAACAGCTGCAAGCAATGAGAGATGCACAGAAAGGACCGTTCGTTGGTCTTCCTCCCCACTCGATGCAACAAGACCCCCGCCAGACCTCTATGGATGGAAGTCCCAACATACCAGTACAGTCTAAGGGCATGCGGCACGTCCACCCTGGGATGGACGGCCCCACGAGCTCATTTCCGCACCCACTCACCTTGAAAGGTGTACCAATAACGCCTGCGCAGGAGCAGGAGCAAGCTATGCGCATTAACCATTACGCATCCAATGGACGGCGTGACGGTCCCATGATGCTAAGCGGCCAGCAGATCGATGAACCCAAGACATATGGGCCCCTCACGCCTGCGCAGAAGGAGGCTATGCGCAACCACGGTAGCCAGCAAACGGCAACTACCCATGCGCACATAGAAAGCGCTTGGACACAACCTATTGACGAGTTTGATAATCGGTCTCCAGCAATCGCCAATGACCGGACGCTTTGCTCGGGGCACAGATTTACTCGCGGAGAACTGAAGTACACGATCTCAGAAGACCGCACAACAGACGCTTTCAAGCGCCGCAAAGTGCATTTCATAGCTTTGGGGCAGCCTAATAGTCGAGCCGCTAAAGTCGAGTCGCCTCGTATGCGTGAAGCGCGGATGGCAGCTTTGGAACAGCGTAAGATGACTCAAATGGCTGGCGGTGGCGACAATGGCTTCGGTGGGATCGATTTCAGCAAGTTTGACGCTGGCGGCGGCCGTAGGCCCGGAATGGAGAGCCAGGTTAGTGGGTATGCGAAAAGGCCAGCCCAGCTACACCAGGCCATATTGAGTGGCACTTCCGCCACCCACGGAATAAGATCTAGTGCTTCGATGTTCCATAAAATGTGAGAAAGAGAGATGGCGCGCAATGATGAATTCAAGGGAGTATCCCTAGGCTCATCTGCGGGGCTGCGAAGAGTTAGTGAAACAGGCATAGCCCAAGAGAAATTGAAGATAGAACCGTCCGCTTTCAGCACTATCTCAAATTACTCCAGTCGCTACATAACACTGCATCTCGCAAACGTAGGCGATGTTTTGTTGACAGTACCTAGGTACATAGAGGTCTTTGGTTCATGTGCAACACAACCTAACAAGCTACAAATGGCGTACCCGTATCGTAAGCGCTTCGAAGCTCTTCATCGAGCGAATAATGAAACCTGGGGGCCTACTTGTGACTGCATATGCATGTAGCTCAACGACCTCGGTAGGCTTGACCCAGATGGGTTTAGCCCTCAGCTAAGCCACCCTCGACCGGTGAAGGTGGGATGTACATATCGATCTCAGCTGCGCTCATCTCTTTCTCACATCGAACAAAGGCACTTTGTTCATCCTATATTCGATACCGACCAATGACATATGGCAGCCCATCTCCCGAGAAAGCGCCCATGGAGTCCCAACGGAGCTCCAGAGTCCAGTACCTCTAGTTCCACGCAGCAGCCGCCCGATATCGATGCGTTAAAGCGTCCACGCTTATCGGAGGAGGAATTAGTCGCGCGACGACTTCTTATACATTGCGTGACCTGCTCGCATACACGAAAGCATCATGAGAGTCACCCCTCAAGATCATACTATCTCGACACTCCAGCTATGATCGCATCCGATCATCAGGCCAGAGCCTTACACGGTCAAAACCGACTGCGAGATGTGGACTACTACTTGGAGGAACGCCCCGGGTTCAGTATTGTGATCTTTATCGATTACGACTGCGAAGCTTACCACGATAACATCAAAGACGCATTCACACGAATTCCCATGCCTTCGATGCCTGAGGATATAGGAATGGACATGAAGCCATATTTCCGAGTTCTCCAGCAAGATGGACCGATAGCAAACGCGACTTCTGAGCGGCTACAGTTATCGGAGAACCTTGAGGAAGCTCTGCACACGCTGCAAGACCAGAACGCAGAAATAATGGACGAGTGGTATTTCGACGAAGATCTCGATCACCCGTATCCGAAATTGGATCAATTCAAACATGTCTTTGTCGGACTCCGGGCACAAGCACTAGAGCCACAACAACGGGAGGATCTCAAGGTGTTGTCTGATTACATAACTGAGCGTTTGACTTTGGATTACGGGGAGCTGGAACGGCTGTCGGATGCGGGATTGGTAAGCCGGAAACATTGGCTGATGCTTTTCCGACCAGATGATACGGTGATTACGATGGTTGAAAGCCAATACCGTGCCTTCAGTGTAAAATCGTGCCATCTACTCAATCCAAACACAATCCGAATGGAATGCTGGTCTTGGGAGTACGATGGCAACTTCTTCCAAAAGCACACTACAATGCACATCGAATGGCCATCTAGCTTAGATGAGGTGAAGATCAATGATCTTTCAGCCTATCCTATTCGTTACGCAGAAGACGGGGTTGAATCTAGCTTGCGCGTACGCGGTAATACTTTCTGGAGTTGCCGACGGCAGAGATACGTAAATTACCAAACGCCTCTGCTGGGCCTTGGGTCGCAGCTTGTAAGATCTCGATCTTAGTGGAAAAGAGCTCTGCTTACACAGCCAGGCTAATTTGCGGTATATGGTCGATGCGGAAGCTTATAAGCTGATGCATGGCCGCGATGATGACCCGACATCCAAAAGCGGACTCAGCAGTGAGGAGTTGAAGAAAGATGAACCCCCAGGTGGTGCCTTCACACTAATGCTGCCGGCAACTATGAAGGGGTACGGCTTTCACAACAAGAAGTGGAGTACGTTCATCGAATGTCTTAGTCATACGAGTGCTGATCATCAACACAGATACACTACTTGTGGAACACATTAAAGATATCAAATGGAACAGCGGTGTCTTCGATAATCGACTAGTCCTTGAGGAAGGCAAGAAGGACCTGGTAAAAGCATTGGTTACAGTTCACATTGAGAAAAGCAGCGATATCAAGACCGATTTCATGGACGGAAAGGGTGAAGGGCTCATCATGTTGCTTCACGGTGGCCCAGGAACTGGCAAGACTCTCACAGCAGAAAGCATCGCAGAGCTTGTTCATCGTCCCTTGTATAGGGTGACTTGCGGCGACATCGGGACAGATGCCGAAAGCGTGGAGAAGTACCTCGAATCGGCCCTGTTCATCGGCAATACCTGGGATTGTGTCGTCCTACTGGATGAAGCAGATGTCTTCCTCGAAGAGAGAACAAAGATGGATCTTCAACGCAACGCGCTGGTGTCTGTGTTCTTGCGCGTCCTGGAGTACTACGACGGTATCTTGATCTTGACGACAAATCGCATCGGTACCTTTGATGAAGCGTTCAAGTCACGCATACAGCTCGCGCTCCACTACCCGCCGCTGAACAGAGACGGTCGTTGGGAAGTCTGGAGGAACTTTGTCAAGTCCTTGTCGGAGGCCGGTGAGAACATCAAAACCGAAGAAATAACCAACAAGCTCGATATCCTCGCCCGACACAAACTGAACGGTCGCCAGATTAGGAACACGATCAACACAGCTCGCCAGCTGGCGCGGTACAAAAAGGACTCACTGCGCTACGCGCATGTAGACCAGGCAGTCCGGGTTGTCAATGAGTTTGAGAAGTACGTGACGGACGTACACGGTCATGATGATGAGGAGTATGCGCGCGATCAAGGCTTGCGAAACGATGAGGTCGCTCGTGAGGTGGATTGATTAATGTTTTCCTTCTAATGGTCGTCCCTTCTTGGGTTATTTCGGTGGATCTCGGGCTTTAATTACCTAGGTAGCATACTTAGCACCTCTCGCACAACAGCTGCTACCATGTTTTACATCCAATGCTTTCTCGTCAACAAATGCATAGCTGAAAACACACCAGATATTACCTTTACAGTTTCGAGGCGTAGCAGCAGTGTTGGCACGAAACAACGAATTTTTCGGTGCTTGGCTACTCCGCGGAGTGTCTTCCGGATGCTGACGTCATGACGTCAAAATAAATTCAACTTCTCGCTGCGCAATGCTTGTAGTCATGCACACCTGCAGCCTGCGGCTTCAAGATATCCCACCGTCGAATGACACAACGTATCAACACGTGTCTTCACGCCAATTCGGTTGCATTGCTTAGATCAGTGAGTCCAATGTCAGTTCGCCGCATTTCTGGCCGAGAGAAACTAAGTGAAGCACTAGACCCATTTTGTACTTCATGCCCAGCGCCTTGAGAGATCGAGATCCAAAAATGCCTTCACGCAGTTCGAGGTGCTCTAGTACGATTCTAGATGCCATCGGATTGTGGAACATCGCACTCAACCAGTCACAAGGCGTATTAGCTTGGCACCGCCCAGGTAGCAAAACCACGCTAGTCGACTTGCCGACCTGCGAGATCTAATGCCAGTTGCCGCCTATGTTGAGTCGGCTGGCCTGGTGTGGCAATGCGCAAACTTTCACCTCATCCCCCACCGATGTCTTGATGTTCAGTAGATGCAAACAGTGGCGATTCCTCTCTCCTAGGCCTAATGGCGAAGCACACCTAGGTACCTACGCCCTGAGGGAACTTGCGGATGCCGTTGGCCTTCCGTGGTTTTATCGCCAGTACTGCGCACTATGAGTCAACATTCCAACAGCAGCAGGGGAACCAAGACAGACCGCTATGGGATGAGGAGAGAGCGCGATGTGCTGCTCCTCTACGGCGCGGCGTTTCGCAATATTCCTCATGTCGACAATCTGGAAAATCATGTACCCCGCTTATCCCCAGATTCGACTCTGACAGCCTTGTGTCAACTTACAGCTATCCGGATGGGTGCCCAGCGGTCCATGATATCGCTCCTCGACGATGAACGGCAACACATACTTGCGGAGGCTACTTGTGACTTACCACTGCGGCCAGAAGCACCAGGAGACGCCCCGAATAGCTGTTGGCTTGGGAACGTGAGCATTCCGCGGAGCTGGGGCATATGTGAAAAGGTCCTGGAATTGGACCGGAATGAGAACCCAGTTTTTATCATCAACGATCTTACGAAGAACCAAGGGACATGTTTTCGAGACGATGTCCAAGGCAATTCCGATATGCGCTTCTACGCCAGCGTCGCGTTGATGTCTCCCAACGGCGCAATAGTCGGATCGCTATGCATCTTCGACAACAAGGTTCGAGACGGTCTTTCCAAAGAAGAACTTTCTTTGTTGAGGGACCTGGGTTCTACGGTCATGAGCTATCTGAACACATATACGATCAGAGATCAGTACAGGCGAGGAGAAAGGTTCACTCGAGGGCTTGTCTCCTTTGCAGAAGGCGCATCTGTTCTGTCTCCTTTCGAGGGAGACGTTCGGCACGATTCGACAGCAGTCGTTCAGACACCGTCAGATTACTCTTCCGCGGCGTCCAAAACGGACATGGACGGAGCGAATGATACGCGAGATAAAGCCGAAACGAAGCAGACTACTTCTGTTCAATCACCATCAGCAATGGCCAAGACGAGTCGTGCCAGATCCAATAGACATCGGTCGATCGGTACACTTCGTAAGGACTATCTCTCCAAGCTTCACACGGGATACGCACTGACTCGATGCAATAAATCTAGAGGACTCTATTCTACCCACGGACTCGAAGTCGATGTTCTCGCGTGCTGCAAATGTGTTGATGAGCTCAAGCGATCTGGACGGAGTGCTGATCCTAGATGCAAGCGTTGCGGCAAGCGGGGGACAGCGCCGCGGCAACAGCGCCTCAAGAAGCGATACTGATGCCCCCTCCGAGTCGTATCAATCTAGATCTTCAAGCGATGAGGCAAGCTCCAACAGTACCGAAGGTTATGCCCGCGGAACTTCTTCGTCAAGTTCCAAAATGTGTCAGCTACTTGGAGTAGCAACGCCGAGCGACAAGGAGTCGGAATACGGGACTTTGCTGGAGCCTGATCTTTCCCGCTTATTTCACGAATATCCACATGGCAAGATCTTTACCTTCAACGCTGAAGGCTGTTCCTTATCCTCGAGCGAGGAATCGATTTCGAGCCCCAAGGTTGCTGAACAACTGACACCTGCCCCGCCATCGAAACGCAAGACCAACGACCGACCGCAGCGGGGATCGGCTGCTATCCAGGCGATGTTTCCCAAAGCACGCAGCATCGCTTTTATTCCCTTTTGGGACTTTGAAAGAGCTAGATGGTTTGCCGGCTGTCTGTGCTGGTCTAACGATCCATACAGGCTACTGTCCGCATCTGTGGACATGGCATATTTCAAGATTTTCAGTCACTCGATCATGAGAGAGCTCTCACGACTAGACGCTACAGCCTTGGATCAGGTGAGTAAGCGAATAAGCTACCGATTTTGCAAGAACTGATAGGTTATCACAGGCCAAATCGACGTTCATCTCGTCCATTTCACATGAGTTACGTTCGCCCCTGCACGGAATACTTGGTACACTAGAGTTCATCAAAGACACGCCGTTGGACTCATTCCAGACGAGTATGATGAACTCTTTGCACGCTTGCGGTACGACGCTCCTTGATACCATCAACCACGTCATGGACTACGCCAAAATCAGCGAAGAAATGAAGATAGTTTCCTCGAAGAAACTGAAAAACGAGAATA
>Ga0265797_10009876_pt1 | contig 12266 bp, 9 predicted proteins | sample P2T30metagenome_FD_192433 | JGI IMG/M metagenome (GOLD analysis project Ga0265797, IMG submission 192433) | Plant litter microbial communities from East Loma Ridge, Irvine, California - P2 T30 | ecosystem: Environmental > Terrestrial > Plant litter > Unclassified | place: USA: California... | reverse complement strand
GATGTTTTCGGGGATGGCAGCCTTGCTCCATTCGCCGAGCAAGGGAAGTAAAAAGTCGTGGTAGGTGAGGTTGATGTAGGCGTTTTTTTCGAGCAATTCGTCGTGGGAGTCCTTGTCAAGGCTATGCACGCCAGGGGGACGAGGGGTACGGCTTAAATAGATGAGGGCGTAGTTTTCGCCGTGCCTGCCTTTCAGGAAGCGCTGGTAATTGAGTAGTTGCTTGTCTTGGTCGACGGTTTGGTCGCGCGGCTTGTTCTCGATGCAAATACCGAAGTTGCGGTCGGCGGAAGTGAGCAGCAGGTCGAGCTGACCGACGCCGGCATACCTGGTTTCGGCATCAACTCGCCATGTGGTTTGGGGTAGGCGGGCACCGAAAGCGGATGGACGCAGCCGGCGGAAAAACAGGTCCTGGAATAAGCGGCCCTGGCCGTGGTCGGCCGTATCGCGGAGGAAATAGGCCAGGATATGCGTTGTGGCGACCTCGCCAATCGAGAAGAATTGTAAAGCCGAGAAATCGCGCCCAGTATCGCGCCGAGCGGTGTCATTGGCCTGTGCTACTTGGTCAGCAATGGTGGAGGCCAGTTCCAGACAACTACCTATTTCCTCGTCGATAAAATTGGGCATAGGGACCCTAGAAGGAATAAATGATGTAAGGGCGCTCTATCGTGTATTATTCGACGCCGAATGAGTCGGCAAGCTCGCTGAAGAGGTCGGGGTCGTTGGTGGCAAGACGTTGCTTGAGCGGGCGGCCCCGGCGCGGGGCAGCGGGTGCAACTTCCACTTCGACTAGCTCCGCCTCTACTTCTTCGGCCAACTCGGTGCCGGTGGGCGGGGCCAGGGCCTCGCGCAGGGCGGTGGCCAGCAGCTGCTCGGCCAGCTGGCGGCTGGCACGGATACGCTGCTCCAGGGCGTCGCAGTGCTGAAGGAGCTGCGCTAGCTTCGCTACGATGCGGTGCTGCTCAGCTAGGGGGGGTAGGGGGATAGGTAGATTACGCATATTAGCCTGCGTAATATTTTTCATAGATGGGCTGCTTCCATTTGCAGCGTTAGCATAATGAGCGCGGGCAAACTGCGAATTGTTGCACAGGTTCGCATAAGCAACACTTATAAGAGGGCTAAATGTGAAACGAATGCTTTTGTCACTTAGGAGAAGATTATAGTTACCCTCCTGGACCACCACACTTTTGCCAACTAGTTCTGTAGTGTTAGCTCTACTGATTATAAAGTCGCCGGTGCGTATCTGAGCTGCTAATTCTTCGGGTGCTTCTGCTGAGTAAAACTTGTTTTGCTCGGGCAAAAATTTATCCCATGAAATGGCGCTAAGCTTGATTACGCCCCATTCATCACCAGTTATGGGTCTATTTGTACATTGAAAACTAGTGCCAGCATCAGATGATACTACTAAGTCGCCCAACGTACACCACGCCCAGCTAGTTGGAATCGCAAACGGGCCTTCCGCCGTTTTGGCTTTCTCAGTAAATAAGGTTCCTCCCCTACCCTTCTTGCCGGGCTTGGCGGCGGCTTGGAGCTGCTGGAGCAGCACGGCGGCGGGTTCGTCGGTGGGGTCTTGGGGGAGCAACTGGCCCTGCATAGCCTCGCGGAGCAGGGCTTGGCGGAGTTGGGTGAGGTGGGTTAATTGTTGGTCTATTTTAGCAAAGAAGGGAGAGTTTTGTATGAGGTCAAGCCGTACTAAAAACTCCTCTTGCTTAGTGATTGACCAGTTTGGAATTTCAATTAATTCAAAGAGCTGAGTAGGTGTTAAGTATTGTCGGTTTGTTGTGCCAGACGAATACTTGGTGATATGTTCGTGAAAGCCTTGTATTTGAAATAGTGCGGAAATAAATTCTGGCTTTATCTTTTTTGTATCAATAGCGGCAAGCGCCATGTTTGTAGATGCCAATGAACCAACATGGTCTTTCGTAGTCACTCCGAAAGCGCCATTCTTGGTATCAACTTTACACCACATCAGCTGATTTTCTTCAATCACCTGATACTTTTTCATTTTGAGCTCCGCACCAGTAACTCGGCGCTTATTTAACACGCCTTTGCCACTGTTCTGCACGCCAGCAATGACGTACTGTTTTTCGTCGGCAATATCTATTTGATTACCTCTCGTTAACGAGAGCACTTGACCTAACTTCATGCAATAGACTTCTGTAGCTGTTTAAGTAATTCAGCGCTATCATTAAAGCTCTGACCTAACAATTCTATTAGCTCGGCACTGGTGTATTCATGGATTTCCTCAGCTAAATGAGGGTTCTTAATATCTAGGTCGTAGTTACGGTCGATAACTGTTTGAATTGGCACGCGCCAAGCGACTTCACTTTCTTCGCGGTTGTTCCACCACGCTTCGAGAGGCTGAAATTCGTCGCGGCGGATGGTTTTGGTTTTGGAGTAGGATTTCTGGCCTTCGGGCAGGCGGTGCTGGTAATACCAGATTTCCTTGGTGGGCGTGCCTTTGGTGAAGAACAGCAGGTTGGTGGCCACCGTGGCGTAGGGCTGGAACACGGAGTTGGGCAGGCGCACAATGGTGTGCAGGTTACAGTCTTCGAGCAGCTTCTGGCGCACCCGCTGCTTCACACCCTCGCCGGTGAGCGAGCCATCGGGCAGCACCATGCCGGCCCGGCCGCCATCCTTGAGCAAGTGCATGATGAGGACTAGGAAGAGGTCGGCCGATTCTTTGGTGCGGAAGTTGGCGGGGAAGTTGGCTTCGTTGCCGTTGGCCACCACGCCGCCGAAGGGCGGGTTGGCTAGCACTACATCGACCCGGTCTTTCTGCGAATAAGAACTCAGGGGCTGGTCGAGCACATCACGGAAGGTAATGTTGGGCACCTCTACGTCGTGCAGGATGAGGTTGGTGGTAGCCAGTAGGAACGGCAGGGGCTTGTATTCCCAGCCTTTCACCTTTTGCAGCTCCTGCTGGTCGGCTACGGACTTGGCCTGGGTCTTGAGGGTTTCGACGGCAGAGGTAAGGAAGCCACCGGTGCCGCAGGCGGGGTCGAGCACAGTTTCGCCAAGCTGGGGAGCCAGGATGTCGCAGATGAAGTGCGTGACGGCGCGGGGCGTGTAGAACTCGCCGCTTTTGCCGGCGCTTTGCAGGCCCTTGAGGATGCTCTCGTAGATGTCGCCGAAGGCGTGGCGGTCTTTGGCGCGGTTAAAGTCGATTTCGTTGAGCTTGTTGAGCACCTTGCGTAGGTTGCCGCCCGACTTCATGTAGTTGTTGTTACCTTCGAACACCTCGCGCACAATGAGAGCACGGCGGTTGCCGGTGCTTACTTCGAGGCTGCGCAGGGCGGGAAACAGGTCGCGGTCGATGAATTCGAGCAAGGCGTCGCCGGTCATGCCTTCGTCGTTGGCGGCCCAGGCGTCCCAGCGGTACTCGGCGGGGATGGGCGACTGGTAGGCGTCGTCCATGAGCTCCAGCTCCTGGTCTTTATCGGAAAAAATCTTGAAAAACAGCATCCAGGCGAATTGCTCGATGCGTTGGGCGTCACCGTTGAGGCCGGTGTCCTGCCACATTATTTTCTCGATGAATTTATAGAGGGATGATAGGTTGGACATCTAGAAGGGTAAGATTGTAGTCGGTAAAGAATGCCAAGGCCTAGCGGCAAAAGCCGAATGTAAGCCTCGGCATTTGCCCACTCCGGCCACACGTCAGGGAGGGGGCAGTTAGTAATTGGGCGTAAAGGGGTTGCCGGACCTAAGTTTTTAGGCGGTGCGGTAGAGCTCGTGCTCTAGCTCCTTGATGGCTTGTTGGTACTTGACCTTGCCACCGAAGCCATCTACGATTTCCTTGAGTGAGCCAAACTGGGTAATGGGATACACCTTCAGCACTTCCATGCTTTCGAGCTCCTCCAGCCCTTTGTCGGCGTATTTTTCGGACAGAGCTTCGAGGACCTTGCGGGCTTGCTCGCCGTACTTGGTGAAGTAGTTGCGCTTCTTCACGTTGTTGAGGCGCTCCTTGCGGGTGAGCGGCGGCTGGTCGTATGCTACGTGACAGATGAGGTCGAACAGGTCGACGTCGCGGCTGACCGAGGCCTGGAGCTTTTCGACCGGTACGCCCTGTTCTTCTAGCTCTTGGAGGATGGCGGCTTTGCGGTCGGTGGCCTGCCAAGTGGTGAGAAACTCCTCGAGCGTGGGGAACTGCTCTTTAATCTGCTGTCGGGCGTAGTCGGTGAGCTTCACCGTGATGGGCTTGCCATGCTGGTCGAAATGCATTTCGCGCTCCATGAGCACCGACACGTCCACGTTGTTGACGTAGATTTTGTAGGCTGATGGGGGCGGATTGGGGCCGCCACCGCCGGGCTGGCGGATGGTGGGGCCATCGGGTCCTAATATGTCTTCTTCCTCCTCTTCAGGCTCAGGAAATTCAATTTCTTCGCCAGTTTCGATATCGATTATCGGACCGTCTTCGTCCTCCTCCTCACCTTCCCCAGCGCCCTCTGGTTCCAGGTCGTCGCCTTCATCGACTTCTTTGATGCGAATGGGGTCGCCGTCGAACTCGGGGTCGGCGAAGAGGTTGGTAGCCTGGCGGAAGTCGAGGATGGTGAAGAACAGCTTGCCGTATTCCTCGTTGATGCGCGTGCCCCGGCCGATGATTTGCTTGAACTTGGTCATCGAGTTGATGTTGCTGTCGAGCACAATCAACTGGCAGGTTTGGGCATCGACGCCGGTGGTCATCAGCTCGGAAGTGGTGGCGATGACGGGATACTTCTGCTCGGGGTCGATAAAATTGTCGAGCTCTTTTTTGCCGATTTCATTGTCGCCCGTGATGCGCATGACGTAGCGGTAGTCGGCTTTTACCAGGTCGGGGTTCTCGTTGACCAGAGCTTGGCGCATGCGTTCGGCGTGGTCGATATCGACGCAAAACACGATGGTTTTGGCGAAGCGGTTGAAGCCCTTGAGGAACTCCGACACCTTACGGGCTACCAGCTGGGTACGCTCCTCGATGACGAGCTTGCGGTCGAAGTCCTTGAGGTTGTAGATGCGGTCCTCGACGGCTACACCGTTTACGTCGGTTTTGCCATCCTCAGGTCGCCAGCCATCGAAATCGACGTTCATACCAATGCGCACCACTTTGTAGGGCGCCAGGAAGCCATCGTCGATGCCCTGCTTGAGCGAGTAGGTATAGAGCGGGTCGCCGAAGTACTCGCTGTTGCTGATTTCGGTGGTTTCGCGGGGGGTAGCGGTAAGGCCGATTTGGGCGGCCTTGGTGAAGTACTTCAGAATCTCGCGCCAGTTGCTGTCTTCACGAGCGCTGCCGCGGTGGCACTCATCGACGACGATGAGGTCGAAGAAATCCGGGCTAAACTGTTTGTAGATGTTGCTCGCTTCTTCAGAACCAGACAGGCCTTGGTAGAGCGCGAGGTAGATTTCGTAGCTCTTGTCGACCTGGTGCTTCTGGATAACGGTCATCTTATCCTTGAAGTGCTTGAAGTCGCCGCGCTTGGTTTGGTCGATGAGGGCGTTGCGGTCGGCTAGGAACAGGATGCGCTTTTTAGCCCCGGATTTCCAGAGGCGGTGCACGATTTGGAAGGCCGTGTATGTCTTGCCGGTACCGGTAGCCATTACCAGCAGAATGCGGTCCTGGCCCTTGGCGATGGCCTCAACGGAGCGGTTGATGGCAATTTGCTGGTAATAGCGGGGGCGCCGGCCGCTACCGTCGGAGTAGTAATCCTGCTCGGCCATCTTGGCGGCGAGCGGCGACTCCAGGCCTTTATATTTCTTGTATTTAGCCCACAGTGTAGCTGGAGATGGAAATTCCTCTAGGGTAAGAGAGGTTTCGAGCGGGCCGTCGGTGACGGTTTTATCGTGGAAGGTGAAGCCGTCGCCGTTGGAGCTGAATACGAAAGGCAAATCGAGGATAGCCGCGTAATCCATAGCCTGCTGCATGCCCGAGCTCACCGAGTGCTTGTTGTCCTTGGCCTCCACCACAGCCATGGGGATGTTGGGCTTGTAGTAGAGGATATAGTCGGCACGCTTAGCTTTGCCGCGGGCGGTGAGCTTGCCTTTGACGTATATTTTGCCGTCGGTGAAAGAGACTTCTTCGAGAAATTGACTGAGTTTATTCCAGCCAGCCTGTTCAAGTGCGGGGGTAATAAACTTGGTACAGATGTCGCGCTCTGACATCTCTTTCTTAGCTAGCATAAAATTTGTCGAATAGAAAAGCCTGCTAATGTATGCTAGAAATGATACATGACAATGCCTTTTGAGCATTTATTCTTCTCCAACGAAAGATTAAGTTAAAAGCAGAGAAAAGCAATTCTAATAAGGTGCACACTGCCTCTAAAAGTGTCTTATAGTTTCTGTGGCTGTTGCAAAAGGAGGGTAAGTGCCAATGCCAATAAAGGGGGTAGGTAGCGGGAGGGCTAGTGCCAAGCGAGCTGGTTGCTGGGGCGTGCGCAGGTACTTCTTCAGGTTGTAGGCCATGGCCGCCAGGTACAGCACCTTGGCTGCCCCCGCCTGCCGCTTTTTGCTGAGGTGCCGCAAGCCATAGTAGGTGATCAGACTGCCGAGCACGGGCTCGACCGTCGAGGCGTGCAAGCGCATCATGCGTTTACCTGTTCGGGTCGCTAAGCGGCTAAGCATGCGCTCGTAGCTGGCTTTGTAGACCGTATCATGTAGCCGTTTTTCCTGGGGAATGTTGCCTTTGCAGGCCACGTTGACGGGGCAGCTCCGGCAGTCAGTTCGATGGGCCATGTAACGGTTTTTGGCATTGCCTTGGCGGTCTACGATGCGTCGGTCAAAGGCGAGGCGCTTGCCCTGACTACAGACGTAACTGTCCGTGGGGACGTCATAGGTAAAGCCCGGCCGTTGCTCTTTGTAGCAGCCGTGGGGCGGGATATAGCCCACCAGGCCCTGGCTTTCCAGCTGGGCGTAGTTCTCCCCGGAGCCGTAGCCGGCATCGGCGACCACGTTATGCAGCCGCAGGCCCCAGCGCCGCAGACGCTGTTGCGTGGCCTCCACTAGGGCCAGCAAATAGAGGCTGTCGCGCCCGTCGGCTAAGTCGGCGTGGATGTGGGTGATGACGTGGCGCGCGGCATCCACGCTGACACTAGCCCGATAGGTAAGCAGGCGCGGTTTACCGCGCTTGTAGGCAATACGGGCCTCTGGGTCAGCCGGACTGTAGTGCGTATGGTTGCTGTACAACTGCCCCGTTTGACGCGGCGTCTGGCGCAGGCGCGCGTGCATGCGCTGGAGCTGCTGTAGATGCGCAGCCGAGCCGCTCAGGCGTGGCGCACTGGCTGGCTCCGTGGGGCCGTCCGCACGCCACAGGGCACTTTTAGGTTGGAGCCGACTCATCGAAGCGTTGGCCTTGACATAGGCCGAATCCACAACTTAGGTATGTCCACTCACCAGGCCTTGCTGCACATACAGACCGACGACGTAGGTAAAGCAAGCCTCAAAAACGGCTACGGGCAAGCGTTGACGCAGACGTGAGATAGTGCTGTGCCAAGGCAAGGGCTGGGCGAGCTCGTAGCCCAGAAAGGCGCGAATGCCCACGTGCAAATTAGTCAGCTCCACCAGCTTACGGTCGGAGGTGATGTTTTCCAAGTGCTGCACCAAGAGCAACTTGACGAAGACCACGGGGTCGAGTGAGGGCCGGCCGATGGAGCTATAAAATGGCGCCATCAGGGGCCGCACAAAGCTAAAATCGACGCGCTGCAATAGCCGGCGGTAGAAGTGGTGGGCAGGAACCAGCTTGAGCAACGAAGTGCCGAAAGGATGAAAGCCTAGCATATGCTAGCAACTTACTAACCCGCAGCTAATTACCTTTTGCAACAGCCACTTCTTTTATGTTTGGTAGCGGGGTGGGCTACGCGATCACGTTACAGAAAAACGGGGGGCGGGGCCCAGGCGGCCGGGTCGGCTAAGGTCGGGGCATCAAAGGGCACTTGCAGGCTCTGCCACCAACTCTCATAGGTGTGGGTGAGCCAGCGCGTGCGCAGCTCTCCGCTGGCTTGGCAACTGGCCTCTTCCCGCACGAGCGCGACGGCGGCCGTCCACTGCCCGGCCAGCGAGGCGGCGAGGAACTCCGGGGAGACGGCGCGACTCGACAAGCTCTCCCACGTGCGCGGGGCGCGGGCCCGGCGCAGGTGCTGGGGCAGCTGGGCAAAAGGGCCGAGCACGGGCCGCGGTGGAGCTGGCTCATCCACGCTACTGCGGTAGAGGCACCACAAGGTAAAGGCGCGGGGCTCGGCCAGGGCCGCCGCGGCGAGCTGCAGCCACCAGCGCCGCAGCTGGTCACGCAAGGACTCGTACTTGTTGGTGGGCGCGCCACTGCTGGCCAGGGGCGCGAGCAGCAGCCCCAAGGCGTGGGCGTAGACGGCCTCGAGCAGGGCGGCTTTGGAGTGGATGGTACGGTAGAGCGTGCCCTTGGGCAAGCCCGTGGCTTGGACCAGGTAGGCGGTGGAGGTGCCTTGCAAGCCGCGCTCGGTGAAACAAGTCAGGGCGCGGTCAAGCAAGCGGGCGTGGTCTAGGTCGGCCATGGGGGGAGGGAGGGAAGGAGCGGAGCGCCCCACGCTTTTCGCCCGCCCGCCAGGGGCTAGTCAACGGGTGTGCGCTCGCTTTTCGCAAAGATAAGCGATTTGGACCGATCGGTTCAGCTAGCGGACTAGTTGGTCCAAAAGCCAGACTAATCGGTCCAAAAGCTAGACCGAGCGGTCCATTTGCCCGTTTTTTCTCCTTTTTAGGGTAGGGACTACCTGCTGAAAGCTGGGAAAACGTCTTCAATGACCTTTCTGCAGCCCTGTTTCCGCGCGTTAGCAAGCGTAACTAGAGCTCCCTGAAACCTATAAAAAACACGTTTTAGCGTGGTTAAATGGCGTTAAAACCCTTGTTTCGGTGTTTTTTCACGCTATGCGAGCTGTTTTACTTCCTTTTTGTGCGCTCGGCCGGCGGTAGCTAGCGGGGCCTACGTGGTAGCTACTGGGCTCCTACTCGGTTTTGCCAAGCGCATCCGACTAGGTGTTCCTGTTAACTAGGCGGTCACCCTCTCCCCGGGTCCAACAAGCGTGCCTAGTAGAGTCCCCTGCCTTTTTAGGGTAATAGCCGCGGCTGTATTGGAGCATCCGCCCGAAATGCGTGGGCTGATGCACCTTTGCTTATGCATCTTTCCGAGCGTGTAGCGGGCTGTATCCTGGGCGGCGCCATTGGCGACGCCTGGGGCAGTGGCTACGAAAACCTACCCAAACAGGTGGATGAGCGCACGACCTTTTATCTAGTCCCCCCGCCGGTACGCCGCCCGCGGTGGCAGCTGACGGATGACACGCAACTCACGCTGCTTACGCTCGAAGCGCTCTGTCAGGAACCGGTGCTTTCGCCCGCGCGCTTGGCGACGTGCTTGGTCGAGGCCTACACCCGCGGGCAGCTCACGGGACTGGGCGCCAGTACCGTGCACGCCTTGCGGGGACTGCAAGTGGGCGGGCACTGGAGCCAAGTCGGGCGAGGGGGCGAGTATGGCGCGGGCAATGGGGCCGCCATGCGTAGCGCGCCTTTCGCCTTTTGGCCCCAGCTTGACCGCACGCAACTGCGCGACTTCTGCCGCCTGACCCACCACCACGAAGAGGCGTATGTCGGGGCCTTGGCCCTCGTGCTCGCGATTCGGGCCGTGCTCACCGGACAGTGGACCGGGGCCGAGTCCCTATTCGCGTTACTCGTGCCGCAACTGCCCGATACGCGGGTGCGGGACCGGTTGCTGGCCATCCAGGCCTTGCCCGGCCCGCCCACCATTGCCGAAGTGGCGCGCTTGGGCACGAGTGGCTACGTCGTCGACTCGGTCCCCTTCGCCCTCTTTTGCGCGTCGCAGGCCCCGCACCTCGGGGTTACGCCGATGCTGGCGGCCATCATGCGGGCGGGCGGGGATACGGATACCACTGCCTCGTTAGCGGGCCAAGTGGTCGGTACCTTGCGCGGGCCAGCGCAGCTGCCGCCAGCCTTACTACGCCAGCTTACCCAAGTGCCCGGCTATGCGGAGGTGCTCCGGGTCGTGCGGCTTGCGCAAGCGCGACTGGCGTAACTAGCGCGTTTTACAAGTAGTAATCCGTCGTGGCTGTTGCAGAACTCCAGCTGGGTAGGCACTCAGGCAGAGAACTGACTTGAAGAGGTTTAGAAGTAGTTAACCAAGCGCTAAAAAGCGAGCTATAAGACCCTTGTTGCGCCGGGTAGAGGGCAATTGCCACGCTAGCGGTCTGCTTCGACTGGTAGTTGAGCAGCTTTTTCAAGTTGTACGCAATCGCACTGAGCAGCATTGCCTTATGAGCGGCCGCCTGGCCCTTGGTGCCGACCCGTCGCAGCCCGTAGTGGTGGAGTAGGCTGCCAAAAACGGGCTCAACGGTGCGTTGCCGGACCCGGCGCATCTGCTGCCCCGCCCGACTGTGTTGGCGGTGCCAGGCGCGGCGATAGGCCGCGTCAAAGGCGGAGCGCACAAACTTCTGTTGCGGTGCGGCCGGGGTGTAGGTCATTTTCAACGGGCACTGCTGGCAGTCCTGATAAGCGGCCCGGTAATTCTTGGCCCACGTTCCATCCTTGCTCGTGGCATAGTTGCGAAAAGGCAGCAACTTGCCCGCTGGGCAGCGAAACGCATCTGCTGCCGCTTCATAGGTAAAGCCTGCGGGAGCTGGCTTGTACGCCCCAAAAACGGGAATCCAGGGCGTAACGCCGCGCTGCTCTAGGAAGGCATAGTTGAAGCCATTGGAGTAGCCGGTATCGGCGACGAAGTCGCGCAGCGTCAGCTCATTGGTCGCTAGCCGCGTTTGCAGCCGGGGTACTAAGTCAGGTAAGTGAATGCTGTCGCGGCGGTCGGCAAAATCGGCTTGGATGTGGCTGATAATACCGCTAGCCGTATCCACGGCTACGCTACAGAGGTAGTTGAGGGCCCGCGCTTTGCCGGGCTTGACCGAGATGCGCGCGTCGGGGTCGGTGGGACTGTAGTGCGTCTTATTGCTCAGGAGCTGCGCCTTGGGGTGACGGGCTCCCAGTCCACCCGGCGCGGCTTGCCGCTTGGCCCGCCGAGTCGCCTCGCGGCGCAGCTGGTGGGCCGGCGCGGACCGCACGACGGGTGCGGGTAGCCCCGGCGGCTTGCCGGCAACCGTTAAGCAAGAGGTGACGGTCATGGGCTTCTCGCGTAGGCTATCCAGCGAAGCCGCCGCTTTGACGGGGGCCGAATCCACGACCTGGGTATCGCCGGCTACCAGCCCGGCGCGCACGCACTGGGCAAACACGTGGTCAAAGAGGTGCTCGAAGACGGTAGCCGGATACAGCTGGCGGGTGCGGCTGATGGTGGAGTGCCAGGGCAAGTCCTCGTCCACTTCGTAGCCCAAGAAGTAGAGAATGTCGAGGCGCAAGGCGCATTGCTCGATTAAGCGTCGGTCGCTGCCGATATTTTCCAGGCGTCCGACCAGCACCAGTTTGAAAAAGACGATGGGGTCGAGCGAGGGCTGCCCGGTGTGGCTGTAGAGGGGGCGGGTTTGCGGGCGCAGAAACTCCCAGTCTAAGAGGTCGCGCAAACGCCGATAGAAATTGTGCTTGGGCACGCGCTCGGAGAGGCGGAAGCACAGGCTGAGTTTATCGTGGAAGTCTTTCTGGCCTTGCATCCCCTTTATACGAGCGCCCTAATTCTCCGATACTTCTGCAACAGCCACCGTCGTTTCCAATACGTAAAAGGGCTTTTACTTTACTTAAATCGCCGTTTCAGTAAATTCAGTGGGGATAATTAGACAGTTGTTTGACTTGATTCGAAGGCTAAGAAATGCGATTATGTATGTCGCTTTGCTTATCCTCTCAGCTGGGGCCGGTTATGCATTGTGGGATTTCTATCAGACCGCGCCGCGCTTCCTGTTCGCCCTCGACGAGCAATTGCTCACGAACCCGGCCGTTGTGCAAACCATTGGCGAGAAAACCACCACCACCTACACCTACAGTGAACATGTACTAGCAGAAGGCGACTCGGCTGCGTTCTCTTGCACCATTACAGGCCGTTGCGACAGTGCGTACTTAAAAGTCACTGGGTATTATTTCAAGCGGAACGACCACCTGGTTGGGGTGGTGACGGATACCATAATGAAGGCTGCTTGCCAGTAATCGCAAAAACTTAACTAACCACCCCTTTCAATAGACAAGACGCTAAGGTGGAAAAGTACCACGCCGAGCGCAGCGGTCAGACGGGCCAAAAACCGCTACTTTTCCAAGAGGTGTCCGGGTAGCATTGTTACGTTAAGGGATAGAACTCAGATAAGAAACAGGTATTTATCTGCCCTAACTGCCGC
>Ga0265797_10009875_pt1 | contig 12266 bp, 8 predicted proteins | sample P2T30metagenome_FD_192433 | JGI IMG/M metagenome (GOLD analysis project Ga0265797, IMG submission 192433) | Plant litter microbial communities from East Loma Ridge, Irvine, California - P2 T30 | ecosystem: Environmental > Terrestrial > Plant litter > Unclassified | place: USA: California... | reverse complement strand
GTGCAGTACGAGATGACCCGCGACGACGAGTTCACGGTCGCGCCCACCCGCCACCCCATGCGGGTGCGCGTGCGGCTCGGCGCCTCCGCCGACGGGCTGCTGACGGCGATGCACGTCGACCAGCTGATGGACACCGGCGCCTACGGCAACCACGGCATCGGCGTGATGTACCACTCGGTGCACGAGTCGACCTCCGTGTACCGCTGCCCGGCCAAGCGCGTCGACGCCGAGAGCGTCTACACGAACAACCTGCCCTCCGGGGCGTTCCGCGGCTACGGCCTCGGCCAGGTCGTGTTCGCCGTCGAGTCGGCCATGGACGAGCTGGCCCGCGAGCTCGGGCTCGACCCGTTCGAGCTGCGGCGCCGCAACGTCGTCGTGCCGGGCGACGCCATGGTCGTCACCGACCCCGACGAGGAGACCGACCTGCTCTTCGGCAGCTACGGCCTCGACCAGTGCCTCGACCTCGTCGAGCAGGCCCTCGCGACGCCGAGCGACGACCCCGCGGTCGCCGCGGCCGACGTCGTGCCCGAGGGCCCGACCTGGGCCGTCGGCACCGGCATGGCCCTCGCCATGATCGCGACCGTGCCGCCGCGCGGCCACTACGCCGACACCACCGTCGCCCTGCTGCCCGACGGCCGCTACGACGTCGGCGTCGGCACGGCCGAGTTCGGCAACGGCACGACGACCGTGCACGCGCAGCTCGTCGCGACCGCCCTCGGCACGACGCCCGACCAGGTCGTGATCCGCCAGAGCGACACCGACGTCGCGCGCTACGACACCGGCGCGTACGGCTCGGCGGGAGTCGTCGTGGCCGGCAAGGCGCTGCTCGCCGCGGCGGGCTCGCTCCGGGCGGCCCTGGTCGAGCGCGCGCTCGCGCTGACCGGGAGCGCGGGCGACGTCGTCGACGGGGCGCCGGTGCCCGCGGTGGTGCCCGGCGGGGTCGTCGTGACCCGCGCCTCCTCGGCTCCCGGCGGGGCCACGGTGTTCGTCGGGGCGGAGCAGCTGCTCGCCGACGGGCCGCTCGTCGCCGACGGCAGCCACGACGGCACGCCGCGGTCGGTGGCGTTCAACGTGCACGCGTTCCGGGTGGCCGTCGACCGCGCCACCGGAGAGGTGCGCATGCTGCGCTCGATCCAGGCCGCCGACGCCGGCACGGTGCTGAACCCGGAGCAGCTGCGCGGCCAGGTCGAGGGCGGCACCGCCCAGGCCATCGGCACCGCGCTCTACGAGGAGGTGCGGCTCGACGGGGAGGGACGCGTCGAGACGAGCGCGTTCCGCAACTACCGGGTGCCGAAGTTCTCCGACGTGCCGCGCACCGAGGTGCTCTTCGCGCGCACCCACGACGACCTCGGGCCGATGGGGGCGAAGTCGATGAGCGAGGCGCCCTACAACCCCGTCGCGCCCGCCCTCGCGAACGCGGTGCGCGACGCCCTCGGCGTCCGGCCGCACGAGCTGCCGATGTCGCGCGACCGGCTCTGGCGGCTGGCGCGCGGGCAGACGGGCGTGGGCGGGGCCGGGCTCGACGCCTGACGCGTGCCGGTCGGGGCAGGCCGGGGCGCGCTGGTCCCGGCGGCGCCGCGCGCCTACAGTACGAGGCACCATGCGCATCGGACTCGCCCAGATCATCAGCTCGCACGACCCGGCCGCCAACCTCCGCGAGGTCGAGCGGGTCGCCGCCGACGCGGCGGGGCAGGGCGCCGAGCTGGTCGTGTTCCCCGAGGCGACGATGTGCGCGTTCGGCGCCGACCTCGCCGCCGTGGCCGAGCCCCTCGACGGGCCGTGGGCGACGGCGGTGCGCGCCCTCGCCGCCCGCCTCGGCACGACCCTCGTGGTCGGCACGTTCACGCCGGGCGACGACGGGCGGGTGCGCAACACCCTGCTGGTCGCCGGGCCCACGGCCGACGACGGGGGCCGGTACGACAAGGTGCACGTCTTCGACGCGTTCGGCTACGCGGAGTCCGACACGGTGCAGCCGGGCGACCGCGCCGTGACCGTCGAGGTGGCGGGCGAGACCGTCGGGCTCGCGACCTGCTACGACATCCGGTTCCCGGCGCTCTTCCTCGCGAACGCCTCCGCCGGCGCCCGCCTGAGCGTCGTGAGCGCCTCGTGGGGCGCCGGCCCCGGCAAGGTCGAGCAGTGGCGGCTGCTCGCCCGCGCCCGCGCCGTCGACACCACGACGGTGGTCGTCGCCGTCGGCCAGGGCGACCCGGCCAGCGAGGGCCGCGAGGCGACCTCGCCCGCCCCGACGGGCGTCGGGCACAGCCTCGTCGTGTCGCCGACGGGCGAGGTGCAGGTCGAGCTCGGCGACGCGGCCGAGCTGCGGGTGGTCGACGTCGACCTCGCCGTCGTCGACGCCGCCCGCGAGGTGCTGCCCGTGCTGGCGAACCAGCGGTTCGCGGTCGCGGGCGGTCCGCGGGGCTGACCCGCGCCTCCTGCGGGCGGCCTGCTGAGCCCCCTGCGGGTGCGTCGCGGGACCCGCGGAGCCGACCCGCGCCTCCTCGGGGGCCCGGCCTACTGTGGAGGGATGGCCAGCACCGACTCCTCCCCCACGTCCGACGCCCGCCCCACGACCACCGTCGCCGAGCGCGTCGTCGCGATCACCGGAGGGCGGGTCGTGCCCGTCGTCGGCGAGCCGGTCGAGGGCGGCACGGTGCTGATCCGGGGAGGCGTGGTCGAGGCCGTCGGGGAGGCCTCCGCCGTCGAGGTGCCGGCCGGTGCCCGCGTGGTCGACGCGACCGGACGCTGGGTGCTGCCCGGCTTCGTCGAGGCGCACGGGCACGTCGGCATCCACGAGGAGGCGAACGGCCCCGCCGGGAACGACACGAACGAGATGACCGACCCGAACACCGCGGGCGTGCGGGCGATCGACGCGATCGACATCGACGACGAGGGGTTCCGCGACGCGCTCTCCGGAGGCGTCACGAGCGTCGTCGTGAAGCCCGGCAGCGGCAACGTGGTCGGCGGCCGCACGATCGCCATCAAGACCTGGGGCGGGCGCACGATCGACGAGCAGGTGATCCGCCACGCGGTGAGCGTGAAGTCGGCCCTCGGCGAGAACCCGAAGCGCGTCTACGGCGCGAAGGACCAGATGCCGTCGACGCGGCTCGGCGTCGCCTACGTGCTGCGGCAGGCGTTCGAGGACGCGCGCTTCTACGCGGCGTCGCGGGCCGCCGCCGCGCTCGAGGGCACGCCGTTCCGTCGCGACCTGCGGCTCGAGACCCTGGCCGACGTGCTCGACGGCACCCTCGTCTGGGACCAGCACACCCACCGCCACGACGACATCGCGACCGCCCTCCGCCTGGCCGACGAGTTCGGCTACCGCCTCGTCGTGAACCACGGCACCGAGGGCCACAAGCTCGCCGACGTGCTCGCCGAGAAGGGCGTGCCGGTGATCTTCGGGCCCCTCTTCACGTCGCGCTCGAAGGTGGAGCTCCGCGACCGTGCGATCTCGAACCTCGCCGTGCTCGCGCGGGCCGGGGTGCGCGTGGCCATCACGACCGACCACCCCGTCGTGCCGATCGCGATGCTCGTCACGCAGGCGTCGTTCGCCGTGCGGGAGGGGCTCGACCCGCAGGTCGCGCTCGAGGCGCTGACGGTGAACCCGGCCGGCATGCTCGGCCTCGACGACCGCGTCGGGGCGCTCGTGCCGGGCCTCGACGGCGACGTCGTGATCTGGTCGGGCGACCCGCTCGACGTGATGAGCCGTGCCGAGCACGTGCTCATCGCGGGCGAGACGGTCTACGAGTGGGACGCGGAGGCGCACCGCGGCCGCACCGTGGAGCGTGCCGGGCGCTAGCCCCGGCCGCTCCTGCCCGCTGCCCGCTGCTGCCCGCTGCCTCGCGGATGCGGCAGCGGGAGCCGCGCGACCCGAGGAAGTCGCGCAGACCCCCGTGCGCGCGCTGGGGTCGGCGCGGGTTCCTGGGGTCGGGGCGGCGGCACCGCAGCGCGGCAGCGCAGCGCGGCGCGCTAGGGCGCGCTCGGCGAGTCGACGACGACCTCGCCGCTGACGATCTCCGCCCGCAGCGCATCGAGCTCGGCGGAGAGCTCCGGCGTCACCGACGACGCGAGGTCGTGGAAGGGAGCGAGGTCGACGCCTCCGTTGTCGAGCGTGCCGACGTAGGGCTCCGAGCGGAACGAGCCGTCGGTCGACGAGACGGCGATCTGCTGCACGGCGGCCTGGGTGTCCTTGATCACCGAGGTGAGCATGATCGGCCGGTAGTCGGCGGGCAGGGTGTCGTAGCCGTCGTTGTCGACCCAGATGACCGAGACGCCCCCGGCGTCGAGCGCGGCCGAGGCCGCTCCCTCGCCGACCTGGCCGGCGACCGGCATGATCACGTCGGCCCCCTGGTCGATGAGCGCCTGGGCCAGCTGCTTGCCCTTGTTGACGTCCTCGAAGTCGCCGGTGAACGAGCCGTCCTGCGCCTCCTTCGACCAGCCGAGCAGCGTCACCGAGGCGCCGTGCGCGGCGTTCCAGGCGTCGACCCCGTCGGAGAAGCCGTCCATGAAGAGCGTGACGGGGGGCTGGTTGCCGCCGCCGAAGGTCGCGACCACCCCGGTCTTGCTCGTGCCCGCCGCGAGGTAGCCGGCGAGGTACGAGGCCTGCGCCGTGTCGAAGAGGATGGGCTTGACGTTGTCGCCCTCGACCGTCTCGTCGACGATGGCGAAGTCGACGTCGGGGTGCGCGGCGGCCTGCTCCTGCGTCGCCGCCGCGAGCTCGTAGCCGACCGTCAGCACGAAGCCGCAGCCGGAGGCGACGGCCTGCTCGACGTTGGGCGCGAGGTCGGTCTCGCTGGTCGACACGAGCACCTTGGCCTCGATGCCGTCGTCGGCCTGCGCCGCCTGCAGCCCTGCCCAGCTCGACTGGTTGAAGGAGCGGTCGTCGAGCCCGCCCGAGTTGGTGACCATGCGCGCGCAGTGCGTGCTGTCGGTGGCCGCGACGTCGCCGGTCGGGGCGCTCGCGCAGCCCGCGAGGAGGACGACGGCCGACAGGCCGACCGAGGCCCCGAGGAGGCGCGGACGACGACGGGCGGACGGCTGGCGGAACGGGCGGGCTGACACGACGAGGGACCTCCGACGGTGGGGGACGATGCGGTGCTGCGCGACCGGGAGGGCGGCGCGGTGAGCAGCATCATGGCACCGATCGGCCCGCCGCCCCGCCCGGACCCGGCACCGACGCGGCACCGTGACCGCACCGAGACGTGACGGGCCCGGCTAGCGCGCCGCCCCGACCCGGTGCACGAGCATCGCCAGGTCGACCCGCCCCTCCACCTCGAGCTTCTCGTAGACGTGCCCGACGTGGGTCTTGACCGTCGCGAGGCTGATGAAGAGGTCGGACGCGACCTGCGCGTTCGAGAGGCCGCGGGCCACCGCGCGGGCGACCTCGGCCTCGCGCTCGGTCAGCCGCTCGAACCGCTCGAGGTCGTCGACCAACGTCGACCGTGCCGGAGCCGCGCCGGCGGCGTGGTCGCCCCCGGCGCCCGAGCCGCCGCCGCCTCGTCCGGCCGCGACCTCGATGACCCGCTCGAGCACCGTCGGCGACAGCGTCGACCGCCCGGCGGCGGCGGCGCGGACGGCCGCGACCAGCTCGGCCGGCGGGGTGTCCTTCAGGAGGAACCCCCGTGCGCCGCTGCGCAGGGCCCCGAGCACCATCTCGTCGGCGTCGAAGGTCGTGAGCACGAGCACCGCGAGGTCGGGCCGACGGCGGAGCTCCCGCACCGTCGCGTCGAGCCCGTTGCACCGCGGCATGCGGATGTCCATCAGCACGACGTCGGGCCGCGTGCGGGCGATCACGCCCTCGGCCTCGAGGCCGTCGCCCGCCTCGCCGACCACCTCGAGGCCGGGGTCGCCGCCGAGCAGCAGCGCCAGCCCCTCGCGCACCAGCCTCTCGTCGTCGACGACGACCACGCGCACGGGGGCCGCCGACCCGGAGGCGCTGGTCACCGCGCCCACGGGAACCGCGCCTCCACCGCGTGACGCCCCTCGACGACCTCGACGCGCAGCGAGCCGCCCGCCAGCCGCGCACGCTCTGCCAGCCCCGTGAGGCCGTGGCCGGCGGAGCCCTCCGACGAGGCCTCGGCGGTGCCGCCGGCCAGCGGGTTCTCGACCCGCACCCGCAGCTCCCGCCCCGGCCGGCCGGAGACGTCGACCGTCACCGGCTGGCCGGGCGCGTGGCGCCGGGCGTTGGTGAGGCACTCCTGCACGACGCGGTAGGCGTGGCGGGAGACCGACGTCGGCAGCGCCTCCAGCCAGCGGCCGGCGGTGTCGTCGACGGCGACCACGACGTCGGCCCCGGCGGTGCGGGCGTCGGCGACGAGGGCCGGGAGCTCGTCGAGCGTCGGCTGCGGCGGCACGGCGGCGGCGTCGCCCTCGGGCTCGCGCAGCACGCCGAGCACCTCGCGCAGCTCGGTGAGCGCCGTGCGGGCGTTCTCGCGGATCACGCCGGCCGTCGAGCGGATGGCGTCGGGGTCGAGGTCGTCGCGGTACTCCAGCGCGCCGGCGTGCAGGGCGACGAGCGACAACCGGTGGGCGAGCACGTCGTGCATCTCGCGGGCGATGCGGGTGCGCTCGTGGTCGCGTGCCTGGGCCAGCCGGAGCGCCTGCTCCCCCTCCGCGAGGCGGGCACGCTCGCGCAGGGAGCGCAGCAGCTCGCGACGACCGCCGACGTAGAGCCCCACGGCGACGATGAGGGCCGCGACGAGCACGGCCGCGACGACGACCTGCCAGAGGGGCGTCTGCGGGTCGGTCTGGGTGACGAAGCGGTCGCCGAGCACGGTGGAGGCGACGAAGACCGCGGAGACGACGCCGATCTCGCCGGCCCGGCGGCGCGTCGCGAGCGAGGCGTAGGCGAGCACGGCGGCGCCCACCCCGAGCGTCGACACCCCGGCCACCGCCACCGCGACCAGCGCCACGGCGAGGGGCGCGTGCCGCCGGAAGGGCACGAGCACGAGCAGCGCGAGGCCGAGCGCGGCGTCGAGCAGCACCACCACGGTGAACCGCCCCTCGCCCATCCGCTCGGCGACGGTCGTGTCGGCGAACCAGATCACGAGGAAGCTCACGAGGCCGACGAGCGCGACGGTCAGCCACCGCCAGCTCTCCGCCCACACGCGGGCGGCCCGCCCCGGCCGTGGCGGGCCCGGCACGGGTGCCCCCGAGGAGGCGCGGTCCAGGTCGGCGGAGGCGGCGTCGGGGCCCCGGGCGGCGGTGTCGGTCATGGGTCGAGCCTAGGGAGCACGTCCGGCGCGGCAGATCGACCGAAGGTCGGAGATGACGGAGCAGGGTCGACCGTCGTCCCTGGGGAGGGACCGCGGCGGCACCCGGCCCGCCCGGCCGTGGACGGTGCAGCCCCGCCGTCGGTACGGTCGACGAGGACGGCTCGGATCACGACGGGCCCCGACCGCCGAGGAGGCACCATGACGAACGAGTACCCGCCGCCGCCCGCACCCCAGGGCGGCACCCCCGCCGGCGGCCCCGGCGTGCCCTACGGCGCCCCGCAGCAGGGCGCGCCCCAGTACGGCGCGCCCCAGCACGGCGCCCCGCAGTACGGCGCCCCCGCCTCCACGAAGAAGACCCTGGCCGTGCTCTCGGTCGTCTTCGGCGGCATCAGCATCCTCTTCTCGCTCTTCCTGCCGATCATCTGGATCCTCTTCGGCATCGCGGCCGTCGTGCTCGGCGCCCAGTCGCGCCGTCGCGAGCCGAGCGCCCGCACCCTCGCGACCGTGGGCCTCGTCCTCGGCGTCGTCGGCATCGTCTGCAACATCGTGTCGATGATCGTGGGCGCCCTGTTCGCCGTCTCGACCATGCAGTAGCCCGCCCTGCACCACGACGGAGCCCCCGACGACCACGTGGTCGTCGGGGGCTCCGTCGTCCGGGCTCCGCGCTGCGGCGACGCCCCGCCTCAGCCGGTGTTCTGCAGCCCGGCGGCGATGCCGTTCACGGTGAGCAGCAGGAGGCGGTGGTCGGCGTCGGCCGGGTCCTTCTCGACGGCGCGGCGGATGCCCCGGAGCGCCCGCAGCTGCAGCAGCGACAGGGCGTCGACGTACGGGCTGCGGAGGCGCACCGAGCGCTTCAGCACCGGTCGCCCCTCGAGCACCTCGGCGTGGCCGCTGACCCGCAGCACCCACTCGCGGGTGAGCGCCATCTCGGCCAGCACCCGGTCGGCGAGGTCGCTGCGGCCGGCGAGGCCGAGGTACTCGCGGGCGATGTGGTCGTCGGTCTTCGCGAACGACAGCTCGACGTTCTTGATCATGGTGGTGAAGAGCGGCCACGAGGCGTAGGCCTCGCGCAGCTGCTCCACGTCGCCGACCGCGGCGAGCGCCGACCCGAGGCCGTACCAGCCGGCGAGGTTGATGCGGGCCTGGGTCCAGGCGAACACCCACGGGATCGCCCGGAGGTCCTCCAGCGACTCCACCGAGAGGCCGCGGCGGGCGGGGCGCGAGCCGAGCGCGAGCAGGCCCACCTCCTCCATCGGCGTCACGGTGGCGAACCACTGGGCGAAGCCGTCGGCCTTGACGAGGCCGAAGAACGCCTCGCGCGAGGCCTCGTCCATCGCGCTCGCGAGCGGCGCGAAGCGCTCGGCGGCGTCGGCGTTCCGCTGCGACGTCGCCGGGCTCGAGGCCTGGAGCGTCGCGGCGGCCATCTGCTCGATGTGGCGGGCGGCGATGGTCTTGTTGCCGTAGTGGGCCAGGATCACCTCGCCCTGCTCCGTGATCTTGAACCGCCCCTCCACCGATCCGGGCGGCTGGGCGCGCACGGCCTCGTGGGCCGGTCCGCCGCCGCGGCCCATCGAGCCGCCGCGGCCGTGGAAGAGCGTCAGCACGATGTCGTTCGCCTCGGCCCAGCGCGCGATGCGGGCCTGCGCGTCGTAGAGCGCGAAGCTCGCGCTGACCGGCCCGACGTCCTTCGACGAGTCGGAGTAGCCGAGCATGACCTCGAGCTGACGGCCGTTCGCGGCGAGGCGACGCTGCACGGCCTCGGTCTGCAGGGCCTCGTCGAGGATGCGCGTCGACGCCTCGAGGTCGGCGAACGTCTCGAACAGCGGGATGACGTCGAGCACGGGCGCGGCCTCCGCCGACCCGAGCGCGATCTCGGCCAGCTCGACGACGTTCGCGAGGTCGGCCGACGACTGCGTGAACGACACGATGTAGCGCGACGCGGCGCGGCGGCCGAAGCGCTGCTGCAGCTCGGCGACGGCGCGGAAGACGTCGAGCACCTCGACGGTCGTGGCGCTGAGCTCGCCGCCGGCGCGCGCCTCCTCCAGGGCGGTGCGGTGCACCTGCGAGTGCTGGCGCACCTCGAGCTCGGCGAGGTGGAACCCGAACGTCTCGACCTGCCAGATGAGGTTCTGCAGCTCGCCGTTCGCGGCGCGCTGCGCCCCGGCGGCGCGGAGCGAGCCCTGCACGGTGCGGAGGTCGGCGAGCAGCTCGTCGGGGTCGGCGTAGGCGAGGGGCTGCTCGCGGCGGCGGGTCGCGTCGATGCGGGCCGCGGCGAAGAGCAGCACGCGCCGGTGGCTCTCGTTCGGCGACCGGATGCCGATGCGCGAGGCGACGTCGGGCTCGAGGGCCCGCTGGCGCTCGGCGAGGGCGACCAGCTCGGCGTCGCCGGGGGTGTCGGCCTCGTCGAGGGTGAGGGTGCTGCCGATGCGCGTGGTGGCGCGCTGCAGGCCGATCAGCACGTGCTCGGAGGCGATCTCGGCCGCCGCGCGCGTGACCTCGGCGGTGACGTGCGGGTTGCCGTCGCGGTCGCCGCCGATCCAGCTGCTCAGGCGCATGAAGGCGGGCGCCTTCGCGGGCTCGCGCCCGGCCCCCTCGCCCTGGAGGCGGTCGTCGAGCAGGCGGTAGACGGTCGGCACGACCTCGAAGAGCGTCTGGTCGAAGACGTTCATCGCCGTGCGCACCTCGTCGAGGGGCGTCGGGCGGGTGGTGCGGAGCGGGGAGGTGCGCCAGAGCGTGTCGATCTCCTCGAGGAGGCGGCGCTCGGTCTCGGCGCCCGTCACCTCGTTGGCGGCGATGTCGCGCTCGGCCAGCAGGTCGCTGATGCGGCGGATGGTCGACGCCACGGCCCGGCGACGGGCCTCGGTCGGGTGGGCGGTGAACACGGGCTGGAAGCGCAGCTCGGCGAGACGACGCGAGGCCTCGTCGGCGCCGAGCTCGTCGACGAGCTGCTCGACGGCCGCGGGCAGCGAGTCGGGGCCCGAGCCGCGGCGGGTGAGCACGCGCACGCGGTGGTGCTCCTCGGCGAGGTTGCTGAGGTGGAAGTAGCAGGTGAAGGCCCGCGCGACCTGCTCGGCGCGGTGGTGGTCGAGCGACTCGACGAGGTCGCGGGCCCGGGCCCTCGCCCCCTCGTCGGTCTCGCCCTCGTAGGCGCCGATCACGGCGGCGCGGAGGGCCTCGACGTCGGCGAGCAGCTCGTCGCCGCCCGCCTCGGTGAGCACGCGGCCGAGCAGGCTGCCGAGGAAGCTGACGTCGGCGCGGAGGGCCGCGTCGACCGCTCCCCGGACGTCGTCGCGGGAACTGCCGTCGGGGCGTCGGGGGGTCTCGGTGTCCGTCACGCGACCATTCTGTGGCACGCGGGCCGACTGTGACGCACATCGCGCCCGACGAGGCGTCCGGCGGCGGGCCGCACCGCGCCTCCTCGGGGCCCGGGGGCACGGACCGGCGTGCCCCGCGGGCGTCGTCGGCGTGCCCCCGCGGAGCGTCAGCGGCGGCCGACCCGGTCGTCGTGCCCGACGATCGTCCGGACGGTGTCGGTCGAGATGCGGTCGCGGGCCGCGTCGCCGGTCGCCTCGTCGGCGGCGGCCGGGGCTCCCGCGCCGTCGGCGGCCGCGTGCGAGGCGTCGCCGTGGCCGTCGGCGTTCATCGTCGACTCGTCGAACGGCGACCGGCCGCTCAGCACGCGCTCGATCTGCTCGCGGTCGACCTGGCGGGTCCAGGTGCCGACGAGCAGGGTCGCGACGGCGTTGCCGGTGAAGTTGGTCAGGGCACGGGCCTCCGACATGAAGCGGTCGATGCCGACGATCACGCCGACGCCGTCGACCAGGTCGGGGCGGTGGGCCTGCAGGCCGCCCGCGAGGGTGGCGATGCCGGCGCCGGTGACGCCCGCGGCGCCCTTCGAGGCGATCATCATGAACAGCAGCAGCGAGAGCTGCTCCCCCACGCTGAGCGGCGTGCCCATCGCGTTGGCGATGAACAGCGACGCCATCGTCAGGTAGATCGCCGTGCCGTCGAGGTTGAACGAGTAGCCCGTCGGCACCGTGATGCCGACGACCGGCTTCGAGACGCCGAGGTGCTCCATCTTGGCGATGAGGCGGGGCAGGGCGACCTCGCTCGACGAGGTCGAGACGATGAGCAGGTACTCGCGGCCGAGGTACCTCATCACCCGGAAGATGTTGATGCCCGTGACGAGCTTGAGGATCGTGCCGAGCACGCCGGCCACGAACACGACGCAGGTGACGTAGAACGCGACCATCAGCGTGCCGAGGGCCACGATCGCGGCGATGCCGGTCTCGCCGACGACGGCCGCGATGGCGCCGAAGGCCCCGATCGGGGCGACCCACATGATCATCGCGAGGATGCGGAAGACGAGCACCTGCAGGTTGCGGACCCCCTCGAGGATCGTCGCGCCGCGCGTCCCCATGCGCTGCAGCGCGAAGCCGACGAGCAGGGCGACGAACAGCGTCTGCAGGATCGACCCGCTGGTGAGCGACGACACGAGCGTCTCGGGGATGATGCCGAGCAGGAAGCCGGCGGTGCCGCCCGCCTCCTCGGAGGCCGGGGCCTCGTAGCCCGTGCTGCCGACCATCAGCCCCTCGCCGGGGTGCACGAGGTTGCCGACGACCAGGCCGATCGCGAGCGCGAACGTCGACATCGCGATGAAGTAGCCGAGGGCGAGGCCGCCGACCTTGCCCACCGTCGCGGCCTTCGCGATCGAGCCGACGCCGAGCACGATCGTGCAGAAGATCACCGGCGCGATCATCATCGAGATGAGCGACACGAACGCGGTGCCGATCGGCTTCAGCTGCACGGCGACGTCGGGGGCGGTGAGCCCGACGACGATGCCGGCGCCCACCGCCACGATGACGGCGATGTAGAGCCAGTGGGAGCGCTCGATCCGCCGGAGGCGCGTGAGGGGGGACCGGGCGGGCCCGCCCTCCGAGGTGGTCGAGCGCGGGGTCGCGGGGGGCGTCTTCGCCATGGCTGGTCCTTGCACTGGTGACCGGACGTCGTCGTCGCGGTCGGCGGGCTGGTCGGGCCATCCTGCGGCGGCCGGGG
>Ga0265797_10009874_pt1 | contig 12266 bp, 12 predicted proteins | sample P2T30metagenome_FD_192433 | JGI IMG/M metagenome (GOLD analysis project Ga0265797, IMG submission 192433) | Plant litter microbial communities from East Loma Ridge, Irvine, California - P2 T30 | ecosystem: Environmental > Terrestrial > Plant litter > Unclassified | place: USA: California... | reverse complement strand
TGATAGCCGGGACGCACTGACCCCCGCGACCCCCAGAACGCTAATGCGGGCAGGCATGGATTACGACATGCCCAGATGCATGCCCGTGAACGCCGCCGCTACGCCATCAGGACTAGACAGGCGCATACCTCATAGCTCCTCTTCGTACCCGCCTTGCGCACCTTTTCCTGTTCCTCTCATTCACTCTCCTCGTAACCGTCCACACGCCTGCCCCCAGTAATGTCTCCCATTCGGCTGCGTATCGACGGACGCATATTCCGAGACCCCCAGAACCGCGAAGTCACCCTGCACGGTATCAACTGTGCAGCCGACGCCAAGTTTCCTGCGAAGCCAGATCAGCCGTCACACATTCCAGACAACTTCTTCGACGGAGACAGTGTCTCCTTTGTCAACAGACCCTTTTCCCTAGAAGACTCCGCGACACACTTCTCGCGATTACGTAGCTGGGGCTACAACACCATCCGCTATGTCTTCACGTGGGAAGCCATAGAGCACGCGGGCCCGGGAAAGTACGACGAGGAGTGGATAGACCACACTATCGCGTTACTACGAAAGGCAAAGGAATATGGGTTCTACATCTTCATGGATCCTCACCAGGACGTCGTAGGTAGCATTCCAATAGATTCATTCACTCCTTCTCTAATGCATCACATAGTGGTCACGATTCTCTGGTGGTTCTGGCGCGCCCATGTGGACTCTCTATGCTTGTGGGCTGGACCCCGAGAACTTCGCCGTCACCGAAGCCGCCCTCGTGCACAACACATACCCCGACCCTGCAACCTTCCCTAAGATGATCTGGACCACCAACTACACACGATTAGTGTGTCAGGTTATGTGGACGCTGTTCTTTGGTGGTAGGGACTTCGCGCCCAAGGCCATCATAGATGGAAAGAACATCCAGGACTATCTGGAAGATCACTACATCGGGGCATGCGAGCATCTTGCGAAGCGGATACACCAAGCAGGCGACTTGTGGCACGACCCGATCATTGGGTGGGAAAGCATGAACGAGCCCAACAGAGGCCTCATCAGCTACCAAGATATTACCCAGATTCCGAGCGAACAAAAACTCCAGAAGGGCACCTCGCCGACGGCTTGGCAGGCGATACTTACCGGATCGGGCAGAGCTTGCGAGATATCGACTTGGGAATTTGGCGGGCTGGGACCATACAAGAGTGGCTCGGCATTAGTGGACCCCGAGGGCACTATGGCATGGCTATCGAAAGATTACGACGACACCAAATACGGCTGGAAACGCGACCCAGGGTGGAAGTTGGGCGAATGCTTGTGGGCGCAACACGGTGTCTGGGACCCGGCGACTGACACGGTCTTGAAGAAGGACTACTTCGGAATCGATCCCAAGAATGGGGCCAAGATTGACTATGAGTACTTCACAAACCACTACTGGCTGCCACACTACCGGGCGTACAGCAAGATGGTCAAGTCCATGTTCCCGGATTCTTTGATGTTCTTCCAGCCGCCAGTATTGGAGATACCGCCAAAGGTCAAGGGCACAGAAGACGATGATCCCAACATGATCTTCTCGCCCCATTTCTACGATGGCATCACTCTTATCACAAAGAAGTGGTATGTTCCAGAATACTGATTCTCATCTCATCTCGTCTAACATCACATAGGAACCGCGTATGGAATGTCGACGTATTCGGTGTGTTGCGAGGAAAGTATCTCACGCCAGCGTTCGCCATAAAGATTGGCGAGAATGCCATCAGAAACTGCTTCTCCCACCAGCTCAAGGCGATCCGAGACGAAGGTACAGAGTACACGGGTGTCCACCCATGTATCTTCACCGAGATCGGTATCCCATACGATATGGACGACAAGTATGCGTACAAGACAGGTAACTACAGCAGCCAGATAGCTGCTTTGGATGCCAATCACTTCGCGCTTGAAGACAGTAAAGCTAACGGCTTCGCTCTGTGGACCTATGTCGCAAATGTATGTTTGCATTCTGTCTAGAATTGGACACGGCTGACAAAGACCAGAACTGCCATTACTGGGGTGACCTTTGGAACGGAGAGGATCTCTCCATCTACTCAGTAGACGACAAGGCGGTTCCTGCAGGCCCCTTCTCGCCAGCCGACTCCCGTGCGTCGCTAGATAAGAATTCGCCCACGTTCTCGAGAGCACAGTCGACCGATACCCTTAGCATCAACCCTTCCAACCTGCAGAAGACCATTACCGCAGAACGAATGAGCTCAAAGAAAGATGACGACGACGTTCGGGGTCTGCGAGCAGCAGAGGCCTTCATCCGCCCCACCCCCGTTGCCGTCCATGGGGACATTTCGTCGTACGGGTTCGACCTCAAGAACTGCACATTCAAGCTTGCCCTCTCTGCGCCAAGCTCGACATCGGAAGATTTCCCTACGGTCTGCTACCTGCCTGAGTTCCACTTTCCGTCAGGACAAACCAATGTCGAGGTCAGCGGTGGCAAGTGGACCATCACATCAGAGGAGACCGACGGCGCGCTGCAGCAGACGCTGCGGTGGTGGCACGCGGAAGGTGACCAGGTCATGACTGTCAAAGGCGTCGTGCGAAAGCCGGGAAGCGCGCTAGGCACGGAAGAAGATGAGGGATATCTCCAGCAGTGCCAAAAGCAGACTTGCGCTGTCATGTAATGTCGCAAAGTTGATGATGTCGGGGTTTGGTGTGGTGGGGTTTGACCAATCGATGCACGGTGATGCAATATCATGCGATGCTCAGGTCACGCAGTCAGCAGTTCTTGTGCATATGATTCATTTGGGCAAACATGAGCGTTGGACGACTTTATGTACTCGTCAAGGTGTTCGGGGAGCATTTACGATAGACTTATGATTTTGTATATAGCGATACATGTATTGGATATAGACTAGTTCGGAAGCGACGAGCCTAGTTCTGGCGGCAAAGCAGCTGACATCGCGTCGACGTGACGTGCCTTTGGGACTGTAGCCTGCAAAACGCGTCTGTGGAACGTGCGACGTGAATAGAGGCCTCGACTGCCTTGCTGGACCCTCAAAATAAAGCGTACCACGTCCCGGCCTGTGAGTCAATGAATCTGGGCTTACTCGCTACACCGCCATCTTCTCTGGTCTGTTCCAGACACCGGGCGCCAAAGCTTCCTTACCCACGATCCTTGCCCTCTACGTCTTCCGCTTTCAGCAACTTCCGCCCGAATCTTCGAAATCCAGAACACGACGCACACGACATTGCTACAATATCCCCGTGCAGTTCGCGCCAGACTCACCTGACCTCACGTCTTTATATACCGAGGCTAGAGACGCCCTCTGCACGATGAACGTTGGGGCAGACCAGGCCCCGCAAACGAATGGCGGCGGTGGAGCGCAACACCGACAGTCCAACGGCAGCGGCGACTCAGACCTCTCACAGATATTAGAAGCGCTGCAGGCCATATACGCAACCTCGTCAACGAATGATACCCGCCGCCAGGCAACCGAATACCTCGAGCAAGCGAAACGGCATCCGGAAGCGCCCTCACATGGTCACACGCTCGCACTCAACCGCTCGCAACCCGCGCCCCTCCGCTACTATGGCCTCACTATGCTGGAGCACTCGATAAAATACAGCTGGGAGGACTTCACAGAGGACCAAGGCACAGCGTTACGAGGCTATGCGATCGAGCTCGCTCAAAACGTGTCCGAAGACGATGCCGCATTCCTAAGGAACAAGGTCGCGCAGCTATGGACGGAGATTGCGAAGCGCAGTTGGGGCGCCGAGTGGCTGGATATGGACGAACTGCTGGTCTCGCTCTGGACAAGTTCTCTGCACCACCAGGCTGTCGTGCTATACGTCCTGGAAACCCTTTCTGAGGAAGTCTTCAATCGCGAAGACCCTACCGCAGGCCTTCGAGGTAGCGACCTGGGTCGCGCCTGCGTCGAGATTTTCACACCGCTTGCCGTCATACAAGACCAGCTCCCTACACGCGAGAAGAGTCTGGATGTGCGGTGTGGAGACGAAGGATGGCTGAAGAGACTATGCGACAACTTGGGCTGGTGCTTGGGTCAGGACTACCAGAACCAGGAAGCTGTTAAGACAAGCGCTATCAAGTCTATGCAGGCCCTCAAGGCGGCCATGCCGTGGATCATGCCCAAGGCTATCGCTGCAACACAGGTCATCGAGGCCGTCTGCAAGGCGCTGGCTACCCCAGCCGTAGAGATGCAGATTGTATGTCGACTCTTTACATCCACTCACATGGACAGCTGCTAACACGAACAGGCCGCCGTCGAGACCCTCCAAGCGATCTACAACCGAACCCACCTGCACGACGACGAGTTTGTGGAGCTTGTATGCCCCATGTTCACACCTGGCAGTGTTTCACTCCTGCGAGAAGTATACAACTGGACGCTCACGGATATGGATGTGAATGACATAGATGATCAGAAATACATGCTCTGCAAGAGACTCTCGGAAGTAAGGCCCTTTCTTATCCTTCAGGCTTGTCACACCGTGCTAATGATGACAGTTGGCCAACAGCCTCGGACTATTCATCGAGCAAAAGCCCCAATCGATACCAGATGGCAGCGACCTAACCGGCATATTCGGTTTCCTATACGATATCATGCGCAACCCGAGTCTCGTCGTCTCCATACCTGTTCTCCATTGTTGGACCAAGCTGTTACGATCTAGCATCGTGCGAGACTCTGATGTCGTCAACTCCATGGTTGGCGGGCTACTTGAGACGTGCTGCGCCCGACTCATTCGATACGAATCGTTACCCGAAGATACCGAAGACGTTACGTTACAATTTCTCAACGAAGACATTGATACGGTACCGGAACGTCATGCTTTTCTAGGCAACTATCGGCGCTTCTGCGCAGACGTGATCGAAGTCCTGGTACGCAAGACACCAGTAGAGGCAATGGCGCATATCCTTGCTCAGGCGACGAACATGCTCCAGAACCTGTACCATGATCAGCCTGCTTTCCAGCGCCAAAACTTCACAAAGAACTCTCCACAAGTCCTTCAGGTCGATGCGCAGGTCACTGTCATCGAAGCTGCACTCAAGGGGTACATGAAGTGGCAGCAAGGGCAAGGCGAAAACGCGCAAGATGATGAGCGGACGCGGAATACACTGGAAGACTCGCTCGAGCAGTGGGGCAGGCAAATCCTGCAAGCGCATTTCGAAGATCCTGAAGTTGCGAGAAAGATAATATCTTTGATGGCAACTCTCTCAACAAAAGCCCTTGGCGACCGCCCAGGATTCGCTCTTACCTTCTTGGAGTATATGCTTACAGTACGGCTAGCCGATGACACGAACTATCCACAGTACTCCGATGCTGTGAAAGACCTCGAGCGCATATGCAGTCTTGAGATGCAGAAACTAGCGATGAAATTCGCTGACGACTTTATGAACGTCTACGAGCAACTAGAGGCCAAGGTCAATGAGATGATTAATGATCCTACGACTGACGAACGCCAACGTATGGCGTACTCCGCTTTCCTTTTCATCATCATACATAGATGTACAACATTAGAGCGCGCCACGCAAGAGGAGCGCATGAGACAGATGCTCAACCGTGTCAAGGATGCTTGGCGCAACGATGAGTTCACCCAAGCCATCTCTTCATTCCAGTCCTTCTGTGGCGTATTGGGAATGGGCCAATTACCCGAGTTTCTGTCTGCGAACAACTTCCGCGGCATTCAGGACTGGTCTGACCAACAATTGCCTAGTGATGGCCAGGCGTTGCAGGCCTCAATTCTTGACCGTTCTCAACAACTGCCACTACGACTTACTAAGACATTACTGGCAGCATCGACGGAAAAGCTTCGCGATGGCACTGCTGCGTACGAGACTGCTGCGCTACTCTGGGCAGAGGCCATACCAGTGCTGCTCCCAAACCTTCTCCAGCTCGTGAGCCATGCACAAGCATTCAACGATATCGACGCCAACTGGTCACACTTGCCAGTAGAACTACAGCAGGTTATTCGGAGAGTACTGACTGATCGGTTCTGGCAAGCGGGCATATCGACAGAGAGCCGAGACGACTTCTTTGCAAGAGTTAGTGGCTCCAAGTCGACGTTTGAGGGTTTTGCATCGACGGTACGAGGCACTGTAAGGCAGATTAGGGAGAGCTCGTACTACATCCTCTACTCGTTAACGCGATTTCGAGACTTCTTCTATGGGATAGAAGATCTGCCAGGCCCGTTGAGTCAAGCCCTGTTTGGCCACGCAGGCGCTCTGACTGCGCATCATCTATCTGTCTTACTAACCGTATCCACCCATCTCATTGAAGGTTGCCCAGCGCGTCTACGACCACATTTCCTGCCACCCATGATACAGGGGCTATTCAGAGAGCTGGATCGAAAAATCTCCGGAGAATGGAACGAGGTTGCCCGACAGGTGGCGGATTCGGGGCAGAACGACAACTTGACGGACGAGATGAAGACTGAGAGCATACTACGACAGCTCACATATGCTGCGGTTTCGCTTGTCGCTGTCCTGCTCGATTCGAGACAGGGTAAGTCGTCTATTATTTATCGTGCTTGATGGTGTTCCTTTCGCGACTTCTATCTGCGTGCGGGTATCGGTTCTAGTACCGAGTCTCCTAATCGTGTTTGATGACTACAAGCTGATCTGGTCACAGAATTTGCCCGTCACGATGAACACAGTCGAAAAGAAGCCAACGCACCGCCCATGTGCGACTTCATTCTCTCAACGCCTGCCGTCCTCGAGCCTATCCTCCTCTTCTGCAACTCAACAATACGTTATCGCGATACTAGGTCCGTTGTCACCATGGTCCGCGTATTGCGCACCCTGCTCCCACGGTTCAAGGAGAAGTCGCCCATTCGGGACTACTTCTGCAATGACATCCTCAAATCAGCCATTACGTCCCTCCATGAGCCATACTTTGTGGACTGCCAGAAAGAGCTCGCCTCACTCATCGCGGGCATCATTCACCTGGACGAGGAGATACCGCGCTCGATCATCTTGTCTCTACCCGGCATGGGTGACCAGTATCGCGTCGACCGCCGTCTTGCAAAGCTCCGTGGAGCGAACAGGTCGGACGAACGTATGCAGCGCAGCATCGTACTAGATCTCATGAGTAGCATCAAGGGTGTCAGTATTCACGAGCAAGGCAAAATACAGAGATCGACGAAGACCAAGGCCAGGACTATCATGATGGAGCAGTACATGAGTGTGGACCAACAGCCGACTATAGTCCGAGGTACCAGCCCCGGATTGGCAGGCGTGGCAGACATGTTCGGAGAGTCGTAAGCTTCCATGAGAAGCGGGCGTGTATAATTCTTGATGGTGAAAGGATTTGTGGTGGAACCAAAGGGCATCGGGTATGGGAGCATGGTCATGGGGCGGGTGGATCACCAAAGCATTCTAGGACGAAGGGTAGGACATGGGACATCTGGTATGCATAGCATTCTAAGGTTGGTGTTGGCCTGTTCTCGATGATAGCTTCGAGGAAGCATCACGTGCTTGGCAACAGTCTTCGCCGCAGTTTTACCCTATGCATCCTATAGGAGAAGCATGTATCGAGAAACACCTCACAATTCAGACGCATTGCGCTGACGCACGCTGATCCGTTACTGCATCTTGCGACAACTGAACGTACCCCGCATTGCCGATGACCTGACCCCGCCGCTGTACTACTGCGTGCTTGCCGTTCCTACCTATCTACCCAAAATAGAAGCAACCCGCGAGTCAGCACCTGCCTCTTTCTCTGTTCGTTTCTCCGTCACAACCACTTCTCACTTTCTAATCCTTGCCATCGACGAGATGAGCGGCATACCTATCGTCGACTTCGGCGCGTTCCTGCACGGTAAAGCAGAGGATCAGGAGAAGATCGCCAAGGAGATCGACGATGCATTCCGTAGTATGGGCTTTGTCTACCTGAAGAACCATGGCGTGAGGAAGGAGCTGGTGGAGGAGTGCTTTGCTTGGTCAAAGAAGTTCTTCGATCTACCGCTTGAGACCAAGATGCTGGCTCCGCATCCGCCGGGTGGCAGTCATCATCGTGGATACTCGGCGCCTGGAGTGGAGAAAGTTAGTCAAGGGGTTTATGATATTAATGAGCTGAACAAGCTGAGGGAGGTTAGTTGCATTCATCTTCGCTCTCCATGGTATAAGCTAATGAGAGGCAGACGCCTGATTATAAAGAGTCCTTCGAGTCTGGCAACGTGAAAGATGAGGCTCAGCCAAATATCTGGCTTCCAGAAGATAAGCTTCCGGGCTTTCGCGCATCCATGGAGAAGTACTTTGTCGAGTGCGCCAGTCTAATCCACAGCATCCTCGGCGCTCTCTCCATTGCTCTCAACGTTCCAACGCCAGGCCTCTCTCCGACCCATTCGCAGTCGCTCTTCCAACTCCGGCTTCTTCACTACCCCTCCATCGACGCCGAACAGCTACGCAATAATGAGCGCAGCAGAATCAACGCACATTCCGACTTTGGCACGCTCACTTTGCTATTCCAGGACAACGTTGGAGGACTTGAAGTACAGGAACCTGCGAACCAAGGTACTTTCCGTGCTGCAGAGCCCGTCGAGGACACTGTGTTGGTCAACATCGGAGATCTCATGGCGAGATGGAGCAACGATCGTTGGACAAGCAGTGTGCATCGTGTTGGCCTACCTCCGGTCCTTCAAAAGGTCACTGAAGACGGTGAACGGAACGACAGGGAGATAGTAGTACCAGATCGCTACTCAGTCCCTGTGTTCGCGACACCAAATATGGATACAGTTATCGATGCGTTGCCAGGTTGTTGGGATGAAGAGAAGCCGAAGAAGTACGAGCCTGTAACCGCGTGGGGATACGTACAGATGCGGATGGCTGCGTTGTATGAGTCGTGAATAGCGTGGGATGATCGCTGCCTTTTGTGGAAGAGATGCGTCTTGGTAAACCCTCCTCCAGAGCGACCTGTCGCATGGTGACACGCCGCATGCGGGCCTTTTTACGCGACTGACGTACAGCATTAGGCAGCAGAGCCGAATTCTCTCACGTCCACAATGGTTGCAGGCTTGACTAAGCGGTACAGTACAATTACGTGCCTGTTATCAGCGGTCTGCTGTGGTTCAGATTCAAAGGTGAAAGGTAACCCCGCAACGCGCACGTGAGAACGCATCTTGCCCAATCTGTTAGCGCCATCCCCACTTCCCCAGTCAGCGAGCTCGCAGCGACCTGTAGCTTCCTGCCTCACATTGTCTACTCTTTTGCCTTAATTCGCGCGACTTTGAGGTGCCAATAAAGCTTATCACTCACACGTCTGGTGGGCCAGCCTTTCGAGGTAACACCGTCGTTCAAGATGGACATCTACATTCCTAAAGTAAGCTCACAACACTACCTGAGCTAGTAATCGCTGGGCGCGAATAGGAAAGCAGTCGCTAACCAGATGCCGTAACATTAGGTTCCCAAAGATGCCAATCACGTCCTCTTACGTTACACCCTTCAGGACGCTCTCCACAGCGTTGACGTGTTCGCATTCGACATTCGAAAGTTTTCCAGTCAACATAATGATTTCGCCATTCTCACTGTACCGAGCGTTAGCAGTGGGAATCGATTTCTGGATATACGCGGTAGTCAGGGCCGACGCCAGGCGCTGCAACCTCTTTATTTTGGGAATCAGCCGCTCGACTTTCGCCAGAGTAACAAGCGTCGGGAAGATCCGCTCCAACTCAAGTCACTCAGAGAGAAGCAAGAGATAGAAGAGGCCAAAAGATTCAAAAGTCCGGCGCCTATCGCGAAACTTCAGCGTCCGGGAGGGTCGACTTTGTCTTTCCGTACCCTGATGACAGGCGTCTGGGATTACGATCACCTTGGCAAGCTCGTCTTTGACCAGAAGCTCAAGGATAAAAGGCAAGGTTACATTACGTTCGGCAAGAATGCTTTAGTGGTAGGCATATCTTTCTACATCGAACATGTCAATGCCAACACGGCTGCTTACCCACACAGATTTACCTCCGGGCAGAGACCGCCGAAGCCTTCAACTGGCATTGCAGAATTGATATTGATTATGCTACCATAGAGCACATCATTCCGTCTCGCGGCAATGGCCAACACGGAACGATAACATTCACCCTCAAGTCTCCACCGAAGTTCTACGACATTCAGTCGACCAATGATCTACACTTGTATGCCGGTGAGCAAGCACCGAATGACATCTCTGCCGCATTGTCGAGACTCGGCATCAAGCCGCCAAAATCAGTTCTTCGGCTACAGAGACTATGCAAGTTGAGTAACTCCCACAACATGAACTCCGCTTTGTGTATGGTCTACAAGATCGCCTTCTTCGACACCCGAAGCGTTGATCTCGCTTGGACCTTTGTTAAGCCCTTCTTCGCGGGACCTAACACAAAGTGGTTGAAGACCATGGAGCCCACCGTTTTGACGGGCAGTATTGAACACGAGTATGCGGTCGTCAACAAGATGCTTAGCGACTACGGACCATCCTTTCCGCAGACCTTCACGTTCAATATACGTTACCAATTGACAGCGCTCATGCTAGAGGGTGCAATTGCCCCGTGGAAAATGAAGGAATTGATACCAGTAGTACAAAACGCTGTTGAGAAGCATGGTACAGAACTCACCGCAAACGCAGTGCGTCTCCTTGGGAAGCGGATACCGACGCCTACACCGGGGGTTAAGGCGACAGATCTTACTGTAAACGCAATCAGTCGCCGAGGAAAGCGAATACCGACACCCGCACTAGCTGTTGAAGCGAAAAGCTTCATGATCAATACTATTAAGCGCATTCTTGATGAAAGCATCGAATGTTGTGAACGTCTTGAGGAACTTTCCCGGACTTGGGACGTCAAACAGAAAAAGCAGAACCACCTCGCCTTAACGTACAAGGCCACGGTCACGCCTACCGGTATGTAGACTTCCAATACTCCAATTTGCACAACTAAAGCCACATTTCAGGTATCCTGCTACGCGGTCCTGACTGGGTCGTCTCCAATCGTATATTGAGGAAGTACAACACCCACACCCAGTTCTTCATGCGCGTGTTCTTCGCAGACGAGGACGAGCTGCCGGTATTCCATGACCCACGGGCATCGCAAGAGAGAGTTTACGAACGCTTTCGAGGCGTACTCCGAACCGGTATCACGGTCGCCGGACATACATTCCAATTTCTCGGCTTTTCACATGCGTCACTCCGTACTCATGAAACTTGGTTTATGGCTCCTTTCAAGAAAGATGGTATTTTCGTCTGTGCAAGAGATGTGTAAGTACGTACGATTTGCGTGTGGGACATGTACTGACTTCATCAAGCATTCGCGATTTGGGTGACTTTTCCCAGATTCGTTGCGCTGCAAAATGCGCGGCGAGGATAGGGCAGGCGTTCTCCGGTAGAGTTCACTCCGGCACCAAATGTATGTGAGATGTGTGCTGACATTGTACATCGACATCTAGATACAACATTCTCGGTGCCGATCCCGAAAATCGCCTATGTAAACGAAATGAAGGACGACGTCACGAGAAACAACCGCACATTCAGTGACGGCTGCGGAACCTTGTCATTGAGCCTCTTTCAAAAAGTTTGGAACGCCTTCCAGCCGGACCGTAGAGCACTCAGGCCGACGGTGCTACAGATCCGGTTCAGAGGTGCGAAGGGCGTACTATCACTAGATACGACATTGCAAGGTGAGCAACTGCACGCCCGAAAGAGTATGACCAAATACGTCGCCAAAGAAGAGTGGAGGGATTTGGAAATCTGTGGAGCTGCCTACAAGCCTCTCAGAGTGTATCTGAACCACCAGTTCATCAAGATCCTTGAAGATTTACGTATACCTATGGAAAACTTCATGGCGGTCCAGGATGAAGCTGTCACAGAACTGAAACTCATGACGGAGCATCCTCTGAATGCAGCCAGCCTTCTCGGTAAGTTCCGATTTTCTAGCACATGCTGTGCGGCCTGAAAGGATGTTTGGTTCCTCATACCCGGCGGCATCGCCATGAACTGCTTCCCGAACATAGGGTCATATGTGCTAACAAGCCTGCTAGAATACTCCCACTCGGGTGATCTTGCGAGAGTCCCGTCACTGTTTCGGCGAATGAATGAGATGGGTCTATCATTCCACGCGGACAGCTTCCTCACCGACATCGTGGAGGTGGCAGCTATGTCAAGCCTGAGGGATATCAAATATCGCGCGCGTATTCCAATCAAGAACGGCTACCTCCTTTATGGCATCATGGACGAATGGAATGTTCTGAAAGAGGGCGAGGTCTACATTCCGCTACAAGATTACGATACGAACGACAAACTGAAGAGAACCATACTCGTTGGCGAGCGAATAGTCATCAC
>Ga0265797_10009870_pt1 | contig 12271 bp, 10 predicted proteins | sample P2T30metagenome_FD_192433 | JGI IMG/M metagenome (GOLD analysis project Ga0265797, IMG submission 192433) | Plant litter microbial communities from East Loma Ridge, Irvine, California - P2 T30 | ecosystem: Environmental > Terrestrial > Plant litter > Unclassified | place: USA: California... | reverse complement strand
TACCCCCGGCCCCACGCGCGCCGACCGTCGATGCAGCTCGCTGCGCTGCTTGCTCGTCCTGCTACTTGATGCCGAGGATCTGCTTGATCTTCTGGACGATCCAGTCGACGGCCTGCCCGATGTTGATCCAGTTCAAGACCTGCTGGACGTGTGCCTTCGCCCAATCGACGGCGCGTCCCCCGTACTTGGCCAGCAGCTGGAGGATCCGTGCGAACACAGCCATGGCAGTGCCCCCTTCTTGTCGTGACTTCACCAATCCGGGCACCGCGTGCACTCGGCGTCCGGGCCGCATCGATTGCGGTGGTGAGCAACGTGCCAGGAGCCGGGTCAAATGTCAAATACAAAATAAGCATCATCAGTGACAGCATGTGAAGTACGGATTCCGGTCTACGATCGTGTCAGGACTGGAGGGGTTGACATGGAGTTCACGTACCGAGGTGTTGCAAGTCGCTTCCGCGTGATCGCGGACCGCCGATCTCAGGGCGCGGAGCGATGACGCTCCAGGAAGGGCGCGTGGACCCCGCCCCGAGATGGTTGCGCGCCTGGCGAGCCGAGGGTCTCCGGCTGCGCAGCCTCAGATCGCAGTGGGCTCTGATCGTGATCGCCGTCGCCGGAGCACTTGCTCTCGGAGTCGGCCAGATCGTCGCTCTCCCGTCGGACGCGGCACCAGCACGGGTCGTCCGAGCGGCCGTCTCGGGGGCGGAAGTCAGCCCGTTCTTCCTCGGGCTCGGAGCCGCATTGTTCGCTGCGTCTGATCTGTCATCCCGACAGTTCGCACTCACGCTGCTCCAGATGAACCACCGGGCGCTCGTCTTCGCCGCGAAGGTCGCCGTCCTGGTCGTCACGGGCTTGGTGACCGGGTTCGGGGCGATCGCGCTGATGACGCCGTTCGCGGTCAGCCGCGGGGGGAGCTTCTCCGGGCCGTTGCTGCTCGACTGGCTGGTGCTCCCGGCGTTGCACCTCGCCTTCGTGTTGCTCGGCGCCGCGATCGGCATGATCGCGCGTTCCCTCGTCGCGGCCGTGTTCGTGTACCTGGCGGTGGTCTGGGCATTGCCTCTGGTCGTGGCGATCGCGGGTATCTGGGCGCCCGCACTGAGTGGGCCCGTGTTGCAGTTCGCGCCGGTGACGCTCACCGCGGCGATGCTGGAACCAGCGACTCGGCTGACAGCTGTCCTCCGTTTCGCGGCCCTTGACGTCGCACTTCTCAGCTTCGGTTTCCTCCGTGTCAACCGTTGGACGCTCCGATGAGCGGCGTGGTGTGTCTGGAAGGGATCCGCCAGAGTTACGGGAGCCAGGCAGTCCTCGCTGGTTTGGATCTCGAAGTCCGCCGGGGTGAGGTACTCGGCCTGCTCGGCGCGAATGGTTCGGGCAAGAGCACGCTCCTCAGGATCGTCGCTGGCGTCGACAAGCCGCAGTCGGGCTTCGTCCGCCTCGGCGATGACGACGCGGAACACCCACGTGTCGGTGCGCTCCTGGACCCAACTTGGCTCGATGAGCGGCTCACGTGCCAGCAGCACCTGACGATCGCGAATCTGTACGCCCGGGGTCGGGCGAGACGCGGCTCGGTACGAGCAGCCCTGGCGATGGTGGGGCTCAGCGCAGCCGGGCGCCGACGCGTGAAGCACCTCTCGCTCGGGATGAGGCAGCGGCTGGCACTCGCACTGGCTCTGGTCGACGCGCCCGACGTGCTCGTACTGGACGAGCCGCTCAACGGTCTCGACCCGGACGGAGTGCTGTGGATGCGAGAGCTCCTCCAGGACTTCGCGCGATCGGGTCGCGCCGTGCTGCTGTCGTCCCACCTCATGGCGGAGATGGAGCGGATGGCCACTCGAGTGGTGCTCTTGTCGGATGGCTCGCTGTCACCGCTCGACAGTGTCGGGCAAGCCGAACAGTCCGTGACCGTTCGAGTCGAGACGATGTCTGAGACATTCGTTCGCACCCTCGAGGAAGCCGGAGCCAGAGTCGACAGCCCTGTTGATGGATCGTTGTCGATCAAGGGCCTGGAACCTGCGCAGGTGTTCCGCGCGGCGCGGTCGTCCGACGTGGTCCTCACGCATCTCGTTGAAGACGTCCAGACGCTCGAAGAGCAGTACCGTGACGCGACATCGAACCGCGGGGTGTGACCCTCGAGATGGGCTTGAGCCGCGTGAGTCCATCGGTGCGTCGAGCTCGGCGGCCACCTACGTCGGCCGTGTCGAAGCTTGGGTAGGCGGTCTCTTGGTGTCAGGCGGGGCGCTCCTCGTCGCTTCGAAGGTGCCGGAACCCTGGACGGCATGGTGTTGGGTTGCCGCTTGCCTCGCTCTGTTGAGCGCGCTCGTCGAGTCGGTCTTCGTCGTGCCGGTTGCGATCCGGAACTTCCGAGTCGAGGTCGTCGCAAGTGGGCTCCTCGTGTACCGAGGGGCCGTGTTCCGGTCGGTGGACCACGTTCCGACCGCCAAGATCACCGTTGTGCGGCGACAGAGCGGGCCGCTGCTGCGGCACCTCGGCGTCGCCAAGTGTGTGCTGTTCACTCCGGCTCGCGAGATCTCGCTGCTCCCGATGTCGACGTCGGACATCGAGCGCCTGATGCGACTCGAGGGCGACCATGGCTGACGGTCGCCCGTACCGCCGTCCTCACCCTCGCTCACTGCTCGTTCGAGCGGTCCTCGTGGTGCGATCTGCTTGGCTCGTGGTCGGGATCGGGGCGGCCCTGGCAGCCGTCGTGCCGTCGGGCTGGCACACGTTGCTCATCGTCCTCGGGATCTACTACGCGTACACACGGTTCGTGCAGGTGGTCTACGACTACGTCGCGATCCGGTACTCAGGGAACTCACGCGGCATCAGATTCGTCCGGGGAGTCATCGGAAGCGAAGAGAAACAGTTCCGATGGAAATCCGTGGTCAGCGTTGCGGTGAACCAGACGCTCCTGCAACGCGTCGCCGGTGTGGCAGACGTGATGATCACGGTCAAGGCCTCGGAGATGGCGTCCGTGACGCTCCCCGGGATCGGCATCGCCGAGGCCACACGGGTCGTTCGGCTCCATGCGCAGAGCCGCGGGCAGTCTTGCGGGCCAGTTCCACCGCGCCGAGAGGGGAGCTCGCCTGTCGTCTCGGCGTCCGACGCCGGCCGCGACGTCGAGCCCGCAGGTGCCGTGACGCCGGTGCTGCGTGCACCGGACTTCTTGCTCATCGGTGTCTGCACAGGTGCCTTCGTCTTCTTCGTGCCGAGTCTCTACTCGTCTGCCGCGGAGCTGCTCCCGCTGTTCGGTCTCCAGGCGGACGTGTTGCCGTCGATCCGCGAGATCGCTCGCCTCGACCCCGTGACCCTGATCATGTTCATCGGCGCCGCGGCCGTCGGGAGTCTCGTCTACGGAACCAGCGTTGCCTGGCTCAGGTATCGCGGTTTCTCGGTGTCGCGCCGTCTGAATGGGGAGCTGGTCTTCGAGGCGGGGCTGGCTGCCAAGGAGCGACGCATCGTGTCCGCGGATGCCGTCGCAGCGTACGAGCTGCGGCGACCGCTGCTGATGCTCCCCGCGAACCGCGTGTTCTTGCGCGCAGTCGTCCGTGGAGAGGCCGGCCGAGTCACCCGCGGCATGCTCCTCCCGTTGACCCGCGCGGCAGATGGCCTCGAGACGCTTCGGACACTCACCGAGCTGCAGAGCGTGGACATCACCCTCCATGGAGACCGAGCCAGTTGGCGCATCGTGACACCTGTCCTCGCCGGCTCAGGGCTGCTCCTGACAGCAGTCGCCTCCGTTGCGAGCGTGCCGCTCGCGATCATGGTTGCATCCGCCGCGTTCCTCCTGCTCCGTGCCGCCGACGCCCGGCTCGGTCGCATCGGGGTGGCGACGAGCCTGACCGGAGAGCGATGGGTGATCGCGCAGCGCGGGACCGTGTTCCGTTCCTTGTGGGCGATCAACGCGGAGTCCATCGATGTCTCCCGCTGGAGCGGTGTGGGTCGTCGGCACGGCGCTCAGACCGTGACGATTCGAGGTCGTCGAACCGTCCGCCTCACGGTGTGGCCGACATCTGCGCGGCTCGCCCTGCAACTGCGTCGCGGGATCGACTCGTCGGCGCCACTGTCTCTCGAGAGGAACCTACGATGATCGATCTCGTCATCGCGCTCTGCGTGGCCGCCTTCTTCTTGGCCGCATGGTCGACGGGAAGGTACCTGCCCAGAGCCCTTGCGGCCTGTTTCCCGATCGCCGTGGTCATGGCCGTGGTGGGCTTCGCCGCGACGGGGAACCTGTCTGGGATGCGGGACTGGCTGATGGCGGCCGTGGTCATCTGCATCACCGTGATCGTCACGTTGGCTGGACGCTCCGCGCGCTCGAAACCGGGGAGCGGGGGAAGCTCGCCGTCCGGCACCTCCGGCTAGTGGGCCCGGCGGGACCGCGGGGGCGCGAGCAGCCACGGCCGGATGAGCTTCGTCACGAACGGCAGCACCCAGAACGTCATGATCGGCGTGAGCACGACCGTCGTGATGAGCACCCGGGGGAACGCGGCGAGCCCGGCGAACGACGGCACCAGCAGTCCGACGACGATCGTGAACGCGAGGTTGACCGGGAAGAACCCGAGCCAGATGCTCACGGCCTGCTTCCACCGCGGGGGAGCGCTCGACGACGGGGCGTCCTCGGGGACGTCGAACCAGCCCTCGATCCCGGTGCGCTTCTCCACGCGGGACTCGACCACGAGATCGCGGCCCAGGTCGAGCCACCGCAGCCGGTCGTCGGAGTTCTCCCACGTCGACAGGGAGTCGTGGTCGGCGAAGCGGTAGAGCATGTGCCACTCGCGGGACTGGGCCCGGGAGCGGACCCACCCGGACCCGAGGAAGCCCGGGTACCGGTTCGCCAGGTTCACCCCGGACTGCACCCAGCGGGTGACCTCGGGGATGCGCTCCGGTTCGACCAGGCGGGTGATGGACACGGTGACAGGTGGGCCGGCGGTCTCGGGTGACGACTGCAGCATCCCAGGCTCTTGTGGAGTCATGGCACCAGTGTCGCGGACCCGTGTTTCACGCTCGTGACGGCGGCGTCCCCGACACGGGGCGGGGCACCGACCACCGGGTGGTGGTCGGTGCCCCGCAGGTCATCCGGACGTGTGTCGGTCGGCGCTCACTTCGTCGCCGTGACCGCCACCTTCGTCGCCGAGGTGGTGACACGACCCGAGTCGTTGGTGAAGACGGCCCGGTACTGCCGGCCGTTCACCGCCGTCGTGGCGGTGAAGGTGTAGCTCGCCTTCGTCGCACCGACCTGGGTCACCCAGGAGCGACCGCCGTCCGTGCTCCGCTGCCACTGCACCGTCGGCGTGGGGCTGCCGGAGGCCGCGGCGGACAGCGTGACCTTCGTGCCGGCCTCGACCGACACCTTCGTCACGGGCTGCTTCGTCACGACCGGCTTGGCGGCGGGCGCGGTGACCGTGACCTGGCCGGCGGCGCTCGTGTTGCCCGCCACGTCGGTCGCCCGGAAGCGGACGACCTTCGGGGTGTCGGACACGGTGACCCGACCGGAGTACGTCTTCCAGGTCGTGCCGTCCAGGGAGTACTGGATGGTCGCGACGCCGGAGAGCGCGTCCTCGGCGGTCAGGTTCAGCTGGCCCTTCGTCGCCGTCCCCGCCGTGACGGTCGGGGCGGTGCGGTCGATGCGGACGGTGGTCTCGAGCAGCTTCGAGATCGATCCGTCCGTGCCGACGGCCAGGGCGCGGAGCTGGTGTTCGCCCTCGTCCGAGATCGTCACCGGGTCGGAGGCCGGGAGCAGTTCGCCCTGGTCGACAGACAGGTACAGGCGTGCGTCGTCGTCCGTGGACGTGACGCGGACCGTCACCGGTGCGGCGGACCACCCCGCAGCGTTCGGCTTCGGCGAGACGCCGACCGCGACGGACGGTCCGTCACCGGTCTGCTCGGTGAGCACCGCGCCCTTCGTCACCGACTGGTAGTCGACGAGGTCGGAGAACTGCGCGGTGTAGGGCTGCACCGAGATCCCGGAGACGCCCTTCGCCTCGGCGAGCTGCTGGAAGCCAGCGGTCTGCGACGCGGTGGCGAGGATCCGGCTCGCGCTGCGCTGCAGGTCGCCCAGGCGCAGGTTGTAGCCGGTCGCCGGGTAGTTCCCGGTGACGGTGACCGTGTACGCCACGACCGGTGAGGTGCTGTCCGCCGGGTCCTGGTGCTGCACTCCGGTGACGGAGATCCCGGCCTTCTGCGCGGCACTCAGCGTGGTGCCGGCGAGCAGGCCGGTGACGTCGGCGTAGGCGGCCTGGACGGAGGCGTACGGAGCGTTGGCCGCGTACGTCTCGTTGTTGATGGCGTCACGCGTCGTCGTCCCGGAGAGGGGCGTCTTCGTCAGGTCGGTCGTCGCGTCCACCGTGGTGGCGATCGACTGGGTGCCGGTCGCGGCGGGCGTCAGGCCGCCGAACTGCCAGGCGGTCGACGTCCGGGTCGGGGTGACGGTCCTCGTGTACGCGGGCAGGCCGGACACGTCGATGGTGGGAGCGACCTGCTTGAGGGCGTTGAGGACCTCGTTCGGGTTGCCGCCGGGTTCGATGAGGTCGTTGCCCGCGTACATGACGCCGGTCGCCCCGGTGCGCGGTCCTGCGCCCCAGTCGGTCATCACGGTGCCGGCGAAGCCCCACTCGCCGCGGAGGACGTCCGTGTTGAGGTCGTAGCTCCCCGACGCGTACGTGCCGTTGACCTTGTTGTACGAGGTCATCACGGCCATCGGCTGGGCGCTCTTCACGGCGATCTCGAACCCGCGCAGGTAGATCTCGCGGCTTGCCCGCTCGCTGATGACGTCGTTCGAGGTGGTCCGTGCGGTCTCCTGGTTGTTGCCGTAGAAGTGCTTGATCGTGACGCCGGCGCCGGGGATGCTCTGCACGCCCTTCGTCATGGCCGCCGCGGTCAGGCCGGTGAGCAGCGGGTCCTCGGAGTAGTACTCGAAGTTGCGCCCGTTGAGGGGGTCGCGGTGGATGTTCATGCCCGGTGCGAGCCAGAGCGCGACGCCGTACTCCGACATCTCCTGACCGACGGCGACACCGACCTCCTGCACGAGGTCCGGGTCCCAGGTCTGCGCGAGCAGGGTGCCGATCGGCCACGCGGTGCCGAACTGGTAGGTCGCCGGGGTGGTCGACGTCTTCTGCGTGATGCGCAGTCCGGCTGGGCCGTCGGCGAGCGTCATGCCCGGCAGTCCGCGGTCCTCGTACTTCGCCGTCGTGTAGCCGGCGGCGCCGATCGCGGTCGCGGTGGTGCCGGCGGCGCTGGCACCCTCGACGATGTTCGCGAGCTGGGTGGCGCTGAGGCTCGCCACGAACTGCTGCATCGTGATCCGGCCGGTCTTCACGTCGAACAGGGTCGAGTTCGGCACGACGGCCACGGGCTCCGTCGTCTCACCGGTCTTCGGGGCGTAGGGCTTGCCCGTGCCCTCCCAGTCGGTGGTCGCGGCGTCCACGTACGCGGTCACCGAGGCGATGGTGTCGCCGTCGATCGCTGCGTAGGGCGAGTCGGCTGCGACCGGCACGTCCTGTTCCAGCGCCGAGGCGTGGTCAGGAGCCGTGAAGCCGGTGGTGTCGAGCGGGACGACGGGGGCGTCGGCGAGCTGCTGCGCCTCCTCCGGGTACGACCAGAAGTCCGCCGGGTCGCTGGTGCGCTCGGTGGCCGGTCGCTGGTCGTCGAGCTCGTTGGCGAGCTGTTCCGTGGTGGTGGTGGCGCCGAGCCGGAGCTTCGCGGCCACGCTGGTGTTCCGCGACGAGTCACCGACGCGGATGACGTAGTCACCGGCCTCCATCGTGTTGGCGGCCTTCGTCTCGTCGTAGGACGCCATGTCGGTGGTGGTGTACCGGATCGTCACGGTCTGCGACGCTCCGGGGGCCAGGCTGTCCGTCTTCGCGGAGCCGGCGAGCTGCTGGTACGGCTTGTCGAGACCGGTCTGCGGCGCGGAGAAGTACGTCTGGACGACGTCCTTGCCGGAGGCCTCGGTCCCGACGTTCGTGACGCGGGCCTTGACGGAGACGGTCGACATGTCCGCGGTGACGCCGAGCGGCTCCACCTGGAACTGCGTGTACGAGAGCCCGTACCCGAACGGGTACTCGACGACGCTCGCCGGGTCCGCGGGGTCGAGCGAGCGGTACATCGAGTCGAACCAGCGGTAGCCGACGTAGATGCCCTCGCTGTACTGCTCCTCGGCACTGTTGCCGTCGTTGTTCGCGAAGGTCGCCGCTGCCGGGTAGTACGAGTACTTCGAGGCCCAGGTGTCAGTGAGCTTGCCGGACGGCGTGACCGTGCCGTTGAGCACCTGGGTGAGCGCCGTGCCGGACTCCTGGCCCGCCTGGCTCATGAGCAGGATCGAGTCGAGCGGCTTGCCGCCGTCCGGGTCGTTGGCCGACTTGTTGATGTCGTCGAAGAACGCCGTGTCGACGATCCCGCCGACGTTGAGGACGACGACGACCTTCCGGTACGTCTGCCCGATGATCTGCAGGTCGTCCTTCTCGGTGTCGGTCAGCTGGTAGTCGCCGGCGCCGGGGGAGCGGTCGCTGCCCTCGCCGGAGTTCCGCGCGACGACGTAGACGGCGGTGTCGGTCGGTGCGGTGGGCTGCACGGTCGTCCGGGTCAGCCGCTGTTCCACCGAGGAGTAGTCGATGGAGGGGCCGAAGCCGCCGGCGTTGGCGGTGCCGTACTTGGCGTCGAAGGCGTTCTTCACGGCGTCGGAGTAGGCGGGGGCGGTGGTGATCTGGTACCCGGCGTTCTGCAGCCCCTGTCGGACCGAGATCGTGTAGCGGTTGTTGACGTTGCCCGAACCGGTGCCGCCCTTCACGGTGGCGTAGGCGCCGACGCCGTAGACGGCGACAGCGCCGTCCTTCGCCATCGGCAGCGCGTCGTCGTTGTTCTCGAGCAGGACCATCCCCTGGCTGGCGGCGCGCTGGCTCAGCGCGGCGTTCGCCTTCTCGAGTGGACCCTGGTTGGGGTTGGTGGTCGCGGCGTTCGCGAACCCGGCCCCGGTGACGACGAGCGCCCCCGTGACGCAGACCGCGAGTGCGGCCCTGACGGCGATCCGCGGGGATCGCCTGTTCTCCACATGCATCGAGTTGTCCTCTCTGACAACGTCGTACGCGTCGACCGTCACCCCCACCACGTCCCTGTGGCGAGGAGGCAGAACCGGTCTCGGCGTGGTTCTGACGGAACAATCCCGGACCGTATTCGGGATTCGCGGAGCCTGTCAAGGCTCGAAGTCGACGATCGGCCTGCTTCCAGGGCCGCCGTGTCCGGACCGCGCAGGGCAGCCCCGCCCGGATGCGCTCTCCGGATGAACCGGCCGTCGTCGGACTGGGCAGCGACGCCGCGGCGCGCGCCCGCACCGTCGCGGAGGACACTGGTGCCTTGGAGGTTCAGCCCATGGACACGACGAACCACGCGTCCGCCGACACCGAGCGCGGGCGGCACGAGACCCCGACGGAGCGCTGGGACCGCAACTGGATCGACATCCAGCAGGAACTCCGGATCGTGCAGACCGGCACGCAGATCCTGGCCGGCTTCCTGCTGACGCTGCCGTTCCAGCAGCGGTTCACGACCCTGACCGATGCGCAGGAGACGATCTACCTGGTGCTCGTCGTGCTCGCGGTCGTGGTCACCGTCGTCGCGCTGTCCGCCGTCGCGACGCACCGGCTCGTCTTCCGACAGCGGCAGAAGCACGACCTGGTCCGGGTCGGGAACGCCGTCCTGTTGACGGCGCTGATCGCGAGTGCCCTGCTGTTCGCCGGGACGGTCCTGTTCGTGTTCGACGTGGTGGTCGGCGATGCCGGCGGGCTGATCGGCGGCGCGGCCGTCTTCGTGGGGACCGCGCTGCTCTGGACGTCGCTGCCGCTGTCGCTGCGCAGGACGCGCCGCGACGACGGCTAGCTGGCCTGCTTCTTCGCCGCGGGCTTCTTGGCGGGGGCCTTCTCGGCTGGTGCCTTCTTCGCCGCCGGCTTCTTCGCGGCAGGCTTCTTCGCGGGGGCCTTCTTCGTGTCCGATCCGGACGCCTTCGACCCGGAGCCGGAACCGGAGCCGGAGCCGGAGCCGGAGCCGGACGACCGCGAGCCGCTCGACGGACGCGACCCCGAGCCTCCCGTCCGCTTCTTGTCCACGGACGCGCGCAGCGCCGCCATCAGGTCGATGACGTCACCACCCTCGTCGTCGTCGGACGCAGCCTGCTCGCCGAACGTCGCGGCGGTGTCGACGTCGTCGCCGGACTCGAGCTTGGCGTCGATGAGCTGCTGGAGTTCGGCCTGGTACTCGTCGGTGTAGCGGTCGGGGTCGAAGTCCGTGGACATGCTCTCGACGAGGGACGACGACATCTTCAGCTCGTTCGCGCTCACCTTCACCGAGGTGTCGAGTGCCGCGAAGTCCGCGGACCGGACCTCGTCGCCCCACAGGAGCCCCTGCAGGAGCAGCACGTCGTCGTGCACGCGGAGCACGCCGAGCCGGGTCTTCTGGCGGAGCGTGAACTGCACGACGGCGAGACGGTCGGTCTCCTCGAGGGTGCGGCGGAGCAGGACGTAGGCCTTCGGGGAGCGGGAGTCGGGTTCGAGGTAGTAGGTCTTCTCGAACATCATCGGGTCGACCTGCTCGACGGGCACGAACTCGAGGACCTCGATCTCGTGCGACTGCTCCTGGGGCAGCTTCTTGAAGTCGTCGGCGGTCAGGACGACGGTCTTCTCGCCGTCGTCGTAGGCGCGCTCGATGTCGGCGTACTCGACCTCGTGCCCGAGCTCGCACACCCGCTTGTACCGGATGCGGGCCTTGTCCTCGTCGTGGACCTGGTGCATGGAGACGTCGTGGGTCTCGGTGGCGGCGTAGACCTTGATCGGCACGTTCACCAGCCCGAACGCGATGGAACCCTTCCAGATCGACCTCATCACCACATGATGCCCGTGTGCGCGTGGGAGCGCGCGCGGGGTATCCGTGGTCCCGGCGAGTGGGAAGAAGCGGAGAAGTAACCGGTGATATGAAGCGAGTGTGGTTCATGACTTCTTCGTTGTGCTCATCTCGATCACGGGAGGGGCTGTTATCTCATTGATCGGGTTGATCGTCTACCTGGTGTACGGAGCGATTCGAGGGCAGACCGGCGACGACTGGTCTCAGTACCAGGTCCAAAACTGGACCGGTCGTCTTCGACTCGATGGGCGGAAGTTCTCGGAAGGGCAGCTTCGGGCACTCGCCGCATTTCGACCGTCAAACCGGAGGGAACCTTGGGAGTCAGCAGCATTTGGATCGCTCACACGGTGGATGAGCGATCCTGAAGAAGCGCGACAGTCACTCCGCCGTGTGTCCTTCCGGCTCGTAGAGCGTTCGGCATACCGCCAAGGCGCAGCACTCGGGGCGGGAGGATCGCTCAAGAGGACCGCGTTCCGCTGGCGAGCAGCACGATCGATCGGCATCCTCGACGCGGTGTTGCACGCGGTGTGGTGGACGTTCGTCTCTGCCACGAAGGCGCAACGATTCGCGGGTGCAAAGCGGGTCGTTGGTCAAATCGGTGGCGCAGGCACGATCCTTTTCGCCATCGTGTCGGCGGTCGGTTCGGACAACGCCGTCGCGGTCGTGGTCGGTGACGTTGGAACTCTTGCGGGACTGGTCTCGATGATGTTGGTCCTCGCCGGACCGATGGCCCCTCAGGTACTCGCGGTGGCTCGAGAGGTCGGCAGGGGGCACCCGATGCGTCTCGCTGTCGGGATGGCTCTCGCGGCGGCGCTGCTCGCCGAGGTGATCGTGCTCCGAACGCCTGTCTTCACCGCGCAGATACTCTCGGTCAGTGCGTCCATCGACGTACCCGAGGACTCGTCGCTCTGGATCGGAGCGATCTTGCTCGAGGCGGTGCTCTTCTTCGGCTTACGGAACTGCGTGCTTCGCATCCGTCTGCAGGACCTCCGGCTCTCCGAGCGCTGCGACGCAGTCACTGGTCTCGTGCTCCTGTGTCTCCTCGTCGCTTTGGTGCCGCTCACGGTCATCGACGTCGAGTCAGCGATCGTGGGTGCGATGGTCATGACGTGTGGAGTGTTACTCCTCATCCTCGTGGCCTTCGGGTTCGCGGCCCGCATCGCCGAGACAGCTTCGGCAGGACGACGTCTTCGTGATGCCGGGATCACCGTTCCACGCCGGGGACATCGGTGGTGGCTGCACGTCGTGGGTTTCTCGACGCTTCTCGTCTGTGGACTTCTGAGGTCCTCGCCCGGTCTAGCCACAAGTGGCGTCCGCGTTCTCGCGGACGGGTTGGCGCCCTTCGTCTTCTTGGCTTGTGCGATCACCGGAGTGCTCGGTTGGAGCTACATGG
>Ga0265797_10009869_pt1 | contig 12271 bp, 11 predicted proteins | sample P2T30metagenome_FD_192433 | JGI IMG/M metagenome (GOLD analysis project Ga0265797, IMG submission 192433) | Plant litter microbial communities from East Loma Ridge, Irvine, California - P2 T30 | ecosystem: Environmental > Terrestrial > Plant litter > Unclassified | place: USA: California... | reverse complement strand
GAAGAACGAAGATAACAGCGCTGACACAAGGCCATCACCGGCTAATGTCGTCCATGGTCGGGCATGCACTTGGAAGTTGCTTCCGCTCATGGCGGCAACGTCGAGATTCTCCAGACCAGAAGCTAGCGTTTCGCCTCTAACATCAGTTACGTATGGCTGTGATGAACTGCCGTCATCTTCTGCAATTGTGGCAAAGTCTTCCATATGAGCAGGTTGAAGTAGTTGTTGGTCGTTCTCTAGACATTTGGTCTTCGTCGTACTGCGGTCGTGGGTTAAAAGCTCTCGCAGTCGATCGACCTCTGCTTGTAGAGCGTCGTTTTTGCGACGCATCGATTCTGGCCGTGAAACGCCTGGTTCGAGGTCGTATTTGCACGCAAGAGCTTTGCTAGTGCAACGGGTACAGGAGGGCCGAGTGCCCTCACACTATGTCCATAGTATTAGCTTGACAATATGAATGTAGCGGAAAAGTCTCCTTTCCCCAATGCGCAGGTTGAATCTCTTACCTTTACTTTTCCCCGTTGACATGCCACACATGCTGCCCTTACTTGCGTGCGTTTGGGTTTTGTGAGTACTGGATGACGTAACTCCTCCGATCGCAGCATAGTTTTCTTCCTTTGTATCTCCAATGCCGATGAGCCACTGATGAGAGGCTTTGGCGCCAAAGCCCTTGGTCTGGCATTTCCATGTTTCATTTCCATTTGCCAGAAAAGATATACTTCCTAGCCGTAGAGCAATTTTTGATTTATGCTGCTTTTTCCGACGTTGGGATGGAATGGTTGGGTCCAGGTAGTGATGTGAAAATGCAGTAAGAGCTATAGAGTGTAACACCTGGACAGACCCTCAGTATTGCGCGCTAAACGCTCCTAGCCACACTTGTGATGCCGACTGGGAACCCTAGAAAGGCGATAACTGGTTGTGACAGCGATGACGCCTTGGTTGGGGCTAGGAGCGTGAGATTACTTCACGAGCGAACGATAGACAGGCATTACGCCTAGAACAACCCCTGCGAGTTCGGACCAGCCGTCTTATGTTTTATCTCCACTACATGATTCGCTGTCACATGTACTGGAGCACCAGCGTGCAGGTTTTGAACATGGTGAAGCTTGTTCTAGCGGGGCGTGCGCCACTAAAGACTGCGCTGCCAAACACCTTACGGGTGGCAAAGTCCCCATGGCAGGCTTATCCTTCCAATATTGCCGATCTGGCTGTTCGTTTCCTGGTGCTAAATAAGACCCTGAACCCTGGACCCTAAACCCTCGTTGTAAAAACTGGACTCGGCATTCCAAGCTGATGGGCAAAGAACAGGAGCTTCTCGGAACCCTAGCGTTGGACAGCATGTGCGCTTAGTGGAAAGCAGGTAATGTGCCAGAACACAGTCGCAGATTCCGCGCAAGTACCTATTGCAATAGAGTCAGAGCTGCTTGTGAGATTTTGTACTCTATAGCAGCCTGATTATCTTGTGGCTAGAACTCCTCACATGATCTTTTGGTGTGCCAGAGATGACTTTTCGGTTGTTCAGCTTTCCCAAAGCTGGCCGGAGGCGGGCACATCGCCGATCGGAGGCGAGTAAACAAGTCCGTGGACCATGTTTTGCAGGCATGGCAATCGGGGTGTGGCCCTTGGAACCGAGACAAGGGTGCCCAAATTTGGGCGGCAACCAGCTGCCGTATGGAAGCGGGGTACTGCAATGACAGAAAAGCTAGTGGTAGCCGTTCCCAGCGTGTGAGATACAGGATGGCGAAGTGCCAACTGGCTATGACGAAATTGATGCGGAGTCGGGCAGAGAAGCCGGCGAACTGTCTGAAACGCCCCACCCCCAAACAAATCCCAGCAATCTCCCTTGCACCTAGCCGTTCGCCACCTGTGGAGTTTTCAGCCGGCTGTCTGACGTTGGTGTAACTTCTCTCCTGTGACCTTTGGCTGTTTGATTAGGCAGATCCAGGTCGAGCCTTAGCGAGACACCTCCTTCACATATGTAGAGCACCTCACCATAGATCCCGATGGGTACTCATAATCTCAGGCTCACCTCAGTCACATGATTCCGAAAGGATTCCATTGCACGTTACAAACCATTTACACCATTCATCACCCGCATAATCAACATTTATACTTCGACACCACTTTGTCGAACTTTGCGATCACGAGCACGCTTCCTTCTCGCTTGGCCAGAGTTCACGCGTTCTCCGGTCTGATCGAAGTCGCGCTGGGTGACGAGCGGCCCAGAGCGCGGTGGTTGTTCCTTCGAGAAAGCTGAATCGGTGCGGCACTGCATATCCCCGAGTATGACCGCTACCAGTCTCTGACTTCCACCTATCCCACAGTCCCCGTGGCTTTCTTAGCTATCTCACTGATTTCGATCTTGCAAAGATACATTTATATGATCGGACAGGGTGACACAATTACGAAAGCACACCTACTAAGGCGGCATTCATAATCACCAAGCTGTAGATCAGGACTTCCCAACAGGAACCAACCCTAGAGCCCCTGCTGCAAGTTCTGATTAGCTGTCCTGTTTCCTATTCCTAGCCCGTGTTTCGATGTTGCATATTATGGGAGCACGAGCATGCAGGCTTTCAAGTTCTTTCTAGCGGAGTACGCGCAGGAGGTTTGCGCTTCCAAAAGTCCGACTAGTATCGAACTTTACATGACTGGCACAGCGTTTCAGCTTGATCAATATAGTCGTATCACAAGGCTATAGCGACTTACGAGTTCTCGTAATGCTTTGTCAGTCATCTTGTAATTATAGCGATAAAGGAAGGAGCGATGACGCACGAAGAACAGATCAGAGCCCCGCAATGTAGCGCATATGGACCCGAGCTTAAGCGGAGTTGGCAACAGGGGTAGGATCTTTTGTATATTATTAACAGAAGCAGCGAGATGCGAGACCTGGAGAGCCTGCCGCCCGTCACGCATGTGTATTCTAGCTCTTGCTGATTTACGATGTCGAGTCGGCGCTGGCGGCCGTGTCCGCGGCGGTGGAGCCGTGTTGCTCATTGGTATGCGGGGGCCCGGTGGCTTTACAGGCCAAGTCAGGCGTTTGCCATGGGTGAGGGGTTATTACGTGATGGCTCTGTGCTATAACAACGACGGCTCATTGCGTTTCTGGCTGTCTTGTGGCGCACTCAGTTTCGCTGCATACAGTATACGGTGACTGGGCACCACAAAAATTTGTCGGGCGGACTGGCAACCTTTTGTTTGGGCATTCACCGAGGGAGTACATGAGAGATGGCTGAACACACGCGTGCGTGAGGCGTTGTTATCTGCTTAGGTCGCCCAGTCACAATGTTTTTTGACACTTACCGCCGCCCGCAGGTGCAGCCATAGCATGGCACAGCCCTCTACCGGCGGCCGCCCTCGAGCCGCCGCAGTTGTGTTAATTGCGCCCGCCACCACAGTCCCCCCGCCTCCTCACACACACCCCACACTCTCTAATCGCGTAAGCTACGACGGTATATCATCGTAGCAGTAGTACTACGCGCAGGCTCCGCAACAGTCAAGATATGGCTTGATTGATGACTTCTCACGGCTTAATTGATAAGGTTCTAACGTCAACCAATCTCACGCTTGATGAAGGATTGATGACCGTGTTCACCTCTCTCGCTCCACCAACGGAGTGGATCTATCGTCTGCTTTAAGATGTTGCCGGCAGCGTCGATTGCCGCGCTCTTCGTGTCAAAGATATCATTCATGAAGCGCTCGGGCTCGGTCTCCTGTAGCCGGCGCCTCCGTATATTGTCGTGTTCAATGCTGGCGTTATCCCCAAAGGTAGCTGCCCATGCTTCATCTTCGTTGAATGAGTCTGAGTTGATAAGCAAGGTGGATTCTGCTGGCGCCGGCAGCTCCACGTGCGCGAGATACTATTCGTATAACTCACGAGTCATCCGCCGTGCAGTAGTGATAGCATTGCAACCTCCTGGCTTATCACCCTAAGCTTGTTCGAAGTAGGTGAACTTCCTACAAGGATCGAGAGTGACTGCTGCACTGTGTGAGCAGCTGTCATCAATCTTTGTACAACACTTCTGAAGCTTCACAAAGCCGTGGTTGATGCAGTGTTGGTAGTGATCGATGGATAGGCTCGCCCAGGCAGTGATCTCGTCGGCACGCTTCTTCAGAGTGTTAGATAGATAATTCACGATGGGAATGACTTCCCAAAGAGCGCCATGACTCCCTGTGATCGCATTACCTTCAGCACGCTTTGCTGCCTTCTCAAAGCACTTAAGCAGCTCCTCGAAGTGACGGAGTTCTTTCCAACCTTTTGCGTCAAGGAGGTCTCTCGTAAGGTCGTAACTCTCGCTGTGCACAGGAGTCCATTAAACGCAGTATCATTGTAGAGCATCCTTAAATCGCAATGACTATTGAGGGCACGTTGATGGCTCGATTGATGAAAATTACCCTCAATCAAGCCGCTTGATGAGAAGCTTGATGGTATGGACTTCGGGGGTGATTCGTGGCGACCTAGCACTCTCATTTATGGAAACGACGCTTTTCCCTCTGAGAATACCTTGAGAAACTTCGTCAATCAGGCCATCAAATGGCTTAAATGATGAGCCCATCTTCAAGGCTTGATTAATGAGAGCAGACCCTTATCATGCGCGTGACTAGTGAAGATGTGCATCAAGCTCGTCAAGATAACTCCGTTAAGCCACCTAACAGTTGTGAGGACTAGCCTCTAGTCGAGGGGCCTCAAGGGCGTAACAAACTGTATTGATGTTTTCAGTGTCTTATACTTCTATTGCCTACTATAGGGTACCGCTAGCAGTTGACATTGTTAATTCTAGTCATTTATCGTACTACAAATACACAAAACGCCGATCAGCAATCTATCTGCCAATGACCAGGAGCTTTTCCCGCCATCATCATAATCATTTAATCATTATCATAGAAAACCAGCCAGTAGAACCGACATCCTCAGTCTTCATCGTCACGACTAAGCCTGCTCTTTAGTTATCATTGACCCACAAGCCGAATAATAATCCCTCATAACCCTCTCCGCCTGCACCTGGTTATATCGCGCAAGCCGTTCATCGCACTCGCCATGTCCCATCGACACGGTTCGCAGTCTGTTGAGCTCCCCTCGCAACTCCTGAACGTAAGACTTCAGCTGCGCATTCGTCTCGCTCAGCTGTCCGCCTTTGGCTCGCATGTTCTCGGATTGCTTGCGTTGGCGTTGTCGGCATTTGGCGGCTGCGACTTTATTCTTTTCGCGCAGGATTTGTTTTTTTCTTTCGGTGGCTTGGGTGGTTGCTGTGGTTGTGTGGCTGTTGCTGTTGGTCGTGTTGTTGTTGGCTTTTTGGAAATTGCGGGCTTTGACGTGGCGTTGGTTTGCTGCGTAGCAGGCTCGGTGGGTTGTTTCGCTTTCGAATTGGAGGTGTCCTTCTTCGTCGAGGTCGTCGTCTGGTATTTGGGAGGCTTCTTCGGCCGCTGTGGTTTTGGCTGTTGCGGAGCTTGCTTCGGCGGAGTCGTGTCTACTGGCGGTGCTTGGAGTCGTAGATTGATACGTTTCTGGGGACATGTTCATCGGGTTGACTGTGGTCGAACCCAGATCAAGCTTGTAGTCGGCAGGATCCTGATTTGTGAAAGCCGACATTGCGTCTGCGAAGCTGAAGCTGTTGATAGTTCTTAGTCTTCAGCTCATCATTGCAACGGAACTCTGCACAACGTACCTGGAGTTCAAATTGCTTGCGCCGAATGGCGTCGAGAGGTACGCGGTCATGACATCGGGATTGCCGTAGGATACAGCGTAGCTATCCGATTCCCAGCCAAAGTTCATGTCGATGTTCTATCAGTATCGATATCGCAGCAGTACCTATTTTTCTGGCCTAGATGATAGACGAAATGGTCTGGTGGTTGTTTGTAGTTTGGGCAAGAGGGACAGAACTGGACGGCACGGCGATGGAGATGAAACCAGCCCCTCAATCTCGGCTACATGTGAGACACTGCACCCTGTATAAAGGCAGAATCGCATTGTCGACGCGGTACCTACAAGCAGTCTCTCCCTTTCATGTCTCAGTCCGACGATCCATTCGGCTCCCGACGTCACTTCGGGACTCCAGTGCAATAACAGGCTTTTCTCGAGGCGCTAGGTACCTCGGCCATTGGCACCGTTGACAAAATCTGCAGCGGACCATGTATACAGGAACGGTTCTGATTCGCCTGGACCGGGGACACGGCTGCGCGATTGTGGAGAAGTGGGAATCTGCGAGATATCAATGTTCGATGACGGAGGGCAGACTTACTGCCGCCTCCGATCTTCACTGCCTGCCCACAGCTGACATCGGCGACGTCTCCATCGGCCGAATCATCGATCAGTTGATTTCGCAGTGCTGCATACAATAATGTACGAGCTGTGCCTTTTCTACAGTCTCAAGTGCAGCACCTCCAGACCGCTGTATGGATATGATAAAGTGGTGCGTTAAGTGTTGGTGAGATGGGAAGTCCAGATTGTCGTTTTGGACCCTGATGATGGACTTGTCAGATAAGCGAATTGGCATCGCGGCTCGAGCTGGTGTTTGTCCCTGCAAGTTACCAAAAAGTCTAGAGCCGGCATGACTCTGTCTACCATTCCCTACCTCGAGCCTAGACCCTGAGCCGAAACAGAACGCCGTAAACGTCTGATTGTGTTGCTAGCAGTTGTATATTTTCTCTACCGTAGAACACGTCACGAATCCATTATTTGGTCCTTGATGGTCGATTGACGAGACTCGTATCATCTAAGCGACCAGATGTTCGACAAAGCCCACCCTCATCGGCTAAGTTGCTCAGCTCCCGACCACGTGTATCGCTACATTGGACTGCCTCTTCGCACGGGGGTGGGGGACTGGTGTTTTAGGCGAATATGACTTTTGGAAAAACTTTGGAAGCGATCCACCAAACGGCCGAGCACAATCTCCACAAATTGTTGTCCCCATATCACTACCGTGTAGGTGGATCGCAGTTTAGAACTTTGTCGGGGGGAAGTCGGGCCTACACTCCTGTTTGTATATCAGTTGTGATGCGGTATCTGCATACCCATGTTCTGTTTATCACGCATAACGTCATTCGTTACAGTGAGTATCGGGTAGGTTGACATGCGAGTCTGATCATCCACCCCCGAGCCGGTCATACTCTGCCACGATTCAACTCCCCATCAACTATTCACAGAAATGTCGCCAGCTAAACCAACACCTACCACAGAGCCAGTCTCGCCTGCATCAACGTCTAACGCATCAAAGGTGAAGATTCGTAAGCGGGTAGGAAAAGCGTGCGATCGATGCCACACTAAGAAGACAAAGTGCGATGGGTCTAGCCCGTGTCTTCGTTGCACTACGGATAACGCGATTTGCTGTTCAAGGTAAGTTACCCAAGCCTGTGGTAATCCCGACCTCAAAGTGGTTTTGCTCACAGAGGCACAGGACGTTCCATCGGTTTAGGCGGCGGAATCTCCCCCCTGGCTATACCGAAATGCTGGAAAGACAGCACGCTCAGCTCGTGTCTTGCGTACAAGAATTGTATCAGCGGGCGCGAAAGGCCGGGCCATGGGACCCGCTGCCTCCGGAAGATTTGAAACGTTACCCGTCCGTCAACGACATACTCGCTGCCCTCGACTTGTTGGAACCAAAAGACGATGGCAGGAGAGACTTCGAGACGTTCCATGAGATCGTCGGGCCTACGCAGTCAGACAATGACACCCCGGCTTCAGTCCTCGATGGAGTCACCGAGGGCCAAGACCATCATGACAGCACCCCAGATCAAAGCAAGTCACCTTGACTGCCTTGCGAAGATACCAGATCTTCCTCTCCAGGAAACTTCATTAGCGAACCCGATTTCATGGTCTCAAGCAGACCGCCATCGTCCTCAGACTGGAGCGTGGAGCCATCGCCCGGGCATTCGAGACAGACCACAGTGCAAACTCTCACCTCGCACATATCTTGCTCGCGAATCCTAGCCGACCGTAACTCATCTCAGGCTCGGCTGTCCGCCACCTCGTCCGCAGCACCCCTGAACCGAAGCTTTCACAACACGTCGAACGTGCCCATCCGATACGGCACAACAACAACGCTTTCGCTGACCTTGGACCCACGTGTCATACGGCAAAACTACACGTCCTATCAACCCATGGCTGCGTCGTCGGATCAGCTTCCCTTCTGTCATGGATGGGCGAGGAGCGGCATTACGCTCGACGATAGCGACTTTTCGACCGATTTCTGCTGGTTGAGTCAGCTTGATGCGGGCAAGGCTGATGTCGGGCGTACAAGCTTTATTCCGGGCATCATGTGAGCTCTTATTCTTCGTCACTTTGCAAGCACCCATCATTGTTTCGGGGACTTGTAGGCCTCGTTGCGGTTGAAATTCTGATGGACGCTTGCTGAGTCGCGGGCTCCGCCGCTTGATCCCGCAAACATGGGGTCGAACTCATGCGCATTGCCGCGTATCACCAATGCATACGATGACATCCACAGAAGTCCGTCGAATATCAAGACCGAGAAGAGCGACGGTCGATACAGGCTAATCGACACTCTACAACCACTCACGACCGAAAGTGGACTGAAACGCAGAGCCCGCCATGAGGCAAACCAACGGCATAGTGAAATCCGAGAATCCAGTCCGAGAAGTTATCGCAACAGTAGCGCCAACGAGGCCGACATCTAAGCCACCGAGAACAAACAGCAACTCCGCTAGAACAACAAATTCGCAGCAGCAAAGTGCCGAGTGCGACAGAGGAAGCAAACCCAGACGATACAAGCGAAACACGGATGTCTGAGTGAAGCAAACGCACAGTTAAAGTCTTGCGTTCAAGAACTTCCAAGAAGGCTCAACGGGTCAAGTGCATGTAAACTCGGCCATGCAGCTTTTAATAGCCCGATAGATCAGTATAATCAGGACTGAGCAAAGAGAGTTGCAGCCGAGTATTACTCGTTTTGCAGTGGCCATGGAGAGACGGCTATTGCCATGAGTCTGCGTGATCCCATTCATAACCACCAGGAATGGCTTGCGAGCAGTATGCGATAATAAATGATGATCACTAAAAATTTCCCACCTGGGAAAACACGTGTCCCATGCTTGAGGCAGATTACAGGTTAGTACCTAGCCACATGCACGAGTTTCTGCGTACGTTGAGTCTCGGCGTAAACACACGGAGCAAGTTTATAATGTGCTTTTTCTCTCAAATCACAAGCATCAACAGTATCACTGTCGGTCTTTTTGCGGGGGCGGTACAGTAATCAAGCATGTAATAGTACTCGTAGGGAACCTCGTCTTCGATGAGCTTCGGATGAACAGCGATCCGGCTCGAGATAGCGTAGCGGCAGCTGCTTCTCTGCCATTGCCGTACCCCTCTTTCACACGGCAGCTGGCTGTCGCCTACTCTGGGATACCCTTGTCTCGGTCCCGAGAGTCGCGCTTCGATTGCGATGCCTACAAAATAAGGTCTATGATCTAGTCTACTCGCTTCCTATCGGCGAAGTGCCCGCCTCCGGTCAGCTTTGAGAAAGCTCAACGATCGAAAAGTCGTCCTTTCCGTACTAAACGACCATGCAAGGAGTTCTCAAGCGCAAGACCTAGGCTTCTGCGGGGCACGGAAATCTCGAAAGCGGCTCTTGCGTCATTACAGATGGTGGCTTGTTGGGGTTCCGCAATCATGGCACACTGCCTGCCTTTCATCAAGCGGATATGCTGTCCAATGTCAGACGCTTTGGAAGCTCTCGTTTTTTCGCCTATCAGGGTCCAGAGTGCAGCTTCAAGGGTCTAAGACCCTTAATCTGAGACGCACTGGCTTAGCGATCCACCTCAAAGCCGCAATCATTTACCGCCGATGTGCGAGTCATTTGCATCTTCGCTCTACTTGTCCTGTTCATTCCTGCTGTTGACTGCCCGTGCTACGAGTGGCGGTGGTCAGGAGGTCGATTGATCGATAAAAGGGTCCCGGAGAGTGACATTGCCAATATCCCTCAGTGGGAACTGATCGGCGCTGTGGCTTCTCGGAAAAAAATACCGAGCGCATTCGGAGATCATCTGCAGTTTTCAGCCATCGTCCGCAGAAATGCATGCAGTCCAGGATCTGCGTGGGAGCTTGAGAGAGTGGCGCCGGTTGTTCACGACGAGTGGCATAATGTCACGCTTCTAAAGAATCACCGAACATTCTGAACTTTGCACCCAGCGTTTCTGCTTCAACCATGTTTTGGGTAACCTGACGATGCGCCATCACTTCTCCAGGCAACGCCGATTCTCGAAAGGGTGATAAGATGAGTCCTGCTGGCACAACTCCCCCGAGACCCTAAGTACAGCCGCCGCATCCAGGGTCTTGCTTTCCAACGCATATTTAGCCCTGTCCCTTGTTTGGTCGAGGTTCCCACCGGGCGCTATTGCAAGCTCCACATCCCTGTTGCCAATTTCGCTCGGGCTCGGTCTACAAGCGCCGCATTGCGGGATTCTAACTTTGTACTCCGCGTGTCATCGCTGCTTTCGTCACCGCTACATTGGCAAGATCACGAACAAAGCATCAGCGGAGCGCGTAAGTCGCCTTAGCACTATGGAACGAGCAGCCGGATCGGCGATTTTAAAGGAACAGGTTTGAGATTACAAGACCGTTGGGCCGAACTTACAGTGATGGGTGTAGACGTTGATACTTCTCGAAGAGAATTACTGTACAGCCTGTGAGAACGATCGTCGGTTCACTAGTTGTCCTTTCGCCAATACTCCCACTTACAGGCCCAGCCAAGACATCATTGCTCCTATCACAACCGTTTGTCACCTTTCCATAGCTTGCACTCGGCATCATAGGTGTGGATCGGGGCGTTCAGCGCACGATACTAAGGCCTGTTTAGACGTTACTCTCTACGACTCCCGCTGTACTGCCCCATCACCGCTTGGACTCAACCGCCCCCCCTCAGAGTCGAATAATTCAGCATAGATCAGAGATTGCTACAAGATTAAAAGCCACTTCCTTTCCGGCAACACACAATGGAACGTGGACATGCCGGACAAAGGGTCTTAGCACCAAAGCCTTCCATCAGTGACTCATCGGCATCGAAGATACAAAGGAAGGGAACTTTGCTGCGGTCACAAGAGCCACATGACCCAACATTTGAGAAACCAAAACGAGGGCAAGTAAAAGCCGCATGTGTCGCGTGTCAACGAGGAAAAGCAAAGGTAAGAGGCCTGGCCCATGCATCGGAAAGGAGATGGAACTTTTGCTATCTGCACGTCGCCCAGCTGATACTACAGGCACAGTGCGACGGCATTCGGCCTGCCTGTACCCGGTGTACGAGTAAGGCTGTTGCGTGCGTATACGACGTTGAAATAGGCGTTTCACGGTCGCAATCGATGCGTCGCAAGAACGACGGTCTACAAGCAGAGGTCGATCGACTGCGAGAGCTGTTAGCCCATGGCCATAATGTTACCAAGACCAAATCTCTGGAGAACTGCCAACAACTGCGCGAACCTGGAAACCTGAAAGATATCGCCACAATCCCGGAAGATAGCAATACCTCATCGCAGCAATGTGCAACCGTCATCAGAGACGAAACACTAGCTTTCGATCTGGAGAATCTCGACGTTGCCGCCCTAAGCAAGAGCACTTTCCAAGTTCATGCTCGGCCATGGACGGCACTGGCCAATGATGGTCTTGTGTCAGAGCTAATATCTTCGTTCTTCGCATCTGAAGGCTGCTTTTATCTGTCGTTCGTCGACCAGCAGCACTTTTTGGACGATATGGAGGCCGGCGACATTGAGATGGCAGAATTCTGCTCTCCACTTCTGGTCAATGCAATATGCGCGCTGCGTTGCGTAAGTGAACATCGCAGGGCACTGGATGATGTCTTGAACACAGTGTTCAGTCGACCTCCTGCCACGCTAGAGCGTTTGGCTCCCTGCAGGGCTTCAATGCCACCGATCGCTTTTTCGCGGAGGCCAGGCATCTGCTAGATTCCGAATGCGGCCTAATTTCGCTGCCAACAGTGCAGTCCTTGCTCGTCATGTATACCTGCTACGTCGCCCAGGGCAAAGACAGAGGTGGTTTGCAGTATCGGTACATGGCTTACGAAATGCTGGGTAAACTTCAAGTCAATTTGGAAGCCAGTTTCCATGATCCGAAGACGACTGACAGCACAGCGAACACCAAGTATCAGAGAGCTCTTTCCAGGACGCTCTGGGGAATATATTGCTTTGAGAGGTATACCAGGCCCCTCCCTCAATCGTATCTGATCCCCTAGCTCACATACGGCGCGTCGCGTGTAGCATCACAGCGCTTTCATATCTGCAACCGTCGATGGTTCAAGCACCTACTATCCCAAGA
>Ga0265797_10009868_pt1 | contig 12271 bp, 11 predicted proteins | sample P2T30metagenome_FD_192433 | JGI IMG/M metagenome (GOLD analysis project Ga0265797, IMG submission 192433) | Plant litter microbial communities from East Loma Ridge, Irvine, California - P2 T30 | ecosystem: Environmental > Terrestrial > Plant litter > Unclassified | place: USA: California... | reverse complement strand
GCGTATCGCTGGTCCTTTTCACTTGGGTAGACTGGCGGCGACTAGATGGTGTGGAATGCGGTTCGATGTTTGTTTGAAGATGACTGAGACTTGAAGATTACAGTCATGTGTACTGTCCTTCGTATGCTCCCACAACTCCGGCTAATTTATCATTTGCCTAAGGATAGACCAGTAAACTCTGCAGAGCTTGTACACTACATAAATTGACGGACTACCGTGCCTGTTCTACTAACGTGAGTCTGCACTTTATTGTAATGTACGGAATGCATCAGCTATCAGAACACATACTATCATATATTGAAAAGATATGAGCCAGGAAGACCAAATTTATAACAACAGGTCTTATCAACAGTAGAGTCACACACATGAAGTATCTTCACAATGGCAACACAATCTAAGTTCTCTTCTTTATCATCGTATCGTGGTCTAAAAGGATCTTTAACCCCGTCTCGAAATTCGCGTAAATGGCTAAATGCATCGGGGTCTTCCCACTGCAGTCTTTCACATTTGTCGAGGCGCCTTCTTCCAGAAGCAATCGTATCACGGCATCTTGCCGCATTTGCACCGCTAGGTGCAAGGCCGTGCTGCCGTCACGGTCACGCTCGTTGATGTCGACGCCTGAGTCGAGCAGTATACGCACGATGCCTTCGTGGCCGCTGTCGATGGAGATGTGAAGCAAAGGTTTGTTGTCGCCACTTCCGGAAGGAGAGGATGCTTGCGTGGGAAACGGATTGTGCTTGTAGGGCGAGGAGGGGGTAGGAGGTGCAACGGTAGCCGCGTGGCTGGGCTGAGACGAATTTGTGAGTCGCTGGTCTTTTGGGTTCTGAATAGTGGATGGAGCTGCGTGGCTTTCGACGGACGCTGTGGCTGGCCTCGAGTTGGAAAGAGGGTGATCGAGCGCGCGAGATGTAGTAGCAAGTGTAATGTGCGAGCCCCATCCGGGATCGTGGTTCATAGAATGGCCACAAGAATGGCACTCGAAGAGCGAATCGAAGCTAAAGTTTTCTCCAACGGTATTGTTTCTGTCAAGCCCGACGAAAGAGTCAGAAGGAGTTTGCAGGGCGCGGAAAGGCGGATTAGACGCCAGTGGGCTGGTGCTATTAGCGGCTGCAAGCAAGGTGCTTTCATCGCCTGTGATGGTGGTGGAGTGATAAGCGAGTAGAGCGTTGATGTCTGGGAAAAACTCATCGCCGAAGTAGTCGTGAGCGTCGTGATTTAAGATGGCGGAAGGGTGGACTGGCGGTGAGTCTTGCAATGACACGTACGGCGACACAGCAGCGCCGCTGGGACGAGGGAGATTCGCATAGGGAGAGGTCGCAGGGGGAGAAGTGACAGTAGGACGAGAAGTGACAATGGGAGTAGCTGCGGCGGCGGCGGCCTCACGTTCCTTGATCTTTTTGTCTTGGGAGAGATGGAGTTAGTAGTGCTTGATTACATGTAGTGCGGTAAAGGCCAGGGCGTGATGACGGAACACTAACTTCGGAAACGGCGCTGTGCTATACGATTTTGCTGGCGACGGCGTTCGCAGAGGTCTTCTTGATGGGAGTCGATTACTGGGGTGCTAGAGCGTGACGGTGCAGCGGAAGTGGAGGACGCGCGTGTTGTGTTGCAACTGGTATGCAGACGATGTTTTCTCGGGATCGGACATGGTCGATCTGTGGTCGAGATGGATGACCTCGTCATCTTCCTTGACTCTTCATGTTTACTTCGAGCTTGTTCGTCCTCGCTTGGCATGTGTTCGATGAAAGACCAGGGTAGTATCGTACTGGAGCAGAGGGCTGACTATGGCTACGGGCGTCCCGTGGGTGTTATGCTCCAGTCACCAGATTGTGCGGGAGGACGCACAATGGATTGCGAGTGCCTTACATATGGTCTAGGCGGAGGAGTCGAGGCCATTGCATAGCGCTTCAGCTGTGTAGATTTGAGGTTGTCTACAGCGCTTGTAGCTAGGTAGCGGGCCTGAGCTATTGTGCAGCTTGTGCTGCGGTTGAAAGTGTGGGACGCGATATGAATGTATAGGTTAGTATCCGCTATAGGACACGGTCTTCTTTCGTGTACCACTTTGGCACTGCTGTGAGATCTTTTTGTCATCTTTGTGTTGCTGCGTGTTGCTGCGTGTTGCTGAGGGTTGCACGCCCAAGGGCCCTAGGGATTGAGATGTCAGCTCAAAGCCAGCCATCTTGAGAGACCTTCCTACCTTGATCCGCCGATTCACCGTCTTATCGCATCTAACCCCAACCCTTGATGGAACCTGGACTCCTCTGAATAGCTTGGATGCTAATTTAGTTCGCTTTTGTCAATTCTCATCCCAGCGCCTTAGGGTTAGGGTGAGAAAGTTGGCCTGAGGGCCTTGGGTTGGGTAGATAGGTGGCAGTTAGTGTCTTGGCAATGCCACACGGTCAAATGGCGTCTACTCGTCCTAAACATAATGAAAGCATGCGATTCTCAATCTTCTATCGTCACGTGACCCTTGTTTCGACAGCTTTCAGACACTGGCTGAAACCTTACTCGCTGAACAAAAGCACAGTCTGAGAGGGACACAGGTTGGAAATACTCTTGATTGGTAACCTCCGGCCTGTCGAAATACCCTCAGTTAAGCCATACTCCTGGAGCCACGGGCGTCTTCCCACATATTGTACCTTTTCTTAGTGACAATATCCTTCTATCATTCTTTCTCAGGAAGATCGATCTGACTACGGGGTCACTACGATGGAAGGACACCGCTTTTTCGAATAGCTCAAACGTAGATAGCCGGAACAGTGTGGCTAGCGCAATCTGGATCTCGCGATACGCGATCTGCAAGCCCACAGAGACAGCCACACGCGTGCCCTACGCCTAAAGGCGGGATTGTAATGACCGAGAATCCTTCCCCAAGGGCGCGTGGCTCGCCTAGCCAGCGCTCAGGCTTGAACATGCGACAGCTCGGGAGCAAGTCCTTGTATTGATGCATGTGGCAGGCGGGCAACGAGAGTCCGGGGCTAGACTGCAGCGTATATTGCTGGTATTTGGAAGGTCGAGTATCGCGATGGCCGAGGCGAGCGTGTGACGATGCCGTAGCTGAAGCGCACGACTTTCCGTGAAAACAACGATTTATCCTGTCCGATATCCATTCTTCGCCACCTGAAACTACTCACTTTCTTTTCATGCAAGCTGTTAAGCAGGGAATCTGCGAGAGCCGACTTCGTTATCAGTATCGGGCATGGCCTCTTCGAGATCCTCCTCATGCAGCCACCCGAGAACACGCGGATTGGTCAGGATGCGAACAGGAGCAACCAGTCAGAGCCCATGTGGTAGTTAGTCTCAAATACGGCTCCAACCAGCGACACCGCTTCGTTTTCGTTTCTGACATCAACATTTCGGCCGGTGGGCATCTCTCGGAACTGCCATTCCATCCTCTAAAAGTTTGGTCAGCTCACTTCACATACACACAATTCCACTCACGAAGCTTTCGGCGCCATGTGGTCCTCAGCGTTTCAAAACGTGAATGTTCAACACGGTAGGTCGAACCTGTCCTGGAATGATACGAGTTTGTCATAGGGCTGTAGAGGAGCGTAGCTGGTTTCGCAATATTCCATGTCGTCTGTATGTGAATCTCGTCGGCATTGATGCAGTTGACCCGGTCTAGGTCAGGAAGTTAGATAGATATTGCATGTACTTGTCTTTCACATGTGTTCCTGGAGACGCGCCACACTGTCTACACATTTTCTTCTTGCGTTTGGTGAGTACTTCGCCACTGTTTGGCATAAGCTTGCTGTATGTCTCGTACCATTGGAAGCCGTAGGCCAGGTACTTTAGTCAAAGGATAGACAAGGCTCGATACCTAGGTAGACGGCCATGTGATTCAGGACTCCACTCATGTGGCAGCGACTGCTCCGGTGTTGACTCCGGCCGGCCCAAGACTTTGCGATGTTCTCGAGAGCCATGGTGGACGGCGGTGGTTTGGCGGCTTAAGGAAGGATACATGTAAAAGATAGAAAGTAACATGAGGCGATCGTGCTTGTATACTAGTATAGCATGCGAGAGGTTCGTGCGTGGCGCGAGAAATCGTGAATGCTTGATTCGCATTACAAGCACACCTAACGGTGCATTCACCGGTAAACAGAAGACGTGAATAGTTCTCGATGGTTGCCACCCTATGTATCGAGCCAGCGTGTATGATGCATGGTATGGCAGGCAAGCAGCAAGTCGGCTAGCGGTGGTCAGTCGAATACATATAGTACTTCATCAATAACGACGGTTACGACCTGTTCAGCCAAAGTAAGCACAAAGTAAGCAAAGTAATAAGTACAAAGTAAGCAATCTTGGACCCGAGAGCAGAATGACAACACCCGTCCCGCTTATCCGAGATGCTTACATGTATATTTAGGTTACCTTCGACTGCATATTCCGATTAAACGATTACCCAGCACCCAAATCGTAATACAAAGCGAATTGCGAGCAGAACAGAGAGGAAGAGACTGGAATCGGGAGTAAGGTACCTAAGTTTAGGCATAACACACACCTCTTGGCAGATATTCTTTCTGCCTAAGGCATCATTGAACCCCCATGTTTGACCTTTCCCGAGGCCTTGTCCGCTCCAGCCCAGCCCAGCCCAGCCCAGCACACGTCAACGCGACCATCCCGATCACAAAGATCGCAGGAAGTCTATCTGGATCTGCATCATTCTCGGGAAACTGTCGCCTGAAAGAATGTCTACATGCCCTTTTCCAGGTTCTACATGTCTCATCTTTGGTCCAGGGATCAAGTCGAAGATCTTTCCTTGCTCAGAAGCGAGACTCATCTGGTCGTTCTGCGGCGTCAGCATCAGTACTGACGAAGACGATATCTGTGATAGCAGTTCGAAAGGAGCCCATGTCGACATGTGGTAGTAAGTTTGCAGTGTCGTCAAATTGCGATACGTCGGCGCGTTCTTCTCGGCGCCCAAGATCAAGTCGAAGTCTTCTTTCGCTGCCCCGACGCCGAAGCCAGCCGGGTTCCCACCATCTTCTGTGAGAAAAGGGAGAGTGAATGGCTCATTCCCCTCAAGCTGCGACCGGCGATCCTTTTGCGCCTTCGCAAGGACTTGTGCCTTTTTCCCGCCCAAAGAGAAATCCGTAAGCGGGCAGACGGAGATGACACCTTTGGCTCGCTTGTCGACTGCAACTGCATTTGCTGCGATTATGGCGCCAAAAGAGAATCCCCAGAAAGCTACACGTTTGGGGTCGACAGTGGGCTGGCGTTGCAAGAACGTCAACGCGTCCGAGAGATCTTCGATCTGTTTGTGAGGATTGGCTTCTTGCCTGGGGGCGCCTTCGCTGGCACCGAACCCACGTGGATCAAGGGTGAGGGCAGTAATACCTGCCTCAGCAAATGCTTCGGCCACGTCGGGCAGAAGCATCTCTTTGACGCAAGCGAACTTCAGAGCACTGTCAGTGTAAGACCAGACGCGACAATCATTGTATCACGTACTCCAGGCAACAGGAGGACTGCTGGTCCTTGTTGTCTTGCAGGAAATAATCGGCCTGCTAATTTAACTCCGTCAATCATAGGAATCTGAACATCCTTTTGCGGGATGAGCTCGACGGTCATGATGGTGACAGAGTCTGGCGGTGGTGCAAATAAACGCAGTGCGATTGTTAAAAATCGCAATCCGACAGGTTGAGAGAACTCGAGATGTTGGTTTTCGACCCGAACCCACACGCTGAATCACAGGGATTACGATCAATATGCCACCCACGGCGGGAGTCGCAGCTGCATGCTAGCTGTCAGCATCGTCAGCATCTCGCACTTCTCAAGTGTAATCGCCTCCACAGCTGGATCAGATCTACACGGAGATGATGTATAGCTTATACGGCTGATAAGCTTACGGAGAGCGATTCCGCCTTGCGCCAGTGCAGAATATTGATCCGATGCTAAGTTTTGGCTTACCATCCACATAAGATTGAACAGAGTCGCGAAAGCCGAAAGCCTCGGTCTTGCTTAGCCTCAGGGGCCGATCAAGAGCAAACACACTACACGATCATGACATTGCTCATACGCCTAACGATTTCTGCACTTACAGCCGTCGGATTGTGGCATCTGAGTGACCAACGGCGTTGACCCTTGGGTTTTCTCGAAACACTTTAAGACCAACTCACGATCATGTCTACTGACGAGAGCAGTACTTTTGATCGCTTCTGTCACGACCTTCGCCTCCAATGTTCTCTCACATGTACGATCAAACTAAAGCAAATATGTGCACCGACTGCAGCGACACCCAAGCCCGCTACGGTGTTCCAGATTCCTCTTCACCATTCCCTAGCCCGAAGTCTGATGCCAAACCTGTTTACACGCAGGACCCGATCGCTGTGGTAGGGTTAGCAAATCGCTTGCCAGGGCACAGCAACAACCCCACCAAGCTATGGGAGTTCCTCCTTCGCGGCGGCATCGCTAGAAACGATCCGCCCGAGTCCAGATTCCGGCTCGCTGGCCACTATGATGGTTCCCACAAGCCCCACACCATCAAGACCCCGGGTGCCATGTTCCTAGAAGATCATAATCCTGCCGACTTCGATCCGGCCTTCTTCAAAACCACGGTGGCAGATGCTATCGCAATGGATCCCCAGCAGCGAATGCTCCTCGAAGTGGTGTATGAAGCTCTCGAGAATGCTGGAATCAGCCTTTCCCAGATCAACGGAGAGGCTTTCGGCTGTTTCGTTGGCTCGTTTGCTGTTGGTAAGATGTCGCCATAGTCCGATTCTTCTGTTCATGGTAGACTGACATATAGTGAGATTATCTTGACATGCAAATGCGCGATCCCGAAGATGGTATAGATGGCATCGCCGTCGGTACCGGCCGGGCAATCTTGAGTAACAGGATCAGTCATTTCCTCAACATCAAGGGTGCCAGGTACGATCGTACAGTCACAGTACGCGCATGGCCTGTCTAATTGATACACAGTATGACGATTGATACCGCTTGCTCAGGCAGCTTGGTGTCAGTCGACGTCGCCTGCCGGTACATCCAGACCGGGCAAGTTGAGGGTGCCATTGTCGCCGGCGCCAACTTGTACATGAGTCCGGACCACAACATGGATATGGGAGCCATGCGAACAGCGTCATCAGCATCCGGGAAATGTCACACCTTTGATGCGAAAGCTGATGGCTACTGCAAATCCGAAGCCATCAACTGCGTCATCTTGAAGCGCCTTGATGCAGCCTTGCGCGATGGCGACCCGATTCGTGCTGTCATTCGAGGCACAGCGACAAACTCCGACGGCTGGACGCCAGGTGAGAACCCGAACCCTAGCACTGATTCTCGAACATGGACGGTATGATGTTCTGACGTCGTTCCATCGTCCCAGGTATCGCCAGTCCCGCCGCCGAAGCTCAAGCAGCCGCGATTCGCGCTGCCTACGCAGCAGCAGGCATTACGAATTTCCACGAGACCGGCTATCTGGAATGTCACGGCACTGGTACTCTAGCGGGAGATCCAGTGGAAGTTGCTGCTGCTGCTTCTATCCTCACCCAGGGCCGAACCGACTCCAACCCCTTGATCATCGGATCTATCAAAAGCAACATTGGTCACTCAGAGCCTGCCGCTGGTGTGTCAGGCCTCATCAAGGCTATTCTTGCTGTGGAGAAGAACAAAATTCCAGGTAACCCAACGTTCATTGATCCTAATCCGAGAAGTAAGTTTTAGTTAGCTGATGTTGTTGGTACTCCGAGAGATTGACAGATTATGCAGTCGACTTCAAAGGGCTTCACGTTGCGGCTTCACGCACGAGTCGAGGTTGGCCAAACCCGAGGAAACGTATCGCCAGTGTCAACTCGTTCGGTTACGGCGGCTCCAATGCCCATGTCGTCCTCCAAGATGCCGAGTCGTATCTAGAGGAGAGGTCCCTGACGCACGTATCTTCTTTTGCCGACGGGGACTTTGGAAACATGTTTGAAGACGACGAAGACGACGAAGATCTCTCAAACAACACGGCTTCCGCCAGGCCGAATGTGTTTGTGATCTCGGCAAACGATGAGGCATCGCTCAAATCCTACTACAAAGCTCTGAGACGCCACTTGATCCATCCGAGCGTGAAAATCAAGCCATCCGACCTCGCGTACACGTTATCCGAGCGCCGCAGCCATCTGTTCCATCGCGGATTCGTTGTAGCCGACGGAATCGACTTGAAGGAAGATGCACTAATCATAGGCAAACAGAGCAGTGCAGCCCCTCAGGTTGGATTCATATTCACTGGGCAAGGCGCTCAGTGGCCACAGATGGGAAAGGGCTTGATCGATGTTTATTCGGGGGCGAGACCGCTTTTGGCCAGCTTGGACAAAGCCCTCCAGTCTCTCCCCGAACCTCCACCTTGGTCAATCATTGGTCAGTAAATGCCGAAAACTTTCGAACGGTAACGTGCTGACAACAACAGACGAATTATATGATCTTCGCACGCCTGACCATCTCCGCCTACCTGAGTTCTCGCAGCCTCTAGTGACAGCTCTTCAGTTGGTTCTCATTTCTGCATTGTCAGAATGGGGGATAACACCAAACAGCGTTGTTGGTCACTCTTCTGGTGAGATTGCAGGCGCCTACGCGGCTGGCTTCCTTACCGCCGAGGATGCCATCAAAATTGCTTTCTTCCGTGGCGAAGCTGCAAAGCAGCTCCAACAAGCCCAAAGCGAAGATGTTGGCATGCTGGCTGTTGGCATCGGCGCGGAAGAAGTCCTTCCCTACATCGACGAACTGTCTTCTACGGTACAAATCGCTTGCTACAATAGTGCAAAGAGTGTGACACTCTCCGGCAAAACGTCAGACCTTGAAGTCGTCAAGTCTAGGCTGCAAGCAGACTCACATTTCGCAAGAGCTCTCCAAGTCAATCTCGCCTACCATTCAACCTACATGGCAGCGATCGGTGAGAGGTATCAAGAGCTTATTGAACGCAATACCGGCAGGCCGTTGCCCGGAAATTCTAACGTTACAATGTACTCGTCCGTTACTGGTGGTGCAAACAGCGAACTAAAGGATTCTCTCTACTGGAAAACGAATATGGTCTCTCCAGTGCAGTTCAATGACGCTACTACGGAGCTTCTGAAAGCAGAAAATCCGGCGACATTGCTGATTGAACTGGGTCCCAGCGGAGCTTTAGCCGGTCCTTTCTCACAGATCAAGAATGTATTGCCCGGATTGGGGGCGGGTATTCAGTACTATGCGGCTGCCAAGCGTGGTCCCGAATCTGCCCGCTCCCTCTTTGAAGTTGCAGGTCGCGTCTTCGCTGCCGGCGGTCAAGTAAGCATCCGCAAAGTCAACACTGACAACAGACTTGCGGACACTACTAATCCTGCGATCATTGTGGACCTACCAAACTACTCGTGGAACCATTCCAAGCAGTACTGGCATGAAAGTGATGCTAGCAAAGAGTGGCGTTACCGAAAATATGTACACCACGATCTCCTCGGCTCCAAAGTACTTGGAACCCTATGGTCAGCACCGACATTCTCCAAGATTCTCGATCTCAGAGACTTACCCTGGCTGAAAGACCACAAAATAGGCGACGACATTATTTTACCAGCCGCAGGGTTTTGTGCGTTGGCAATCGAGGCACTGTATCAGAGCACGCAAGTAATTGCCCCAACCGAGGGTATCGTTAGCGCCAATCAGCTCAACTATCGTCTCCGCAACGTCACATTCGACAATGCTCTTGTTCTTGAAGAAAGTGCTCCGGCAAAGATCAAGACAACTTTGACTCCGAGTACAACTGGATCGCATGGACCATGGTATCACTTTGAAGTTGAAAGTCACTCAGATGGAGTTTCCAGGAAGCACAGCGCCGGTCTCATCCGTCTTGAGAACATGGAACCTCCACTGATCACCGACCATACCGCAAACCCATTGCAACAGACTACGTCTGGCAAGCTCTGGTACAAAGCCATGGCTACTGCTGGGTACGGCTTTGGTCCTCTGTTCCAGAAACATCTCGAAGTCGAGGCCACGTCTGGTCAGCGAGCGAGCCGATCGTTGGTTGATCTGACGGAGCCCGAGTCTGCATGGGGGAAGCAGTCATCGTACCCACTTCACCCAACCGCTTTGGATGGATGTTTCCAAACTCTCACACCTTCACTGATTGCTGGCGTCAGATCAAACATCAAGGCCGTCTTGATCCCGGCAATCATCGATGACCTGATAGTCTTCGCCAACACTTCACGCCCAGACCGTGGCATCTCATACACCACTTCGAAGTATGCAGGCAAGGGACGGCGAGATGACGACAAAAGCTACCTGTCTAATGCCACAGTGCATCATCCTGAGACCAAGCAAGTCATCATGCAGTTGTCCGGCCTTCGCTACCACCGCCTAGACACCGGATTCGATCCACTCGGAGCCCACACGTTCAGCCATGTGTCTTGGAAGCGCGATGTCACCTTTCTTTCCCCATTGTCGATCCTGCCAGGCGACTTTGTTACAGTCGTAGACGAGCTGCTTGATCTTGTCGCACATCGGAAGCCTGTTTTGCGAGTTCTGGAGGTCAATCTCGACAGTGGTGATACCGAAAGTCTCTGGTTCGGCAAAACAGTACGTGCCGTTCGAGCTGCGTACCGTGACTACAAGTTTGCTTCAGCCGATACCGCTGCAATCGTTGATGCGCAGGCCAAATATGAATCATACAGGGACACCAACTTCGCCTTACTTGATCTGACGAAGGCCTTGAGCAAGGATCAGCGTGACGGACATGATGTTGTCATATGCAAGGGAGGTAATCTCACAGTTGAGTCAGCGAGCCGGGTCTTGCAGAATGCGAAGTCACTCCTTGCCGTCGGCGGGCATGCTGTCTTCCTCCAGGGAATGACCGAGACAGATTCCAACATTGCGCCCGCGTGTGAAGCAGACCTCGCTTCAATAATCGAAAGCGCCGGTCTCACAACCCTTACACAATCCGTGTTCAATGAGGGTCAGCGCATCACAGTCTCTAGGCTGGACGAAACATCATCATCTGCAGAGGTGGCCCCCGTCAAACTATTCAGCTTTGATGGTCCGACAAGTCTGAGCACAACCATTGTGGCGGCACTGAATCAGCTTGGCCATGATGTCTCCATTTCTGATGGATCTCGACCAAGCCATCGAGACACAGTACTTGTACTGGACGAGCTCACTGAGCCACTTCTAACCAAGATTGACGCCAAACAGTGGGATGTCCTCCAGACGCTTTTGTCCTCTCGCGCAAAGATTGTCTGGGTAACCCATGGATCTCAGCTGGAGGTGACAAACCCGCAAGGCGCTCTGATACATGGTTTACTACGTACCGTTCGTAATGAGGATCCTGGCTTGATCCTTACAACACTCGATGTCGGCGATCCTGTGTCACCACAGACAGCTACTGCCATATCGGTACTGCTCCACCATCTAGCTTCGTCAGAAGTCAGATCTCCAATCGATACTGAGTTCGTGGAGCGACAAGGCGAGATCTACACCAGCAGAGTCAGCCCTGATGAAAAGATCAATACGTTTAAAAAGAATGACTCTGCCAACGACCTTCTGCAAGATGGCTCCCTGCGTGCTCAGAAGACCCTCGTTCGATTGAGGGCAGAACGCATCAGGACCTTGGAGGGTCTTGTTTTTGGTGAGATAAGTAGCGAAGAACTCCCTGTGGACCCCAATCATGTCGAGGTCGACATCTATGCGGCTGGCCTAAACTTCAAGGTCATTCTACTCTTCACCTATCGTCATGATATCTACTGACACCATGAATAGGATGTTGCCGTCACCATGGGCCTCGTTCCCGAGAATGAGCACCTGCTTGGCCTTGAGGGCGCAGGTGTCGTTAGACGCGTAGCTAGCGATGTCACGACATACAAGCCTGGCGATCGCGTGGTCGTGCTCCAATTCGGGACCTTCGCCAACAGAGTACAAGCCCCCACTGAGAGCACGCACAAAATCCCGGACCACCTCTCGTATAGCGATGCTGCCACCATTCCCTGCGTGTATCTAACATCTCTTTACTCCTTGTTCAACCTGGGCGGCTTACAGAAGGGCAACTCAGTTCTGATCCACTCGGCTGCTGGTGGTGTTGGCATATCGGCCATCAGACTGGCACAATACAAGCAAGCTGAGATCTACGTCACCGTCGGAACAGAGGACAAAAGACGTTTCCTCGAATCAGAGTTTGGTATCCCACGGTCCAGGATGTTCTCGTCTCGATCCACGGCATTTGCCAAAGAAATATTGGCTGCGACAGGCGGTCGAGGCGTAGACGTCATCCTCAACTCTCTGACTGGCGAACTGTTGGACGAGACTTGGAGAATCTGTGCTGACGGTGGTA
>Ga0265797_10009867_pt1 | contig 12272 bp, 9 predicted proteins | sample P2T30metagenome_FD_192433 | JGI IMG/M metagenome (GOLD analysis project Ga0265797, IMG submission 192433) | Plant litter microbial communities from East Loma Ridge, Irvine, California - P2 T30 | ecosystem: Environmental > Terrestrial > Plant litter > Unclassified | place: USA: California... | reverse complement strand
TTCTACAACTGGTGTAGCCGGTCCCGGAAAAGGCGAGGATGGGAAAGACGTGGGAACGGTTTATTACACGATTAGAATTGGAAATGATGAAACAACTTCAAAACTTTTTCTTCCACATTTGGAAAGGATTGATTTTATGAATTTTGTTTCGCAAAAAATTCTGCAGGATATCGTTTCATTACTCATCAAAAAATAGAAAAAGACAGCTGTAATGGCTGTCTTTCTAACTTCTAATATCTAAAGTCTAACTTTTACTTCAAAATTTCTTTAAGGAAAGTCAACGTGTGGTTCCAAGCTCTTTTCGCCATTACTTCATTGTAATCCGGAGATTCCGGACTGGTGAAAGTATGTTTGGAATTGGCGTAAGTGATGATTTGAAAATCTGTTTTTCCGGCCTTCAATTCCGCAATCAGATTGGTCATATCTTCAGGTTTTACACTTTCGTCGTCTGCAGGATTTTCTACAAGAACTTTGGTTTTTATGGGAACATTCAGTCTGTCATTTCCTTTCGCCAAACCACCGTGAATAGACACAACGCCAACAACCGGGAATCCAGCTCTTGCGGTTTCCAAAGCGCCAGTTCCACCAAAACAATAACCGATGACAGCTATTTTATCAGGATTTGCACCTTGCTTTTTTAATTCTTCCAATGCGGCAGAAATCCTTTGTTGATAAGCTTTGTAATCCTGCTTGTAACTTCCTGCGATCTTTGCGGCTGTAGCGTTATCCGCGGGGATATTTCCTTCTCCATAAATATCTGCTATAAAGGAAATGTAGCCTTGTTTCTGCAATTCCAATGCTGCGTTTTTAGCTTCATCATCGATGCCTTTCCAGGCTGGAAGAATCAGAACACCAGGAAGTTTTTTTCCTGCGTTGGATGTTACCAATCCGTTCAGTTTCTGTTCGCCATCTTTATAAATGATACTTTTCAAAGACTGGGAATAAGCACTTTGTGCGCCCAGAAATACGGCTAGAAGTGTGAGTGTCAATTTCATATAAAACTATTTTTTTTGTTTGATTACTTAACTTTTGTTGGTTTGAAAGCGTTAATCGCATTCATCAAAAATACAATTAAACTGAATACAATCAGCTGAATCCCGACATAATGCCAGCCGCCAAGATCCCAGCATTTGAGACCGATAAAAGTTCCCAATGCACCACCGATAAAATAGGAAGTCATATAGATCGTGTTAATTCGGCTGTTTGCCGTTTCGTCCAGCCTGTAAATTAATGCAACATTGGTAACCTGAATGGATTGCACGCCTACGTCAATACAAATGACAGCAAAAAGAACTGCCCAGAGAGAGCCTGGATACATGAAAATGACAGCAGATCCGGCCAGTAAAATAATACTCGCAATTAGCTGTGTCCTCCGGGAGTCGCCTTTATCGGAAGCTTCACCAATGAGTGGCGCAACAAGTGCACCTGCAATACCCAGAAGGCCAAAAAGTCCAATCGTGTCTGAACTGTAATTATAAGGTTCCTCAACAAGTAGAAAAGTCAATGTTGTCCAGAAAGAGCAGAATACTGCAAATGCGATTCCGCCGAGAAGTGCCATAAATCTAAGCTGTGGAAATCTTTTCAGCTGGTAAAAGGAAGATGAAATTAGCTGAAAGTACGAGTCCTGAAATACAGGCTTTATATTTGGCAGCCTGAAATGTACAAAGGCTAATGAAAACAATGTGAACACAGCCGAAATGTAATAAACCATTTTCCAGTTGCTCCATTCCGAAATATAACCGCTGAAAACCCTCGCCATCAAAATCCCGACAAGAATTCCGGTAAAGATAATCCCCACATTCTTTCCTTTCTCATTTCCCGAAAGTTCTGCCGCCATCGGCAAAATCACCTGGGCAGCAACCGCCGTCAACCCAAGTAGCAGGCTGAAAAGAAAAATCACATAATAACTGGATACCAGACCAATAGCTATCAGCACAAAAAAAAGAGTGGTCAGGAGAATCAGGATAAGTTTTTTGCGGTCTACTTTGTCTCCCAGCGGTACCAGAGTCAGCAGTCCGGCGCCATATCCTACCTGTCCTAATCCTACCATAATTCCCATTTTGCTTTCGGGAACTTTAAAACTTTCAGCAATCTGATGGAGTATGGGCTGCGCAAAATAGATATTGGAAACACAGATGCCTGCAACTATGGCCATCCCAAGAACCTGTCCCGAACTGAGTTGCGATTTTACTTCTGACATAGCTTATTTTGTTGCTTGGTTAAGAACTTCCATATCTTCTGAATCTAAACTCAATGCTGGCGCATCAAAAATTGTCTTCAACTGTCTTTCGCTTGTTGCACTTACGATCGGCGCTGTGATTAATGGATTCGCCAACAGCCAAGCCAAGGCAACTGTTGCCGGCTGAGAATTGTGCTTTTCTGAAACTTTATCGAGTGCGTTTAAAACCGCTTTTCCTTTATCATCAAAATATTTCTTGATGCCAGCGCCTCGGGTTGTTTTTTCAAAATCTTCTTCAGTTCTGTATTTTCCGGTTAAGAATCCCGCTGCCAAAGACCAGTATGGAAAAACGCTCAATCCGTATTTTACGGCCAATGAAGCATATTCTGTTTCGAATTTTTCTCTTTCCACCAAATTGTAATGAGGCTGAAGTGCCACGTATTTTGGCAAATTATTTTTCTCAGCGATTTGAAAAGATTCAGTCAGTCTTTCCGGCGAAATGTTGGAAGCACCAATGTATCTTACTTTCCCGGCTTTGATGATTTCATCGTACGCAGAAAGTGTTTCTTCAACGGGCGTCACTTTATCGTCAAAATGTGTGTAGTACAAATCAATGTGGTCTGTCGCGAGACGTTTCAGAGATTCGTCAACAGATTTCAAAATGTGTTTTCTGCTGATGTCGAAGCCGTGTTCTTTGGTTTCGGAACCAACTTTTGTAGCTAGAACAATGTCCTGTCGGTTCTTTTTTTCCTTCATCCATTTTCCGATGATTTCCTCGGATTGTCCGCCTTTTCCGTTAACCCACCAGGAATAAGTGTCCGCTGTATCAATAAAATTGAATCCACCTTCTTCAAATTTGTTCAAAATATTGAATGATTCTTTCTCGTTCAAAGTCCATCCAAAAACATTTCCTCCAAAGTTAATTGGCGCTATTTCCAGGTCTGTATTTTTAATATTTACTTTTTTCATTTTGATAATTTATTGTTTTAAGAACTCCTTAACAGGTTTGATGAATCGGTCAAAAACCTCGATGTGCGGAAGATGTCCCACGTTATCAAGTTCAACCAATTTTGAACCTTTGATTTTTTTCTGAGTTTCTTTGCCAAGGATTTGGTATTGTCCCATTTTTGAAGCAACGTCCGGGTCTTTTACATTGTTTTTTCCAATTGCGGTCCTGTCTCGCGTTCCGATGATTAATAGGGTTGGAACATTCAGATTTTGAAATTCATAAACCACAGGTTGCGTGAAGATCATATCTGAAGTTTTAGCATTTACCAAAGCGACGTTCGGATAATCCGGAGCTTTTGTCCAGCCGGTTAAAAGGTAAACCCATTCGTCATACTCGGGTTTCCATTTATTATCGTAATAGGACTGACTTTGATATTTTTTCGTCGATTCATAATCGGCTTTCAGTTCGGTTTCGTAATTTTTATCGATCAAAGTGTATGGTGCAACCAATTTCCAATCTTCCAGTCCGATCGGGTTTTCTAGGATTAATTTCTCAACAGTTTCAGGATACATTAATGCAAATCTTGTTGCCAGCATTCCGCCCATCGAATGTCCCAAAAGATAAATTTTATCAATCTTCAATTCATCCAAAACGGCTTTCGTATTCTGAGCCAATTGCTGAAAAGTAAATTGATAATCAGTTGGTTTTGATGATTTACCGAAACCAATCTGGTCAGGAACTATCACTCGGAAGCCTTCTTTAGTCAAAGCATCAGCCGTCGTTTTCCAATAGGCACCATTGAAGTTTTTCCCGTGAAGCAGAACTACAGTTTTTCCATTGGGTTTATTTGGTTTGATATCCATATAAGCCATTTTCAGATCCTGATTCTGACTCTTGAAATTCAGAAAACTGACTTCGTAAGGATATTTATAATTTGTGAGCATAATATCCAAAACAGGCGTGTTTTCCTGTGCTGAAAGCTGAATTGATAAAAATAAAGCGACTAAGTATTTTAAAAACTTCATAAAAATTGATTTTAATGAATAGATTCAGGTTTGTATTTCAGCTAAAACCAAACCAATCCGAAGAGATAAAAAGAATGCAAAAGTTGAGATTCTATCGCACTCCAGTTTTCGATAGATGAACTTCCAAAAATCAAAACGCTCATCAAAGCCAAACCGGCAAACAAACTGTATTTAATCTTGAATCCAATCAATAATGATAATCCGATCAGAAACTCAGCAATCGGCAAAAAGTAACCGAACGGCACAATTAAAAAGCCCGGAATCACAGATTTTTCCATCGTCGTCACTAGCCAATTGGTGAATGCTTCTAATTTTGGCAACCTCACCAAACCGTGTCCCAGCAACGAAACTGCAACGGGCAATCTGAGAAAGAAGAACAACGTTTTGAAATCTTTCATCTTTTATTTTTTTAGATAATTAATAATGCCAATAACATCTTCTTTGCCAAAACCCGCGTCGTGAGCAGCCTGATAAGTTTCCGACAAAGTCTTTGATAACGGGAATTTTGCGCCCGCATCTCTGGCAAGCAAAATATCCTTTAACATCAAGTCCAGGGCAAATGCAGGCTCGTATTGATCATCTATCAATAAAGGTGTTTTTACCTTTGTGGCGCCACTGCCGCTCGCACTTTCATTGATAATTTCCAGCATGTCTTCTCTGGCGATTCCTAATTTATCGGCAAATAGAACCGTTTCCGCCAAACCCTGGTACAATGCAGAAATAAAATAATTGACAGACAGTTTTGCTGCTAATCCTTTGCCATTTTCACCAAGATGTCTGATGGCTTTGCCAAGTTTTTGGAGATAAGGATCTGCTCTTTCAACATCCTTTTTATCACCGCCAACCATAATAATGAGAGTGCCGTCGGCAGCAGGTTTTGTGCTTCCAGCCACCGGAGCGTCCAGAAGTGAAGCGCTTTTGGCTTTCAATTCTGACGAAATTTTCCTGCTTAATTCCGGAGAAATCGTACTCATATCAATAAATAATTTTCCGGAAATATCGTGGGATAGAATCTCGTCATAAACGGCTTCTACGGCGTTGTCATTGGTTAACATTGTGAAAATAATATTACTGGAATTCACAAGATCGGAAACCGAATCGCAAACATTGGAACTGTTTTTAAAATCATCTGCTTTATCCAACGTCCTGTTGAAAACAGAGAGTTCAAATCCTGCTTTTTCGAGATTTTTAGCCATCGGATGTCCCATATTTCCAAGTCCGATGAATCCTAATTTTTCATTACTCATAGTCCTAATTTTAATAAGCTTTCATTAAATTAAAAAGACTTTACCAGATCATCTATAGTTTCGATCTCTTCTTTTGAAAGATTGATGTCAATGGCTTTTGCATTTTGTAACGCTTGTTCAGCATTTCTAGCACCTGCCAAAGAAATCGTAATTCCGGGTCTTTCAATGGTCCAGCGGAGCACCAATTGGCCAAGCGTTGCATTATGTTCTTCCGCAATCGGTTTGATTTGGTTGAGAAGCTGGTTGGTTTTCTGAATGAAATCAGGCTGGAAATGTGGATGCGAAGCTCTGTGATCACCTTCCTGAAACTGATAATCCGAAGTGATTTTCCCGGTCAATAATCCTCTTTCCAAAGGACTGTAAGCGAGAATCGATTTGTGGTTTGCGATGCAGTAAGGAACTGTTTCGTCCTCAATCCCACGGTTTACCATACTGAACGGAATTTGGTTTGAAACCAGTTTCAAGGTTTGCTCGGCTTCTGCCATTTGTTGGATGTTATAATTACAAACACCTGCAAAACGGACTTTCCCCTGTTCAATCAATCTCGAAACTGCTTCGAAAGTCTCTTCAATCAGCGTTGTAACATCCGGCCAATGGATTTGATAAAGGTCGATATAATCTGTTCCAAGCCGTTTCAGGCTTTGTTCACATTCATAGATTACACTTTCTTTCCCGGCATATTTATAAATGTCAATATCTTTCCCGCTGTTATTTTTGCTCTGCATAGCCAAAGTTCCTTTAGCCAAATCCCAACGCATGCCGAACTTAGTAAGGATCTGAACTTTGTCTCGGGAAATAGACCTGATTGCTTCTCCAACGATTTCTTCGCTTGTTCCCTGCCCGTAAATTGGTGCGGTATCTATGGAAGTTACGCCTGCATCATAAGAAGCTTTGATGGCTTCTATTGCATCATTTCTATCGGTGCTTCCCCACATCCAGCCGCCTGCAGCCCAAGCGCCGAAAGTGATTGCCGAAACTTCCAAATCGCTGTTTCCTAATTTTCTATATTCCATTTTCCTTTTTAATTGTTTTTAATTTCTTTGATTGTCAGAATTTTTTAAAATCAACAGTATCAAATTTACTAAAATAGTACCACAATGTTTATCTCGAAACAATGAACATTTTCCTCAAAATGCAGAATAATTTTGTTTCACAAATAATTAAAGTTGACGTAAACCAATTCAAACACGAATCCTTTATTTTAGACAATTTATGATGCGTAAAATAATATTTGCAGTTTCAATTTTTGTCGTTTCCATTGTGTCAGCCCAAAAACCGGTGCAGATCGCTTTTCTTTCGGATGTGCATTTTCAGGATTTGTACGGCGATTTTACCGATAACGATTTTAAAGGAATTATGAACCCGAAAACGGGCAAAGCAACTATTCTTAGAACTATGGATTCTCAGCTGCATTCTACGAGAATTTTTAATGAAAACTATTTTGCATTTCTCAAGGCTTTGGACGATATCGCTGCTAGAGGTATAAAAATCGTGGCAATGCCAGGTGACTTTTCGGATGACGGGCAGGCTTACAACCTGCGTGGTTTGCATCGTATTTTGGAGCAGTATCATACTAAATACGGCATTAAGTTTTACCTGACGACAGGAAACCACGATCCTGTCGGACCTTTTCGTGAGGATGGCGGCAAAGATGATTTTTTAAACTCGGATGGAACTCCAATCGGTATTTACAGCAAAGAAAATATAGGAAAAACCCCTAATCAGATCATTACAAAAGACATTGCAGAATCCGGATATCTGGAAATTTTGGATGAACTGAAAGATTTTGGTTTTTATCCGCATCAGGATGATCTGTTTTGGAGTACACCGTTTGATGATGCTTCGATTCAAAATTATTCTTATGAAAAAGCATTAAAAACTGCCGATTATTCTAAAAGAATGTACGAAGTTGCTAAAGGATTTACGGTTCCTGATTTGAGTTACGTGGTTGAACCTGTGAAAGATGTCTGGCTGATTGCCATTGACGGAAATACTTATATTCCAAAAAATAATTCAGGAAATCCAAGTGATCCTTCCAGCTATAAAGGCGCAAGCATTGGTTATAACAATGTTTTGACCAATAAAAAACATTTGATTGATTGGGTGAAAAAACTTGCTGATAAAGCAAAACAAAACCACAAAACCCTGATTGCATTTACGCATTATCCAATGATTGATTTCAATGATGACGCGACGGTCGACATTAAAAACTTGCTGGGCGACAAAAAATGGCAGCTGGAACGTGTGCCGGAAGAAACGGTTGCGAAAGCCTTTGCTGATGCTGGTTTGCAGATCCATTTTGCAGGACACATGCATATTAACGATACAGGAATCAGGAAATTTGGAGAGAAAATGCTGGTGAATGTCCAGGTGCCTTCTTTGGCCGCCTATCTTCCGGCCTATAAAATTTTGACCATTACTTCTGCTGATAAAATGCAGGTTCAAACTATTGTTCTGAACGATGTTCCCCATTTTGATGACCTTTTCCCTCTTTATCAAAAGGAATATCAAGCGTTGGAAAAAGCTTCGGGTAAAACGCTTTGGAACAAAGATATTCTGAAAACAACTTCTTACCACGATTTTATGCTGTTTCATCTAAAAGAACTTGTTCGTTTGAGAATGATTCCAAATGACTGGCCAAAAGATTTCATTGACAAAACTTCACATTTGACGGGAGAAGATTTGTTGTTTTTATCTTTAAACTTCGACAAAAGTGAAGCCGAATTTTTAAAAGAGAGAAATATTAAAAAAATCGAATTCAGAAACTGGACATTTGATGATCTGCTTCTGGATTTATACAAATTTCAGTCGGCGGACGAATTGGCGAAAAAAGATATTTCTGACGAAAGATTACAGCAATATCAGACGTTGGAAGATCTTTTTCAATCGAACCAATCGCAGGATGCATTTATTATTAAGTTAAAATCAGTTTTCAAAATATTGTCACTGCTTTCGAACGGAGATCCTTCCGATCATTTTGAAATTGACCTGCAAAAGCAATCCTTGACAAGACTGAAAGAGTAGACATCAGAAAAGACCGTCAAAATCTGACGGCCTTCTCCTTATAAATCTAAGTGAAAATGTTTATTTTATGTTGACAGGATTTTTTCTTTCGTAAGAATTGTTGTCAAAACTGATCTTGTAGCCGGACTTAAATAGTTGACTTGGACGGTAGTAATCCGTCGTGATAATTTGTGCACCGCTTTCTTTCGCCTTTTCAAATCTAGAATAATCTTCGCTTCGTGCTTCCATCGTATCTGCGTCGGCTCTCGTGCGAATGATGTAACCCTGTTTTACAAGATCCTGAATTCTTGAACCGTCTTTTTGCGGCTCGTTCAGTAACAATACGGCAGATTCCGGCGTTCCAGGATCTGAATTGATGAAAACCATTCTCCCTTTCAGTGACGGATGATCTTTTGCATAAAGATCCCGATTTTGGCTATTGTTATCGAGTACGAAGAGAAATTTTCCCTTTGCATCTTTCACTTTTGGCCAATTCTTGTGCAGAATAGCCTCGTTAAGAGTTTTGTACGAGCCTCGGATTTCATCCGGCGTGATGATTTTATTTTTACCTAAATATCTTTTAAGTTCATTGTCCAGATCATCAAAAAGTTTGGACGTGTAGTGTTCCGGCTCAGTCCCGAATTTATTGGCGGTTCCGTCTTTCGGTTCCAAAGTGATGAAGACAGGATCGTGATTTGGATTCGCATCGGACCATTTTTTAAGGTCTTTCAGACAATCTTCCAATGTGTAATACCAGGTTTGATAATCAATATCAGTAATGTGAATCATTTTGAATCCCGGTTTTTTCATCTTACCTTCCGGATCAAATGGCTGCGTTGTTTTAACAAGATCCAAAATTTTGGGATGTGCATATTTTCCGCCTTTGCTGTCTGCGTAAACATCAATTTCCAGATTTCGAAGTCCCAGATCCAGCTGTTCGGGAATCGGAATGTGTTCATATTGAATTCTTGGCAAAAAGTTCAATGAATCTTTTTGTGAAAGATAACTGTAAACTTCAGGCAGGATGGCTTTTTTGTATGAGTTGTGCGAGCCAATCACCTGTATTTCATTGATTTTCAAGTTATCAAGATTTTGAGATTGTGACCAGCACAGATTGATTGATGATAAATATAAAGCAATGCAGACTGCCTTTTTCATTTTGTCAGATTTTTATGGCAGCGAAATTAGCAACTCCATCACATCTGGAGCTTATCGGATTTGTTAAGCGTTTTTTAAGATTTTGTGAATGACGAAAAACGCGCGCGAATAAACTGTTTAAAGGAAATATTATTCTGTTTTTAGAAAATTTATTCTGTTATTAATTATTTATTTTAACATAATATACTGTTAAACTAAATTCAGATCAAAGCAATTTACTTTGTATTCCGAAAATAAAATTAAACAATTGCTTTAAAAATAAAAAACCACTGTTGCGGGAACAACAGCGGCTTTTTTACTAAGCATTGTAATCTCTAACAATTACTTTACTTAATGACATGTACCACAAAATTAATTTATTTAAATTTAAAAAGCTAATTCCTGTAGCAATACTTTTTTTGGTGGCAAACCAGGCAAGTGCAGAAGGACTTAATGCAAAGTATCCTGTTTTTTCGCAGGTCAATGAGACAATTACTGGAAAAGTAGTCAACCAACAAGGTGTGGCAGTGGAAGGCGCTACTGTAACTGTAGTGGAAACGGGAGCTACCGCAACAACGGACGCGTCCGGAAATTTTTCGGTTTCGGCTACTGTCGGGCAAACGCTCTCAGTTTCTTATGACGGTAATGAGCAGCTGATCAAAATTACGTCTGCTACTGTTTCTGTAAAATTGACATCCAAAGATACAACGATTGATGAGGTGATGCTGGTAGGTTACGGTTCTCAGAAAAAAGCAGATTTGACTGGCGCCGTAAGTCAATTGAAAGCCGGCCAGTTCAAAGAAGGGATGAACATCTCTGTGGATAATCTGATGCAGGGAAAAATTGCAGGTGTTCGTGTGGTGCAGTCCAGTGGCGAGCCTGGTGCCGGCGTTAATGTTTCTATCCGTGGGATCGGGTCTGTAAGAAGCGGAAGTACACCGCTTTTTGTGGTAGACGGCGTTCCTCTCAGCAATGATCCGGTAAGTGCAGGCAGTCCAAATGTCGGTCTTGGAAGCAACCAGGGAAAAAATCCACTCAACTTTTTAAATACGTCTGATATAGAATCCATAACGGTTCTTAAAGATGCTTCTGCAGCAGCTATCTACGGTGCAAGAGGATCCAATGGTGTTGTATTGGTGACAACAAAAAGAGGAAAAAAAGGGGAGCCTATGTTTACTTATGACACGTATCTTGGATTTTCTTCAGTAATCAAAAAATTGGATTTATTATCGGCGGATGAGTATAGAAAAGCGCTACTTGATAAATCCTACGATCACGGCGGTAATACAGATTGGCAGGACGAAATCTACAGAACGGCAGCTTCTCAAAACCATTCGGTTTCGTTTTCCAAATCTACAGACACAGGAAGTTATTTTGCTTCGATGTCGCATATGGATCAGGACGGGATTGTTAAAAACAGCGATTTCAAAAGGACAACAGCACGTATCAATGCAGAAGAGTCATTTTTCGATAACAAAAGATTAAAAGTAAAACTGAACCTTACGGCAAGTGATATCAAGGAAAATGGGATCCCGAATGGAGCAAGCGCCGGATCCGACGGTCAGCTAATCATCCATGCTTTGATGGCAAATCCAACACGTTCGGTTTATGATGCCAACGGAAACTACACCAACTTTAACATGAACGCGCATTACAATCCTTTGTATTTGTTGAGTGTTTATGCAGATAAAACAAACACTTTCCGTGTTTTGGGAAATACCGAAGCAACCTTGAGATTGTTACCCGGACTTAATTACAAATTAAATTTGGGGATTGATAAAACGATGTCCGAAAGGAATACAACAATGTATCCGAACATCACCGACAGAACGCCAAAAGGGATGTACGTACAGGCCAATCTGGATTCTTACAATGTCCTTTTGGAGCATTATTTAACTTATGATTTCAGCCTGGATAAAAATAATTTCAGTTTATTAGGTGGTTTCTCTTATCAGAAATTTAAATCTACTGGAACGTATTACGGTGTGAGAAATATCGCAGCGCAAGGAGCAGGAGTTTCCCCTGAACTCAATCCAGGATATTCAGGAGACGCATTTATTCCGGCACCCGGATATGCGCAGGAAAATGAATTGCAATCTTATTTTGGTAGAGTTAATTATAATTTTGACCAGAAATATTTGTTAACAGCTTCCATTAGAGCAGACGGTTCTACCCGTTTTGCAGAAAATAACAAGTATGGCTATTTCCCATCAGTAGCGGTGGGCTGGACAGTTTCCAAGGAAAATTTCCTGAAAGATTCAAGAATTGTTAATGAATTAAAACTAAGAGGTAGCTGGGGACAAACGGGAAATCAGGAACTTGTAAACAAAATAACCAAAGCAAGTTATTCATTGTCACAGGCTTCAGGCTATTATTTATACAGCAATCTGGATCTGATCAATGGCTTTTCTGTTCTTAGAACTGCATATCCTGATTTGAAATGGGAAACCGTGGAACAATCCAATATCGGCGTTGATTTTAGCTTATGGAATAACAAATTATATGGATCACTGGAATATTACAACAAAGCGACAAAAAACGCGATTTTGTACATTCCAACTCCCGCATTAAGCCCGACAACCTACTATTTTAGAAATTCCGATGGACAGATTGTTAATAAAGGTTTTGAATTGACTTTAGGTTCAGACGTTATCAAAAATGAGAATTTTACCTGGAATCTTGATATCAATGCTGCGACGGTAAAAAATCTTGTGAAAGACCTTACTGTAACA
>Ga0265797_10009866_pt1 | contig 12274 bp, 11 predicted proteins | sample P2T30metagenome_FD_192433 | JGI IMG/M metagenome (GOLD analysis project Ga0265797, IMG submission 192433) | Plant litter microbial communities from East Loma Ridge, Irvine, California - P2 T30 | ecosystem: Environmental > Terrestrial > Plant litter > Unclassified | place: USA: California... | reverse complement strand
TGTACCTTCAAGATAAGCCACGTGGTCTCGGATTTGTCAGAGCGCACGTCTTCGTATGCTTGCGCGATTTCAGGATCGCTAAGAATATCGGCTGCAGAAGGCATGATTGGGGGAGGCTTTTGCTATCGCTGCGTATGGGAGGGCGATAGCAGGGGTGGGACGACTCTGAAGGGGAGTTTTGAGGAAGTTGGGATGGGGCTTCAGGGTTCAGCGATGCCGCCGCACTAGTTGGAGCCAGTGCGGGGCTAGGCCGTCGTCCAAGGAGCCGCGAAGGGCCAATGGGATCGGGGAGAGTGTGGGTCTAGAATCTCGAGTTCTGGCGGGCGCGATACCTCCTTTCTGCTCACATCTTCTGTCGATTGCGCACGTATGGCGGGTCTGATATGGATCATTGTTGAGACAGAACCGCATTTTACTTTTGGCTAACTTCACGAGATAGCCTGTTGACACTTCAACCGCTGTGTGAGACGAGTGTCCTCAACAGATTAAAAGAAGCGTGGAAGCAGATGCTACCCACTCCCGTATTGAAAGCAATCTTGCTATTACGTTTCACAGCTTTCACTTGCATAACTCAGAGTAGTTATAGAACTAAGGAATTTGTATTTCGACACAGCTAATACTTTTATCTAACAGCTACCTACACCGGACACCACAGACCAATTCTATTGTCCAGACCTGGGGCCTTCGGTCTCGAGAGTGGCACCGGGGAAGTTGATGCCATAGTCGAACATACTTCTGCCCGCCGGCACGCCCTGGCATCCGCCGCCCAGATCCTTAAGCGGCTGCAGCGCCGGCCCAAGACGACTGTCAACAGCAGCCAGCGCAGCAGTCAGAGCAGCACCTCCAAGAAGCTTGCTCAAGAAAGACGGGGTATCCGCCTGCACAGCCTGCGCGATGAAGCAGCCCATCTTCTTGGGGTCGTTCAAGTCCTCTGCGAAGTTGATGAAGCCGCCAGTTATGTCACCCAGGTTGACGCCCGAGAAACTGTTGACGGCGCCCGTGTTGCCACCGACCTGGCAGTTCAACGGGTACGCAGCACATTGCTGTGCGGTCGAGACACCGATGTCTGCAAGGGTCCATGGGTCGAGCGGGTGGCGCTTGTACCAGTTGTCTGGGATGCGCTCATAGCCATACTTGTACGTCAACGCACCGCTGGCATCGCGCTTGTAGCTGAAGAAGTCCATGAATACATCTTGCGTCAGAAATCCGCGGGGAGCCTCAGCGCTGTGGTTCGCAAGCAAATGGTACGCGAACATGTGCGCGCCAAAGGTGAATGCAACACCAGCGTACGCGGGACTGAAGTAGAATGGGTTGGTAGCGATGCTGTGCTTTTTGCGGTTGTTGGAGTGCTCGGCGAGAACACGGGGTGTGATTAGACCTCCTGCACGCTGGTTGGAGAGGTCAAAGAGCTCTTGCATGTATTGCGGGTAGGAGCGGCAGTTGGAGTTCATCTCAGGTGCGAGCCAATCGCCACGGGTGATACTGGCATCACCCTCACTTCTTAGATGACCGTATGCGCAGATTCCTGTTTCGTTGCCAAGGAGGTCACCGACCAGTGGAGGAAGAGAACTGGTCTTGTCTGAATGGGGACCGATGCTCCAGCGGCCGGAGATGGGGTCGCCGTTGAAGAAGGCCGTTGCGGTCTCGAGGAAGATGGTGGCTGTCTTGTCGAGGCCGAAAGCTTGCCAAAGACCGGTGTTGATGCTTGCTGCATCGACAACACCGTCGCGCTGGATGTAGCCGTGATTGGCGGCGGCATTGAGGCCGGCACAAGGACCGCGGATATCTCCTTTGCCTGGGGCGCGCCACTCGTGCTCGCCAGATGTGTTGACGAGTTGGAGGGCAGGGTCGAATTGGTTGAAGAGGGCGTGGTTGGGTGTGCCTGGGTATTCTGGGAATTCGATAATCTGTGGCGTTGTTTGACGCTCTTGGATGCGCTTCTCAGCGACCATACGAGCTATCTCGGGGAAAGCTGAGACCAGCAGAGCTGGCCCGGTAAGGAGGACGAGAGATGTCTTCGCAAACATTGTGTAATGCAGTGATGGAGGGTGAAGAGATGCTGATGATAGTGAGCAGATCTCGTCTATCTTATATTTCTTTGCATCCACGGCTGCATACTAGCGTAAGTTCCCCACTGTGGAGTTAAGGGTCACTCCCAACGCTCCTCATAGCCGGTGTCTTCGGTCTCGAACGAATTCGAGTATCTTCTCATGGTTGATCCGCTAGTACATGGACTACTTTGTCAGTGTGCAGCCAACAGTCGCAGTGGCGACCATAATCCATTGTCCGGGGCAGTCGTAGAATCATCCCAAGAGAGTAATCGCCCACGTCGATCTGCAAGGCTCACATGGCTGGGTAAAGTCGCCAAGACTGGAGCTACGAGCGGCAATGCGCTATTGAGGGATAACGGATGCCATTCCGTGATCAGCAGTATAGTCAGACCCTGAGTTGGCTGCGAAAGAAGTCCAGGAATGACAGAGTGTCCTTCGAGGCCCTCTTGTTTGCCTAGTCATCCCGATGTAGTAGTGAAAAGGCCTTAGACAAGGAGGTGGGAACTTGCAGTGTTCTCTTGAGAGGCGACTGGAAATAGATCCAAGTTCGAGTAGCACCACGGCGAGTCATGACTGTTGCGGGGAGTTTGAGTGAAGTTGCGAAGATCGTCTGGTAGTCTCCTACAGCTTTCAATTTCTCTTAACGTGGATTACAGAAGTCTTCTTGACGCGAAATGAATTGGAGGATGCGTCATCCGATGGGAAACAGTTCAGTTTGCTACATCGGGTAGTTCCCGCGCGGTGCAACCAACGATGATGGATGCCATCCACGACATACCCCTAGCCAATTTCTTCTTTGTTATTACCGTCCGCTTGTCCGGAGCCTGGAGATGACTTTAGTTCTTTTTTTGATAAAAAAACATGCATTGTTGGCACGCCAAAAGTGGCACTTGGCGGACAGACCCGGTGGAACTCCGCAAACTGCCTGTCAAGATGTGAATAGACTCCACGACGCAAGTCCGTTTGACCCACTGGCAACATGCGCTAGAGACGGAAGGCACCGTGTGAATCTGATCAAGATGACGGAGCGGCGTGGCGTCCAGCGCAAGTGTAGAGATAAGCTCGACGAAATCGTTGTTTAGCGCGACGCTAGCGGAAACTACCCCGGGTCTCGTACATTCCGTGGTTCAGATCGACCATCAAATTGCCCGGCTGGTGCTTGGGAAGATCCACGACTGGCACTTCTGACATACGAGAACCATGCTATTGGCCAGCAGTTCCAGCAACAGCGCCCTGCGCCGGCGACCCTTACATGGCGTCGCCGTCTTCTCCAGATAATCAGTAATTAGTAATCTACCTAGGTAGTTTTCAGGGGAAAGTGTACCGGATAACCCTCAGTTGCCGAACAACTACCGAAGAATATCTCACCAATCAGTGGTCTTGCTTACTGCTCACCACTAGCCATGAGTTCATCAGTGAGCTGTCTTGCATCCACCACTCGATAACCAGTCCATTTGGGGAAGTTTGTCGCGTCGCAGTGCAGTCATTTTGGCATTCCCATACGACCGAGTTCCATAGGTAGAGGAGCACTTTTTTCAACCTCGTCTATCCATAGAACGACGAACGTCGCAACATCCGGCAAGAACACGAGGCTCAAACTATGCGATGAGAAGGTTCGTCCACACCCATAGTCTGGGTAATTTGATTCGCGCAAGGCCTGCAAGTGCCGTCAGCCTTTCTACCATACAGGCCTCTTACTCTCCAGGGCTTGGAAGACTCAATCGTCACTTCCCACGCATCCTCTACCAATCTCAAATACTACAAAGTGTAAACGGCACTAAGTCTTGGCAAGATGTTCGGTCCCTAATAACAGTCACCCAAAGAGACATCAGCACCAAGTGTTCGGCAGTGTATGCGGTCTATCGCCGTTGCCTGTACGTCCGTAAGACTCCCGAGGCTATGAAGCCATCCCCGCATATCTTCTCAGTACTACTAGCCCAAGAACCTCGGGAACTTCGCCGAATCTCCTCCTATGTTTACAGGACACGGAAAGGCTTTCGTGATGCGAGCCTTTTGGAAATGTTTTTGGACTTTAAATTGAGTATATCGAGACCAGGAAGCTCCCCAATAATATTACTGAGTAGTGGTGTCTGACGGGGAGATGGCTGACTAGCTAGGTGCTCATGTAGGTCCACCTGCATCAGTGATGAAGGGGGCTTGCTGCCCGTTCGTTGGGCAGCAAAGAACAAGCAGAAAGAGCGAGTGTGACACGATCGGTGTAGACTCTCATTCTTTGATGCGCCAGTTGCAACTACTCTCGTTCATTAAATGTGCTGGTTTTAGATCGCAGGCACGACGCGGCTGAGCAACTCTGTAAATAGTTACAATGCAAGTGTAATTCCCGTATACCATTGTTCACATTATGTAGCAGTATACTGCTGCTTGCAACTACATGAACATGTTCACGCCTTGGCGTTCGTTTAATTCATAGGTCGCACGGCTTCAGGATGTTTACGGTCTGGGCCGCTCAGTGCAGCATGCAAAGTCACCCTTGAAATGATTCAACATGTCACCATGTTGACATACGTGGTTCTAAATTAGCAAACCGACAGGAAGTTTGTGTAAGGTCTTATGTTTGCTGTCCTCTGCGACTTTAAGATAAGATGACTCGTCACTGAGGAGATCTTGCCTATCGCCCCACCACCATGACAGACATGACGGTACGAAACACTGCGAACTTGCTCGCCAATATCAATGATGGTATCATGGTAGGCCAGAACTTCGGAAATATCAACCATGAGTCCGGATGCCATACCGATGAGCAGCGATTCGACAAGTGTACCAAAGCGCTCTGGGTGACAGACCCTGATATCGACCGCGATTATGTCGTGAACACTAAGGGTAGCCCCGTTTCTGGTACATGCGACTGGATCTGGCAAGACCGCACTTTCTCGGATTGGTTGGATGGGTCATCATCCAGAACACTATGGATCGCAGGTGGACCTGGAAAAGGCAAAACAATGATTTCGGTTCATGTCACCGGCTTGCTCGAGAAACGATGCAATGTTCACAATCAAGTCTTTGCATACTTCTTCTGCGACCATCGGGATACGAATCGCAATTCTGCATGTGCAATCCTCCGCACTCTGATATATCAAATCACCGAGCAAAAACGAAGTCTACGCAGCAAGGTCTTCCCTTACTTTCAGGAGGATCGGCGAGCGAAGGCTACGATACAGTCGCGCGAGGCCCTTTGGCGAATCGTCACCGAGCTACTGCACGAGCAGGAACTTGGAGGTCTGGTCTATTTGATCGACGGGCTTGACGAGTGCGATGACGACACAGCTCGTTGGATGGCACAGAAGTTGTCCAGCCTTCATACCGACAGCTCCGGCAATGTTTTGAGAGACGTGAAGGTTTTAGTTGCGAGTCGGAATATTGCAAGCATAAAATTTTCGTTCAAAATCGACCTAGACACCATACAAGACCCGGGCTACAACGAGAGCATCACCAGATTCATCGATGCGCGAGTCGCTGATATGGCAGATCAAGTGCCCGGTTGCACGCTAGCGCTCCAGAATCAAGTCAAAGAAAGCCTGCGGTCCCGTTCGGGCAACTCGTTCCTTTGGATTGGTTGCGTAATGGGCGAACTGTCGGTCAAAGAGACGCCTACAGAGATCGAGAGTTCACTAACCGAGTTTCCTACTGGACTTTGCCCGCTCTACAACCGACTTCTTCACCAGGTACACCCAAACCCTCAGTATCGCTCAGATTGTATCAAGTTGCTACATTGGGTAGCACAAGCGATGAGACCGATGAGCTTGGCTGAGCTAGCAGCGGTGTTGGACATTCGTGGTTCAGAAACCATATCAGTGGAGCAAAGACTCAGTGATCGTATCACATGGTGCAAGTCTTTGCTTATCGTCAGACATCCCGCTGACGCTAGTCAAGCACCTACGGTCGATTTGATCCACTACTCACTGAAGGAACATCTGTTTGAGTCGAGCGCGGAAGATGACACCGACATTCAGCCGTTTTTCTGTCAAGCAGATGCAGTACACCACCAAATCGCGTGTACGTGCTTGGATTATCTCTCCAGTAATCTCTTCGATAACGAGTATTGGTTCTACGATGATGGAGCTATGAATGCGCGTCTTCCTCTAGTATCATACGCTACGGTATACTGGCCGAACCATGTGAGGGTCCTCGGAAAAGACCTGGCTATGGATCTCTTGGACAGCGGAAGCGATGCCTTCTTCAAAGAAGGTGGCATGGCATATACTAGCTGGTGGTGGTCATATCGGATGGCAATGAACCCCGCAGTGAAACAGCAAATTGTTGCCTATCTTAGTGATCCCGAAATGGCTTCCGAGTTCAAGGAGCAGTAGACCATCTTTCCAATGCATTTTTCGGCAGTCATAGGGGTGCAGTCGTGGATGGAGTTCGCTTCTAGCAGTCGCGATATAATGCGTTCCGAAGCCGCAAACCTTTTGGATCAACGAGGCCAATCCCCACTGAATTACGCTGTTCAGAGAGGTCACAACAGCGCGATCAATTGGTTGTGTGGTCAAGGCGCAATCGTGGACGATAGATCAGTCTTTACTGCCGCTGTTGAGGGTCATGTTAGCTGTCTGAAGTCTCTTCTTCATCGCGGAGGTAACCCAAACGCCAGAGCATACAATTTGTTGACTGATGAATGCGAAGATGAAACGGCACTCTGGGATACATGCGGTCAGGGTCTCGAAGACGTTGTGCAGGTACTACTCGACGCTGGCGCCGACCCAGATGAGCTCAGTCCGCCGACACCAGATTTGATTGAGATCTGGGAATATCCTACACCTGCCTTCGTTGCGGCCTGCTTTGGAGGCAGCAGGCATATCGTAGAGACTTTGTTCCTTCAAACCAAAGATCTACATCTCTACCTGGACTACTGCTTGGATGCAGCGATTTTGCGCGGTCATGAAGCAGTGATTCGATTTCTGTTACCAAAACTCAGTCCGGTCGATCAAAAAAGCGAGAGAGAAGAGAGATTCCTGTCTATGGCCATGTGTCTCAACTTGTCTTCATCTATCGTCGAGCTCTTGTTGGATTCCTTCGGTTCGAGCGCGGACTTGGTGGTTCACTTGGGCAAGGATGGTCCACCCTTGAGCATCATCGAAGTGCCATACTATTACGAGAACCGCGAGACTGTGCAGATGTTGCTGATGAGAGGTGCCACGCCGCCGAATCGAATGCTTCTCACCGCTACCAAGCGAAACGACGCAATCCTTCTCGAAAAGTTCTTGCAGCGAGATGTTGACATGACCATGTCTCTCCATACTGCGGCTAAATACGGTTCTCTCCAGGCTGCGAAGCTGCTTATCGCAAAAGGAGTAGCAATCGATGGCACTGACGGACAAAGTAAGACACCGCTCATCATCGCAGCTGAGAGCGGCTTTGCAGAGATGGTAAAGCTGCTGCTGGAGAACGGGGCATCCACTGAGGCTAGAGATGACAGGGGTAACAATGCTCGTATAAGCGCTGGAGCAAAGGGTCATGCACATGCAGTTCGGGCTCTTGACGAATTTGCTCTCAAAATGAAGAACTAGCATGTAGCGCTGCCAATATCATCCTGTTGCATTCGAGCAAGACACTCCAGATGTATGTTCTAACATGATATCCTTCTTCTACGCGTGTTACTTGGATGGAGAAGCCACCGACCGACCAGAGATGCCAACAATCAAGCCAGGTCAAGATTTAGACATAGCCAATAAACGCGATTATTAGGTCCATGCAGGTAGTTGCTAGGCTCAAAAGGGTACTCATCAACCGATTGCTCACATTTCAGCATGATTATTACCAGCTGCCCAGGTGTACTACCAACAGTGACGATGTGATGATAACACAGTTTGCTAAAACCATGTGATGGCGTGCGCTGAGATGTATAACTAGAAGGAGCACGACCTTGCTTCTCTGTTATCAACCGTCTCACCATATCTCAACATGGCAGAAGCGGCTGGGCTTACACTTGGTGCTCTCGGCATCGCTGCACTCTTCAACAACGCCCTTGAATGCTTTCAGTACGTTCGTGTAGCCAAAGACTTTGGCCAAGACCTCGAGACATACCGGATCAGGCTCCATTTATCTGAGATTCGGCTCTCTCATTGGGGCAGTGTCGTCGGTATCACAGACACGGACGCTGAAACCCCTCTCTGTTTCTCTCCGGACGAGCAAGAAGTTGCGCAACGGGTGCTTGAGCATCTCGTCAAGCTGTTCCAAGCAACAGAGGTGAAAGCCAAAGATTCTGAGAGAAGAGCATCAGAGCCCGAAACTAGCGATCGTATGAGGAAGCTGTGTGATAAGATGAATAAGCTGGCTTTGGGCAGAATGAACAAAGCATCCAAGGTGAAGGACGGTCTGTACGCGAAAACGAAATGGGCGCTGTTCTCTCGTGACGGTTTCATCAAGCTCGTTGAGTCTATTTCCAGCCTAATCAACGAGCTCATAGCCGCTTTTCCAGATGGTATAAGAAAGAAGAGGGAGCTATTGTGCAACGAAGACGTAGAGGAGCTTGTTGCGAATGAACCGGGACTCTCAACTCTGTTGAAAGACGCCTTGGGCGAGGATGACGAACAGATGCAAGGCGCATTGCAAAAGGCTGTCGCTGCGACACATCAGAATACCACTACGTTCTCTGGTTCTGGTGAGAATAGAGGGCTGCAACTAGGTCAGAATTATGGTTCGATGACGAACACTTTTGGTAGATAAGACTTACGGGGTTTTGTTTGTATTATGACCAAATCGACACCGTCGAGAAGCAGCGGGGCGAAGAAAAGTTGAAAAACCCATGTCGTCTGTCACACATTGCCATTTAACTAACTGAGCACAGCTGGGTTCGTGTTGTCGATGTTGAAAGGGTGGAGCGCGTCAGGCGCGTTCTCAGCCGGCATGACGTCGCGTGCCATCGGAACTGAGCCCCACAACGTTCCGAGAAATTTTGGCTTTCACCAGTCATCACTCTAATGCCCACTCGCCATCCCCGCATCCCAAATGTCAAACCCACGAAACATTCACTATATCTGGCTCCCATACGTTCTTTGGTGCAAGTCGCTGCATCAGAGCCCCGCCGCATCCCTCGTTCCACGCTGAGAAGACCGAATACCTTCTTCACGCCCGCCGCCTCCAAACTCTACACGCCGATTACTGTGAACACCGCGACTAAACGCGATACTATCGCAAAGATGCCTGAAACTAGCGTTCGGCGCGTGGATCCTCAGAAACTGGGGAAGATCACGTTCAGGAAGTCAGAGGACTTGATCGACGAATGGGACATAGAATACAACGATACAGAGGGCGAGGCTAATGCCGGAACACTGAAGCAAGCAGCGGAGGAGCTTGTGAATACGAACATCCCGGTCGCATTTCCAACAGAGACCGTATACGGACTTGGCGCGGATGCGACAAGAAGCGCGGCGGTGAGGGAGATCTTCGCGAGCAAAGGACGACCAGCCGACAACCCTTTGATCGTCCATATACACTCTTTGCCTCAGCTGCGAGCGCTGCTTTTGGGCAAACTAGACGTCGTAGGAAATGGGAAGAATGCTGGAAAGGACCCCATACCGGATATCTACCGGCCGGTGATTGAACGCTTCTGGCCTGGACCGCTTACTATCATCCTACCGGGCCCTGAGAATTCGATCCTCGCACCAGAGGTGACAGCAGGTCTTCCGACTTTTGGCGCACGAATGCCACGTTCCATCATCGCATTGTCCTTGTTGAGGCTATGCGGCCGACCCCTCGCTGCACCGTCCGCGAACGCATCCACACGACCTTCGCCCACCGCTGCGGAACACGTTTACGACGACTTGAACGGCAAGCTAAATCTGATAATCGATGGCGGGCCATGCGAAGTGGGAGTTGAAAGCACAGTCATAGACGGACTATCAAGTCCACCTGCGATACTGCGGCCGGGTGGCGTCACTGTGGAACAACTACGGCAATGCCCGGGATGGGAGAACGTAGTGGTCGCATACAAGGATAAGCAAGCGGAAGACTCGAGTAAACCACGCGCGCCTGGGATGAAGTACAGACACTATAGTCCGAAGGCATCAGTTCTTCTGTTCGAAGCAGGCGCGAGCCAACCTACATCGGACGAGCTCAAGAGCAAAAGGCGCATTGGTGTCATTCGGACCAAGAGTTGGGATACCGTGTTAGGTTTGGGTGCCGAGAAGGTAAAGACATCGGATGCAAACGGACCAGGAATTTGCGCTTCACCAGACATGGCCGCATCTCTAGATGCCAACGACTCGCCGTCGCGCCTTTCGAACCTTCTACGATCTGTCACCCAACACCAAATACCGCACGCCGTTCATTACATTGTGAAGCCTGAGGCAGTCCAGGTTTGGGAGATCAACCTTGGTGCGAAGACCGAGGATGTTGCCAGAGGCCTATTTTCAGCACTAAGAGAGCTCGACAAGAAAGGCGTCGAGGTGATATATGTGGAGGGCATCGACGATAAGACAGGTGACGATATCGCCGCCGCGGTCATGAACCGACTCAGAAAAGCGGCAGAGATCAGAACATGAACGGGGATGAACATGGCGCACATCCTGATTGAATGAGCACGCTTCCAATTTTCACAATCTTGACGCTTCACTGCTGATTGTCGGTATCGATATTCGACCACAAAAGATATGTTGACACGTCGATGAACAACTCAGTGATGCATTTAGCGAGTGTGGATATCCGTTCGCGATAAAACGACACTCCGACACCTCTCCTTTGCGACATACATCGATCCTCTTACTATTCTGCAAGTACATTAGCGCCTCTATCATGTCCACTCGCAACATGTATCTCGGTCTTATTGCACTATTAGCCAGCTGCGCTCTAGGAGCTCCCAACGACGAGACCAGCAATCAAACATCTACGGCGACCGACCAGCTGCCCCCAACAGGCAGTTCTACCGAGCATGTTAAGGTTACTGTAACGACCACAACCACTCCACCTTATGTGCCGCCTCATGAGACTGGCAACTATTCCTCCGGGTTCGCCATCCCTCCATCACCAGGCTCAGTGACGGCATCGTCCGATAGGCCTGACTACAGTAAGCCCACTAGCACAGCGGTCACTCTGATATGCCCCCATCCGACTGAACCATGCATTATCGACGGTATTCCAATATGGCCGTCTGGTACCACTTCCTTCATCTTGCCGTCCTTTACATATGATCCTTTGCCGACATCTATGCCTAGTGGATCTCCTGCAAGTGGGAATAGTACGATGGTGACTGACACACTTGCCACGTCTGCCAGCCCAGCCAATCCGATGGGTAGAAGTACTACTTGCTCCCACACTATGTCGCATATTGTACCTGGCAATTCCAGCTCTGATGTTCCATGGGTACCTGTATTGCCTTGGATAACGCGCTGGGAAACCTTGAGCATAACGTCAGGAAGCCTCCCTACTTTCTCGGTATTGAGCAGCACCGCGTCTGAAATACTGATGAAACCATCGCCAATGTTGGTAGTCTCTGGGTCAAATACGTCTGAGTTCTACTGGCCCACAAGGAGCACCATAGCTCCCGGTAGCTCACCTACCTCATCTATCACGAGCATCAGTGCGGGATCAACAACACCAATCCCTCCACCTAACGTAAGTACTACTGCCACCGCCGCCGCAGTTCCCTCCATATCCTCTGCCATATCAACTCACTCACGTTGCAAGGCAAAATCTACGCAGGCTTCCGATGCTAAAGTACCCATGAAAGGTCGAGATACAGAGATAAGGATGAGGAACATCAGCACTCGCTATTCTTCCGTTCTCACATCGAAAACCGAGTACATCGACGTATCGCTCTTTAGGAGCATGGACAATGCAACACCTTCTGCGGAACGAGACGAAGAGAGCAAGGCGACTAAGAGGCGGATAAACTACTGGACCCGATTCTTCGCTGTTGCGGAACCTGCGAAACGGGTGGCCAAAGACTGTTTGGCCTGCGATCAAGAAGACGAGGTTACTTGCTTGCCTGGCGGGAAGTATACATGGTGTACGGATGGGTGTGCTGTCACGCTGAACTTGGGATGTGATATGGTATGCGAAGATGGGGTCATACGCAAGGAAGGAAGCCACTGTGTACGATGAGGGTATTCATAGCTATACTTTTGTATTGTAATAGCCATGTCCTCACTTCCTGAGAAGCAGCAAAAGCTTTGCACGTGTCTACATCCATACGTCCCTTTCACACAACTGCATGAAGGTTTGCCACCCATCGTCAAACTTCCAGGGTCTTCACGCCGACGTTT
>Ga0265797_10009865_pt1 | contig 12275 bp, 12 predicted proteins | sample P2T30metagenome_FD_192433 | JGI IMG/M metagenome (GOLD analysis project Ga0265797, IMG submission 192433) | Plant litter microbial communities from East Loma Ridge, Irvine, California - P2 T30 | ecosystem: Environmental > Terrestrial > Plant litter > Unclassified | place: USA: California... | reverse complement strand
GGCTCTATGAGACCGACAACGTGGTGCTTGGGATTCCGGTCTACCGGCAGAAGCTGTGGGGTCCGGGGACGATGTTCCTCGAGGCAAATCGCACCGAGCTTGGCGGAAAGCCGCTGTTTCTCTTTGCCGTGGGTGGTGGGCCGAGTCTCGCACCGAATCTGGCCGAGCAGCTGCGCAGCTACCCCCACCGCGAGGTGACCTACTTCCGCGGTTCCATCGACGCTGAGAAGCTCAGCTTCTTCGAGAAGCTGCAGCTGCAGGTGGCGAAGGCGCCCGCCAACGCGGATTTCCGCGACTGGCCTGGGATCGAAGACTGGTCGCAGTCCCTGCTTGCCTATGGCGTGAGCTGATCCCGCTGACCTTCTCACGATGATTGAGTTCGCCCAGGTCACCAAGAGTTTCACGCAGCGAGGTTCCGGTGCACGGGCCGGTGCAGTCAATGCGCTGCACGAGCTCAGTCTCACCATCTCAGAGGCCGAGATCTTCGGTGTTGTCGGTGAGTCCGGCTCCGGGAAATCAACGCTGCTTCGGCTGATCAATGCGCTGGAGACACCCAGCGCCGGGTCGGTCACCGTCAACGGCGTGAACTTCGCCGCGCTGCGGCCAGCCGCGCGCCGGGCGCAGCGGCGTCAGATCGGCATGATCTTCCAGCAGTTCAACCTGCTCTCGAATAAGACGGTGGCCGCCAATGTCGCGCTGCCGCTGAGCCTGCACAGACGCCGAGGAACGCATAAGTCCCAGCCGCAGGAACGCGCGCTGGAGATGCTTGAATTCGTGAACATGGGGGCTCATGCCTCCAAGTACCCGGCCCAGCTCAGCGGCGGTGAGAAGCAGCGCGTGGCGATCGCCCGCGCCTTGGTCAATGAACCAGACATCCTGCTGTGCGACGAGCCCACGTCCTCCCTGGACAGCCAGCACACCGATGAGGTGATGGCGACTCTGCTGCGCGTCCGCCGCGAGATGTGCACCTCTATCGTGGTGGTCAGCCACGAGCTCGAGGTCATTCGAGGAGCCTGCGACCGGGCAGCGATCCTGGATTCAGGACGGCTCACCGGCATCGTGGATATCGCAGCACCGGAGGCTCGGGAACGCTTCGACAGCTATTCCGAGCGCGCCCGCCGGTATCTCGAGGGGGACCAGGAGTGAACGAGCTCGCGGAGCGCCTGGGGACCTACCAGGACGAGATCATCACCTCAATCATCGAGACGGGCGCCATGCTCGGCTGGTCGCTGCTCGCGGCCGTGCTGATCGGTCTGCCCATGGGGACCGGGATGTATCTGGCGCGCCGGGGCGGCCCCAAGGAACGCGGCTGGCTCTATGCGGCGCTCAATGGCTTCGTCAACGTGGTCCGCTCGGTCCCGTTCCTGCTCTTCGTGGTCGCGCTGATCCCCTTCACCCGGTGGGCAGTGGGAACCTCCTTCGGCACCACTGCGGCTGCGGTCCCGCTCTCCTTCGTCGCGGTCGCGCTCTACGCGCGCTGGGCCGAACAGACCCTGGTCGATGTCCCACGTGCCACCGTGGAGCTGGCTGACTCACTGGGTGCCAATACGCTGCAGCTGGTGACCAGGTTCCTCTACCCCGAGGCCCGCAGCGGACTGGTGCTCTCGCTGACCACCGTGACGATCTCGATGATCTCCTATTCCACCATCATGGGTGTGGTCGGCGGGGGTGGGGTGGGCGACTTCGCCATCCGGTACGGATATCAGCGCTACGAGTACGACATCATGTACATCACCATCGCCATCATCGTGGTCCTGGTCATGTTGATCCAGACTTTTGGCACCAGACTTTCAATGGCACTTGACCGCCGCTCCCGCTGAACCCTGGCATAACTGGAGCGCCGGCGTCGTTGATATCAATGGGCCGTTAATGGGCCCGACCATTTCGATCGAGGAGCATTTTGACTGCCCAACTGCAGAACCGTCCCGTCCGCGCGCTCAGCGGGGCCGCCGTCGTCCTTGCACTGTTCGCCACTTCCGCCTGCGGAAGCGATCAGTCGCAGGACTCAAGTGAGGGCGATGACACGCTCATCCAGGTCGCCTCACACACCACACCGATGACCGATGTGGTCGAGGCCGCCGCTGAGGTGGCCGAGGAAGAGGGCTACACCATCGAGCTGGTGCAGGTCAGCGACAACGTCCAGTACAACAGGCTCCTTGCCGACGGTGAGGTAGACGCCAACTTCGCCCAGCACGAGCCCTATATGCAGGCGTATAACGCAGAGAACGACGCCGAGCTCGCCGTGGTCCAGCCGATCTACAACGCCCGTGTCGGTTTCTACTCCCAGGACTACGATTCCTTGGATGAGATTCCCGAAGGTGCCCGCATCGCGCTGCCCAATGATGAGTCCAATGAGGGACGCGCGCTGGCAATCCTGGCCGATCAGGGCCTGATCACCCTCGCCGATGGCGTGGGCTTCGAAGGCACCCTGGATGATGTCGAGGAGAACCCGAAGAACATCGAGTGGGTCCAGGTCGATCTCCTGAACCTGACCTCGGCCTATGAAGAAGACGGCATCGCCGCGGTCTTCAACTACCCGACCTATATCTCCAGCCTTGGTCTCACTCCGGAGGACGCCATTGCCGTGGAGGAGAACATCGACGAGCGCTTCGCGATCTCCCTGGTGGCACGTGAGGCCGATCTGGATACCGAGAAGATGGACGTGCTTGAACGGGCGATGACCAGCGATGAGGTCCGCGACTTCATGGTCGAAGAACACGACGAAACCCTGCTGCCAGCCTTCTGAGCGAAGGTGTCTTATGCGGGTCTGCAACCTCGGGACTCGAGGTATGACGCATGACGTAACGCAGTGCCCATGCAGGCACAGGCCCGGTGATACGGTTCTGTGCCTGCCTAAGACCTACCTACTACGCGCCGCCCTTCAGCGGTGCCACAACAAGGGATAACACCGATGACCACACGCCTGCTTTCCACACTCGCTGTCTCTGCCGTCGCAGCTCTGACCCTCGCCGCCTGCGGCGGAGGCGATGAATCCTCGCCGGAAGGTGCCGCAGAGGGGGAGAGCGCCTCAGGCCTGAGCCTCGAAGAGGTCCAGGAGGAGGGCGTGCTGACCGTCGGCACCGAAGGCACCTACCGTCCGTTTAGCTTCCACGAGGACGGCGCCGGCGAGCTGACCGGTTTCGATGTGGAGATCGCTACTGCTGTGGGCGAGGAGCTTGGTGTGGAGGTCGAGTTCGAGGAGACCCAGTGGGACGCGATGTTCGCTGGTCTGGACTCAGCGCGCTTCGACGTGATCGCCAACCAGGTATCCATCACCGATGAGCGCGAGGAGAGCTACCAGTTCTCTGACCCCTATACGGTCTCCAACGGCGTGATCGTGACCCTGACCGAGAACGAGGACATCACCAGCTTCGAAGACCTCGACGGCGCCACCACAGCGCAGTCGCTGACCTCGAACTGGAACGAGCTGGCCACCGAGTCGGGTGCTGATGTGGAAGCCGTCGAGGGTTGGGCACAGTCGATCACTCTGCTCGAGCAGGGACGGGTGGACGCCACGATCAATGACAAGCTCACCTACCTGGACTACCAGGAGACCGAGGGCAACGAGAACATCAAGATCGCCGCAGAGACCGAGGACCAGTCACAGTCGGCGCTGACCTTCCGGCAGGGCAGCGACTCCCTGGTAGAGGCCGTGAATGAGGCAATGGCTACGCTCGCTGAGGACGGCACGCTGGCGGAGATCTCTGAGAAGTACTTCGGCGCAGACGTCACCGAATGATCGGCGACGCGATGATGCGGGACGTGATGACGCCTGAGCCGGTGACGTCTGACCCGGTGACGCCTGACTCGGTGACGCCTGACCCAGTGATCTCTGACACCGTGGGCGCGGGAGCGGGTCGGTTCTGATGGAGATGCCGGACATCGACTGGCAGCTGGCAATCGACTCGTTCTGGCCACTGCTCCGCGGCGGCCTGACCGGAACCATCCCACTGTCCCTGGCCAGCTTCGCCCTCGGACTCGCGCTTGCCCTAGTGCTGGCGCTGATGCGGATCGGTGGCAGCCGGGTGCTCTCCGGCATCGCGCGGGCATATATCTCGGCGATCCGCGGCACGCCGCTGCTGGTGCAGCTCTTCGTGATCTTCTACGGGCTTCCCTCCATGGGCCTGACCATCGACCCCTGGCCCAGCGCGATCATCGCGTTCTCGATGAACGTCGGTGGCTACGCCGCCGAGGTTATCCGCGCCGCCATCCTTTCAGTGCCCAAGGGCCAGTGGGAGGCCGGCTATACCATCGGGATGTCCCGGAACCAGACGCTGCGTCGGCTGATCCTGCCGCAGGCCGCGCGGGTCTCGGTGCCGCCGCTGTCGAACACGTTCATCTCCCTGGTCAAGGACACCTCGCTGGCCTCGACCATCCTGGTGACCGAGATGTTCCGCGAGGCCCAGCAGATCGCCGCCTTCAGCCAGGAGTTCATGCTGATCTACGTGGAGGCCGCCGTGATCTACTGGGTCTTCTGCCTGGTGCTCTCCACCGCGCAGGACCGGCTCGAGCGCAGATTGGACCGCTATGTCGCCCACTGACCCCCTGTCTAGGAAGCCGCTGCTACATGTCTCTGGACTGAATAAGTCCTTCGGAGACAACGAGGTGCTGCGCTCGATCGACCTGGAGGTCCAGGCGGGTCAGGTGCTCGCGCTCGTGGGACCGTCGGGCTCCGGCAAGACCACCGTGCTTCGCTGTCTCAATGGTCTGGAACAGCCCGACGCCGGCACCGTGGAGTTCGCTGAAGGTCCTGCCGTGACCTTCACACCGAAGACCACGCGCCGGGAGAAGGAATCGCTGCGCACCCGTTCGGCCATGGTCTTTCAGGGCTACAACCTCTTTCCGCATAAGACCGTGCTGCAGAACGTCACCGAGGGACCGATCCAGGTCCAGAAGAAGCCCAAGGCTGAGGCCATCGCACAGGCGGAGAAGCTGCTTGAGCGGGTAGGCCTGGCCGAGAAGCGAGACAGCTACCCCCATGAGCTCTCCGGGGGACAGCAGCAGCGGGTCGGAATCGTCCGCGCGCTGGCGCAGGAACCTTCACTTCTGCTCTTCGACGAACCGACCTCCGCGCTGGACCCTGAGCTCGTCGGCGATGTGCTCACGGTGATCAAGGAGCTCGCCGAGGAAGGCTGGACCATGGTCCTGGTGACCCACGAGCTCGCCTTCGCCCGTGAGGTTGCCGATACCGTGGCCTTCATGGATGGTGGAGTAGTCGTGGAGCAGGGGCCGGCACAGGACGTGCTCCGTGCCCCAGCCCAGGAACGCACACGGCAATTTGTGCACCGACTGCTGAACCCCTTCTGAACCTCGGCTCCCAAGAGACCCGGGCCTACTACTCGCGGCAGCCTATGCCCTTGACCGCCATCCGGAGCCCACGCAGACTGAAGGCATGAAGATCACCGCGATCACAGCCGTGTTTGACGCCTCCGATATCCGTGCCGAGAGCAGCTTCTGGGCCAATGTGCTGGGTGGTGAAGTGCGAGCCGAGGAAGACTGGCACACCGTCATGGTGGACGGCAAAGCCCCTGTGGCGGTGCAGCTGGCCCCGGATCATCGGCCTCCGGTGTGGCCCGATGGTGAACCCCAGCAGATCCACCTCGACCTCGACGTCGATGACATCGCCTCAGCTCATGCAGAAGTGGTGCAGCTCGGCGCTCAGGTCCTGCAGATGGCCACTGGCAGCCAGCGATTCAACGTCTATGCCGATCCGGCAGGTCACCCCTTCTGTCTTTGCTGGGAGTAACCCCTGGTCCGGCAGTGATCGCCTGTGCCAAGCTAGCCCCATGAGCGCTGTAGAGAATTCCACCCTGGCAATCATCGGTGCTGGCAGCGTCGGCACCTCGACCGCCTACGCCGCAATGATCCGCGGATCGGCGCGCCACGTGCGGCTCTATGACATAGATGCAGCCCGGGTCGACGCCGAGGTCCTTGACCTCGCTCACGGGAGTCAGTTCACCGGCTCCAGCGACATCGATGGCGGCGCTGACCTCAAGCACGTGGAGGGCGCCGACGTCGTCGTCATCACAGCTGGGGCAAAACAGCGTCCGGATCAGACCCGGCTCGACCTCGCCGGCACCAACGTGGATATTCTGCGCCAGCTGCTGCCAGAGCTGCTGGAGCGCGCCCCCGATGCCGTGTATCTGCTGGTCACCAATCCCTGTGATGTGCTCACCGTGGCCGCCCAGCAGATCTCAGGACTGCCAAGTCATCGGTTGTTCTCCTCCGGCACGGTACTGGACACTGCGCGGCTGCGGTGGAAGCTCGCCCAACGCGCGGGCGTCGCGCAATCAAGCGTGCACGCACATATCGTCGGGGAGCACGGGGATACCGAATTCCCGCTATGGTCTGCTGCCAGCATTGGAGCCACACCGCTGCTGGACTGGGAGCGTGAGGGTGCGCGGGTATTTCACGCCGAGGAACTCGACGCACTCACTGATCAGGTCCGGAATGCGGCCTATCAGGTCATCGCCGGCAAGGGCGCCACGAACTACGCGATCGGTCTCTCCGCGGCACGGATTGTGGAAGCAGTCCTTCACGATGAGCACGCGATTCTGCCGGTCAGCAGCGTGCTTGATGGCTTCCTCGGAATCAGCGGGGTGGCGCTGTCGATCCCCAGTGTCGTCTCCTCCCGCGGGGCGGAACCGGTGACGACGACCCCCTTCGCGGATTTGGAAGCGCATGCCCTGCGAGACTCGGCGGATGCGCTGCAACAGGTACAGGCTTCGCTGGGGATCTAGACTCAGTCAGCACGGCCCGGCCCGAAGGGCCAGGTCAAAGCGCGGTCACGCTGCTGAGCCCAGTAAGGTGGTGCCATTATGACGCGTATCGGCACCTTTGTGGGAGCACTGTTCTACCACTCCGGCGGAAAATCATTCGCCCTCGTTCAGCAGCTCACCTTCTTAGCTGTATTGACCGCACCTGTTGTTGCGCTGACCATCTTCGAGCCGGACACGTCGTCACTATTCGGCGTGACACTGGGTCTTGGCCTCTTATTCGCCGCGACAGCGACGGTGATTCTGTCTCCACGAGCGGGTCTGCATCCTGCACTCGAGTGGTTAGTCCCTGTCAGCAGCATCGTGGCCTGCGGCATCTGCCGCTACGCCACGTATCCCGATGGTGCGGTGATCTCCAATCTCAGCCTGGTGCCGTCCCTATGGCTCGTGGTGCGATTCCGACTCAAAGGTGCGGGAGCGGCCTTAGCGGTGGTTGTCCTCTCGATCAGTGTGCCGTCCCTGGTGGCGATCGGGGAGGACCTCAACGTGGCCTCCTTCTCCCGGTACACCGTGCTGCCGGTGACATTGCTGTTGATGTCCTTCGCCGTGATCGGCATTCTGCAGAGCCTCGAGGCCAACGGCGTCGAAGCCAAGCGTGCGCTTGTCCGGGAGCGCGAATCCTCAGAACGGCTCGGACGGACCGACCGATTGCTCCGCGGTGTGCTGGAGAACCTCAATGTGGGCGTCCTGGTGATGGATGCCCGCGGCAATGACCTGATGACCAATCGCGCACAGCGCGAGATTCACGCCCACGCCTCTCCACCGAGCAACCAGGATCGAAGCGAGGCGGGACACCTGATCTTCCACACTGATGGGACGTCCATACTTGCGCAGGATCGGCCCGCTGCACGTGCCAATAGAGGCGAGGAATTCGACAACGTCGAGTTTCTTGCGGGCAGCCCTGGACCGGAACAACGCGTCATATCGGTCACCGCCAGGGCCGTGCTCGCCGAGGACGGCGCCAGGGATGCCTCATTCCTGATCTTCCGTGATGTCACCGACCAGTACAACCTGCTGCGTGCCCAGCACGAGATCATCGCGACGGTCTCACATGAGATGCGCACGCCCTTGACCTCGATAGTGGGCTTCACAGACTTCACCGAGGATTCCCTCCTCGAGCTCTCCAGCTCCTCAGCTCGGGATGACGCGGTCGAGCAGCTCGGAGTGATCCGACGCAATGCCGAGAAGCTCAGCAAACTCGTCGAAGATCTCCTGCTGGAACAGCAGGCGGCGGTGGGGCGCCTGACCCTGAACCTTGAGCCTGTCGACGTACAGGAACTCATGACGCACTGTGTGACGGCGTTTCAACCGATAGCAGACCGGCGGGGTATTGCGCTTGACCTGCAGCTCGAAGCTGGTGACGACATCATCGCTGATCGCCTGCGAGTCACCCAGGTCATGGATAACTTGGTCGGCAATGCGCTGAAGTACACACCGCCCGGTGGTCACGTGACAGTGTTTGCGATGGTCCCCGACGGAGGTGAAAGCCTGACCGTCCACGTCGCCGATAACGGACCCGGCATGACGCAGTCCGAGGCAAGCCAGGTCTTCACCCCGTTCTATCGAGCTCCTGCCGCGCGCCATTCCGAAACTGCCGGGGCTGGTCTCGGTCTGGCGCTCTCCCAATCAATCATCGAAGCCCACGGCGGCACGATCGCGGTACGGACATCACCGGGGCATGGCGCTCGCTTTACTTTCACATTGAAGAACGACTTCACCCAGCGTGCGCTAGACGCTCGGACCTAGAAGGAATCTCATGGCCGAACTCAGTGACAATGTCCCCCAGCGCAACAGGAAGGTCCCCTTCCTCGCGCTCTTCGCATGTGCGCTCTACGGCGGACTTGCGGCTTCGGTCTTCTGCTTCTCAGGGGCCTTCGGTGATTTCGGGGTTAACCCCTGGCGAGACGCTGGTCTCGTAGCCGTCACCGTTATTTCCTCGCTCGCACTGACGTATATCAGTCTGCTGGTCTACACCTACTTCTTTCGCGCGAAGAATGCACCGGGGGACGCCGAGACACTCAACTGGCACGTGATGATCCCCTGCCGGGACGAAGAGAGCGTCATCGCGGAGACTGTCTCAGCTGCACGGACGACATTCCCGAATCTACATGTCTGGGTCATTGATGATGATAGTGAGGATGCGACTGCGTTGATTGTGCGCAAGCTGCAGGACTTTGACGATAAAGTCCACCTGATCTCGCGGAAACGACCCAATGCTAGAACTGGAAAGGGTCACGCGCTCAATGCCGCCTACCGAATCATTTCTGAGGCAGTGAGTGCAGATCGCGAGCGGCGCCATCAGACAGTCATCGGGGTGCTTGATGCGGACGGCTTCCTCTCGGCCAACGCTTTGGAGCTATTGGCCGGCCCGGATGCATTCGGGGACGAGGCTGTGGGGGCAGTGCAGCTCGAGGTTTGGATGAAGAACCGAGGTGATCGACGGCCCCGGCCACTTTCCGGGGGTGTGAAGAATATACTGGGGAAGATCCTGATCCGCATGCAGGACATGGAGTTCCGCACTTCGAATTCAGCGATGCAGATGCTTCGGGTTCAAACCGGAACCGTTGGAATGGGCGGAAATGGTCAGTTCACCCGACTCTCGGTTCTGGATGATCTTGACGCCGACTATGGACAGCCTTGGGGCAAGAAGCTCAGCGAGGACTATGAACTGGGACTCAATATCATCACGCGTGGCCACCGCACGCACTACGTGCCCGAAGCTCATGTCTCCCAGGAGGCCCTGCCGTATACGCGACGTTTGCTCACTCAGCGGACCCGGTGGGCCCAGGGAAACTTGGAATGCGCCGAGATTCTGCCGGCGCTTCGGCGCAGCGGTAATCTTCGCCGATCGGGGTGGGCGGAGATCCATTACTTCATGGGGCAACCCTGGCTCCTGATGGTCAACTTGGTGCTTGGCCCGTTGTTGCTCATCCTTGCTCTCGTCGAAGGGCGCATCGGTTTCGCCACGGGGGAGCCGGTGTCGTGGATCATTCTTCTCGCGGCGGTCTTCATTATCTTGCCGTATTTCCTATGGGGCATTCTTTATAAGTACGTGTGTCGAGAAGATATTAGTTTGATAAGTGGAATATTATTTGGTTTTGGATACCTGTTTTATGTGTATCTGACATATATCTATTATCCGAGAGCAATGGCCCGGATGGTCACCGGTCAAAATTCGTGGGCCAAGACAGCCCGAAATGCAGACGGGCTTATCGGGATGCCTACGGCGGGCCTGAGGTCAGAGCTCCTGGCGCTACCGCTGCTGGAGGATGGAATTATCAGCAGTCTCGCTGAGGAGCTCGACGGCGCTGAAGATTTCGCCAAAGAGCTGGTCAGCACATTCGGGCTCATCTGGCCACGGCGCTGGGCGAACCTCCGGCTCGCCGCTGCGGCCGAGGACTACACGGCCACGTTGGACGCGTTGGCCAGCATTCGAGTGGCCTCCGAGATGCTTGGCGCAGAGCGACTGGCGCAATCGGCAAGTGACCTGGGTGAGCATCTGGCCGCCGAGGACTACTCCGCGTTGCGGCGTGACCTGCCAATCATCTCGGCCATCGGCGAGGCCACCGTAGAAGAGATCCGAGGCCGGTTCATCGCGGCCTAAGGTTCATCTTCTCCTAGGGTGCGTCTGCTGACACCAGGTCAATGAACTTCTGCTTCAGCTCACGCGGCCGGAAGGGTTTGGTGATGTACAGGTCAGCTCCCACCGCCAGTCCCGAGGACTGATCTGCCAGCCCCGAACGAGCGCTCACCATGACGATCCGGCCCGTGAATGCCGGTCGGACACGACGCACGACCTCGAGTCCATCGATATCAGGCAGCCCGACATCAACGCTGATCAGGGAGTAGTCGCCGGTCGCAGCCTTCGCCACGCCTTCTTCGCCGTTGGGTGCGGTATCGACGCCGAATCCGGCCTGAGTCAGCACCATCTCGAGGAGACGACGGATATCGTCGTCGTCCTCAATCACGAGTGCCCGGTGGGTGTCCTGCATAGTCTTCCTCTCCTAGGATTCGTCACCATCCTAGGCGAGAGGCCCACCGGGTCACGTCGTCATGGCCTACGCAGCCTGGCAGCGCAGGGGGTGTTGCGCTATTTCTCCGAGCGAACCGCCTCGGTGGCTTCTCCCAGCGAGGCGAAGCGCGAGGGGATGACAGCACTCCAGGCTTCACGCAGTTCGTCGATGCCGATGGTGAAGCTGCCTCCCTCGAAGGGTCCAGCGACCTCGAGGTCACCTGAGGTTGCGTCCACAATGCCGACCCTCAGTGCCGCGAAACCGCGTGCGGAGGTCATGTCGGTGAAGCGCAGCTCCTCCGAACGCGGAAGCGAGACCAGCGCCCGGGCCTGGGACTCGCTGAAGAGGGCCGTGAAAGGATCCACGCCGTCGCGCTCACAGATACCATCCACCGCAACCCGGGCACCCACACCGAAGCGCAGGCTCATCTCAGCCAGTGCTGCCGCGAGGCCACCCTCCGAGAGGTCGTGGGCGGCGTCGATCATGCCGTCACGGGAGGCGTTGATCAGGATCTCACCGAGCATCTTCTCCGCATCCAGGTCCACTGCGGGCGGCATTCCGCCAAGGTGGCCCCGGCCGCGGGCGAACTCTGAGCCGTCGAGCTCATCGGCGGTGGTGCCGAGCAGGTAGATGGCCTGACCATCGGCCCAGCGCTCGTAGCCAGAGGGGGTGCGGCGACCGACGTCGTCGAACTTGCCGAGCACTCCGACCACCGGTGTGGGATGGATCGCGCGGCCAGCGGTCTGGTTATAAAGCGAGACGTTGCCGCCGGTCACCGGAATGCCCAGCTGCTGGCAGCCATCGGCGAGGCCGCGCACGGCCTCGGCGAACTGCCACATGATCTCCGGGTCCTCGGGGGAGCCGAAGTTCAGGCAGTCCGAGACGGCCATGGGGATCGCGCCGGTGGTAGCCACATTGCGGTAGGACTCCGCCAGGGCAAGCTGCGCCCCCGTGTAGGGGTCCAGATAGGCATAGCGCGCATTGGCATCGGTGGAGAGTGCGACGCCGAGCCCGGTCTCCTCATCCACCCGGATCACGCCGGAGTCATCGGGCTGGGAGAGGGCCGTGTTGCCGCCGACGAAGCGGTCGAACTGATCGGTGATCCAGGAGACGTCTGCCATATTGGGGCTGGTCATCAGGTCCACCACCGCGCCGCCGAGCTCCTGTCCGGTCTGTGGCAGGTTTGCACCGGCCTCCGAGGAGCGGAAGGTATCTGCCTGCAGAGAGTCCTGCCAGGAGGGGCGGTGATACGGGCGCTCATAGACAGGTCCGTCGTGGGCCACGGTGCGGGGGTCCACGTCGACGATGGTCTCGCCGTCCCATTCGATGATGAGTCGACCGGTGTCGGTCACCTCGCCAAGCCAGGAGTATTCGACCTCCCATTTGGCCATGACGCGTTCAAACTCTGCGGCATTCGCGGGGGTGACCACTGCCATCATGCGCTCCTGGGACTCCGACATCAGGATCTCGCCCGGGGTCAGTGAGG
>Ga0265797_10009861_pt1 | contig 12279 bp, 11 predicted proteins | sample P2T30metagenome_FD_192433 | JGI IMG/M metagenome (GOLD analysis project Ga0265797, IMG submission 192433) | Plant litter microbial communities from East Loma Ridge, Irvine, California - P2 T30 | ecosystem: Environmental > Terrestrial > Plant litter > Unclassified | place: USA: California... | reverse complement strand
CACGCCGTTACGGAGGTATCGGGTCCAGATGAGAAGACTTGCACCCCCTTCGGAGCGACCCAGAATGTCGTGTCCGGTCTCCTTGATCACCACTCTGATGTTGTTACGCCTGGCGAAATTGACAGCAGCAACCACGTCGTCCTCATTGGTAGCATTGACCGCATACAGTGGTTGTCTTCCGAGAACGCATGATCCTGGCTGCTCGCCAGCAGAAGCATTGACTGGGGCACATGTTATGTTGATCGGATAGCTCAAACCGACAGGATTGGAAGCCTGGAAGACCGAGTTGCTCCAGCTTTCGTCGACGATCTCGCACTCGAGTGAGTCCTGCTCTGATCCTGGATAGCAAGCTCTAGCAACGGGCTGAGTAGATAGTAGTCTGCCTTCGACAGTCGAGTTGAGCGTATCCCAATCTCGCCCAGTGGGCCAGCAGGAATCGCCGGGAGCCTGAGGTCCTGCGTTAGCCAGATACTACCAAGCATGCATGGCAATCATACACATCTGCAGTTCGCTGTTTCAAGTCTGGTTGCTGCCACGAGGGATATAGCGGACCAGGCCACGAGCGCAAAGGTCCGTCTCATGCTGGCAATCGGGTGATCGGCCTTGCTGAAGATCTCGTTTACCGTGGTTCTGCTCGAACACTGGAGGTCGCAGAGTAGGAAACAGCATCTGTACCGTGCGTCTTGTCATCCTCGCAGAGGGGCAACCCCCAAAGTCGTGCGACCACACATTCCCACTAGTCTCACTGCTAGGGAAATCAGGGTGATGGCAGTCAAGCCACTCATATCAAAAGATCGGCAGGGTCTCAACTGTATTCTATCGAGCGAAGCGAGAAGTCGAAGCAAATACGCGGACACTCATGGGTATCTCGGACATTCTGCTTGAGGAGTCAGATGTGTCCTGTCGGTTCGTGGATGCGAAGACTTGTACGTCTGAACATTGGTTCGTGGTTCGCATGGCACGGTATGATGGTCTCGACAATTGCCTACCAACGACGAGTGGCGGAGATGATAAGTATTGTGAGTTCGGGATATAGAAACGGTTTGCGGAATGCTGTGCTTTCTATAGACAAGGGTGTTGGTGGAATTGTGGAGCCGGCACGCTCCTTCCGATCGAAGCGACACGAGCCGGACTTCCGCAAGATTTCCTCCATGTCCATCTCTCCATCACACCACCGACATTGATATCTCATCACATCAACTCGCAAGAAAGCCCCTGCTAAGACGAGTCTTGTTGTCCAGGCATATCTCGATGTGAGCATACCATAAAACTGACAAACAGATCATACGAGGCTATGATGTGATGATCGTCCGATAAAGCAAGGGGCTGCATAGCACAGTCTACACCGAACATTCCTCCTTGCCAGGTTGATAGCAACGAATGCAGCTTTATGCATTCGTTGTTGCTGCGGGAAACTAGGAGTGCGGTCCGACGGTGTGTACCACCAACTAAACACGTTCTAGACGGTAGGAAGTAGGCCCCGGCCTGTCACCAAACAGTGTCTCACCTGAAGATGGCTCGTGTGGAGAGCATGTTGCTTGACATCGACCTCTCACTGTTCAGATCCACATTACCCTCTTCGCTTTCCACTTTGGCATTGACTGACCTTGCAGCCTACACCATGTTTTGTCTCTTTTTTTGATCGGTGGACATCACGCTCGACGGATGTCTTCAGACGGCCCGATCAATCAGGCTCGCCTCCAAGGCGCAGCTCGCAACTTGACAAGAGGAGGCTTGATAGCAGTCACATGGGCCGGCTTCGCGCTCGCATGCGGCTTTGTCTTACTGCGATGTCGTGTTCGGATCACCGAAAGCCGTCGACTCTACTCGGACGACTACTGGCTACTGGCAGCTCTCTTCTTCCTCGGCCTGAATGCGATCCTCCAGACTCTCCAGACGCCATCGTTGTACTATCTTATCTACGCTTCCAGTGGGGAAGCACCTGCTGGAGAGGCGTTAATCGATCAGGGAAATGTCTACGTTCGCTACCAATTTGTGATCATCTTGCTGTTCTTCACTATAATCTGGTCGGTCAAGTACAGCTTCTTGGCTCTGTACTACCGGCTTTTCAAGGGCTTGACTGCATATCGAGGAGTCTGGTGGGTTGTTGTCAACTTCTCAGCGCTGGCTTACATCGGATGTTGGATCGCATCCATATGGACCTGTCATCCACCGAGCACCTACTTTGATTTTGGTACGCCTTTCTTTCCCTGAGAACACGCAATAGCGTATCGTGCTAATCTAGTCAGGACAATGTGCCAAACCGATTGACCTCGAGGGAAGCGTCATTTCCATAAGCTACAGTACTGCCGTGGATGTCTTGACAGATCTGATTATCATGGTACTACCGTACAAGCTTCTGGTCTCTTTGCGCGTCTCGAAAGCCCAGCGACTTGCGCTCGTTGGTATCTTCAGCGTCGGATGCATTGTGATCGCGTGTTCACTCATCCGCCTTACTCAAATCATCGCCCATGCTCGCTCAGATCCGGTCGGTCTAGCAGTCTGGGGCGTCGTTGAGAGCAGCATGAGTGTTATGGTGGGGAGTTTGCCGGCACTCAAAAGTTATTTCGGCAGAGCCTGGGACCGTACGATGATGAGGTACTCCGGACAGCTGGGTTCCTCCGACTTGCACTGGAGCGGCCGTGCACTTGGTCCCGGTCGCATTGTTCTCAGCGATCCAGAAACTAGTTGGAGAAGCGTCAATACCACGCCTGCTCGTCACTCCAGCGAGCCCAGGGTCTCGAAGCACCCATGGATCGCGAGGGATCGGAGCCCGATACGGAACGTCAAAGTCCTTCCTGTTTGTACCAGCGAGCTCGGCACCTCACAAGACCCATGGGACTCAAGAGACCGGAGCCCAGTAAAACAAGATTGCAGTGTGGAGGACTATGAGCGTGTGCTTCGATCGATTTCGAATGCAGATCCTGGACTAGCACTTCCGGAGACCGCTGCTGAGTTGGCTGCCATGGCAAAAGCACATCCGAGGAGAGCGTCCAATGGATGAAAGTCACTGATACCTGTCCGCACATCATCCACCACACTTCTCAGGCTACAAGGCAATTGTCGTGTGATCAATTTCACTTCGCAAGCTACACACCCACGCTTTCACACCGGAACTCCATCGCACTTCTTGAATTGCTTTGACGAAGAGTCGGCACGCATTGGTCGCCGTTCATGCTCGATGATCAACAAGCGGCTCGTCTATACGCGCTCGACTCTACATCATAATCTAGTCGAGCTCCGGACACCCAGACCGCCAGATTCATGAGTCAATCTTGCCCGAATCAGCAGCTCTCGCAGCCCCGCCCAACTTGCCCCTCTCCATAACATGCTTCGCAACATAATCGCCATCCGCCGTCTGCAACGCCTCCATGCCTTCCACAACACCCTGCTGGTCCTCCGCGCCCATCTCCTGGCTCATCTTGAACTTCCCGCCAAGACTCGTCACCTCAATCTCAATCCCAATAATGTTCTTCCTCAACAGATCAATATACCGCTCCGGAGCATCGGCAACTTTCCACGGCTTCTCATACCCCATAACCTTTGTCTCCGCCATCTGCGACAAATCGCCAATCTGCTGATTCAAAAACGCCGAAGTCTCCTCCGCCTGCGAATCGAAATAAACAGTCGCGACGCCATAACACTGCGCCGCCGCGTAATTCCACGTCGGCACAACCTTGCCGCTCTCAGGCTTGGTCTTGGTGTAGAACTTCGGCGTCACGTAGTGGTTCCCAGGCCCGTTGAACAGCACCATTACCTCCTGGTGTAGCTTGTGGCTCGTCGATTGTGGGCGAGGGTGCGGGTTGGGGTTCTCGGTGGCATGTTCGATTATCGCTTTTGCTTGCGGGTTTTGGCGCGCGATGTGACCTCTGAGGATCGGGAGTTCGGTTTCGCTTGCAGGGTCGTTGACGTCGAGAACCCAGGGGATGTGGCTGGATTGAATTAGGTGGTGGGTTTGGGAGGGGATTGTAGTGGTGAGGATCCCGAGTGGGTTTTCTTGGATGAAGCGGCGGAGGGTGGCGAGGGAGGTTTCGGCGTGGGCGGCGCGGAGGTACATGATGAGCGGTTGTACGTCTTCGTTTCTGGCTATTTGTTTTCTATAGAGGGAGAGAGAAAGATGGGGTAGAGGAACGACTGGCACTTCGATTGATATGAACAAATGTCAATGGATTGGCGGGGGGAGTCAGACGAAATGTAGGGCTGCTGTATGGAGTCACTCGCTTGCGCATGCTCGATTGGGAAGGATCACGGCGAGCTATAGATATAAAGCGATAGGCAGTACGGTAACTCCTTCCCTATTGTGGGGTCTGAAGTAAACCTTGTATAGCTTCTCTATTCGACCACATGCGGGCCAAGTTGCTTGATTCGATGGTTGACTTGAAGACCTCTGCGTAGATTGATTGATCACGAATACTTCATCCATTGACTAAATTGGAATTCCCGTGTACTCGCAGTTAATCATGTTTGTGCGATCGCAATCGATACATGATTCGATTCTCTGGCATCACCGAACTGCTGAGATACTGTCACGCGAAACCGGAGCCTTTGTTGTATCGATTATACTGTAGAAACGTGCTGTCAGTTCTGGAAACATGTCCGTTGATACCGGGATTAGGGTTGGTGCTGGGGTTAGAGTATGCGACGTTGATTGGACGCGGGGCGTTCGGCGCTAAGGAATGTCCAGTGGTTAACGATAGTCTCTGTCCGTCGAACACTACGGGGAGTCAAGATACGTGTAACTTCACCAATATTGCACTTATTGACATATCAATTGAAGCATCCTGAAGCTGGTGGAACTGGCTGTGTATCTGTCTCCCCAGTTTACTTCCCAATTTTGTTTATTATTTGGTTGTGAGATCCTCATGGGAAGGATATCACAGTCTGAGTGGATGGTGACTTTCACTGCGGCCATGAATGGAGTTCCGTAGCGGAGGACGATTCAGTCGAACAAAGTCCACGTGTTTGTGCGTTTCGGTGTTGGTCCATTTGCCTACAAAGCGTGGACTCTCGTCGTCCTGACTCTGCCGGCACAGATTGGCTGGCGGTTGGCTTGAGCAGCAATGGTGCCCGTCATATTAGTCCAGCATTGCATGTACATCAATCATCGACCGCCTATCACTGGCTTGATACGATCGTTGTACGACCTGATGTTGGCCAGCTCGAAGCATAGATGAGACGGAGGCGTCAAGAGGAAGGCATGCGGGAGCTCCCATTTCCTGACCGCATCCTGACCGCATTCTTGTTTCGACCGCAGGTTTCTCGACATCACCTTGTGGTCGAGCCTGATCGCAACATCAATAATCTTTGACAGCTGCTCCTTCAATCCTCCATCATTTCCGAGCGTGTTACAGAATCATGCACCCTCAATCCCCGGACATCTCGGCCCTGCGCTGGACTGATCATGAAACGTGCTAATTTTCCTCACCTATCTGGCGAACCGCCCTGCCCCTATCCTGGCGGCAGACGACAATAAACAGGTGATATAAGAGATAATGAAGCGCCGGCGGGACAAAAACAAACAATGATAATACATTGTCCTCATGATCCAGCGGTGTGATGTAGATGAACTATGGTACGCGGAACATCCAGTGAGGGGAATAGCCTGAAGCCCTTCCCGCCGTGCCAACTTATCACCATTCTTGGTTCTTGGCCGCAAACCGTGGCGCCACAGCGCCTAGTAGCTTATGTCCGAGAGAGCAGAAAACAGGTCTGGCATCGCACACCTCTTGCCTACGAGGCCTGGCCTTGTAAACACGGCTTGCTTGCCTTGCCTAAGCGCGACCCTAAAATCGACTCACTACTGCGCCACACATATTCATATGTCCGTCCGACTCCGCCGGCTGCGTGCATCGAGATCTGAGGCCGCATGCGGAATCGATGGGCAGGAACTCGCGGCTCATGCGGATCGTTACCTGCTAGCCTCGCGATTTGTTGTGGCGTCAATTACGACGGCGTGGCTGGTAGCTGCGAGTAGCCGTCCTGCAGCAGGGATCTCGAGGGTTTGTTTGTGGCTCACAACAAGGATTTTGGGTTCAAGGTACCATGGGCACGAGGGGTATACCTGGATTAATATAGCGGCGGAGTCGGTACTGACGGCGATGGCGAACGAGTTTTCAAGCTGGCGTCATGTCATGTCTTCTTTGTGGCCACGAGCAAGAGACGCGAAGGAAGAAAAGTGGCCTTTGAAGCACACGATGGCGCGGTGATTAGGGAACGCTGACGTGCGGCCGGTTTGTTGGCCAGAAGCAATAGTGTATCATGTGTATCGTGAAACGCACAGCAACCGGAAGGCTGAAAGTCTGAAAATGGCCCCCGCTCTCGTTATGCATGTGCCTTTGCCTTTCCCGTCGAGCCCGTTTACTTGGAAACGTCGATTGCATGGGATATCGCTGCACGGCCACCTTTGCGCATCATCAATCCATTCACTACTGACCACCCCCCGGTCGACAATCGCCTCAGTCTACCATCCTTCACTACGCTCTCTTCCTCTCTCTGCCTTCACTCTTCAATCACGCCTCGCTCTCGTGTTCGACACAACACCTGCTGCAACGAAATGAACCACTGATCCGCCGTCGTCCCCGCCACTCGTACAACGGTAGCTTTTCGCCAACGCCTGCACTAGCCACACGCTAAGTCCATAGCAACCCGCGTATTTGTCGCAGACACGATGAGCTCGATTTCGGTCAAGAGACGTCTTTCAAAGCCCAGGACCAACGACCATAACAACTCTTCGAATCTATCACAACCAAAGCGGTCCTCGTCCAAGTCGCGCCCGCCGCCAGATATCGATCCTGAGCACTGGGGTTCCTACTTCGACACCAAGACCCGCTCCAATGGCCCGAAGAACCTGAAACAGCAGCTGAAGCAGTCCTTCCCGGAGACCAAAAGGAAGCTTTCTCTCGACTCCTTCCGCCGTACATCCACCGACTCTGTCAACTCTACAGACACAATGGGTGTCAAGGACCGCTACCCGGCCGCTATCTTGACGACCGCTCTTGGTGCCTCTAACGGAAGCGCCAGATCATCACCAACGACCATGAGCCCTCTGGCAAGACAGCTATCAGTCGTCCACGAAACCCCAGGAATCGACATTGCATCCGCAATACATCTGTTGCAAGAGTTGAAGAAGACGGCATCGCCGGAGGAACTCGTTGCTCTGCACAGAGCACTCTTGCCCTTGAGGGAGGAAGCTGCTACCGGCCAGCCTTCTCCCCCCCGGGAAGACCTATCAGGGTCAGGAATCCAACGCTCGTCACGCCGCGCTTCAAAGCTGCCGCCAGGATTGAACACACGCGGAGAGCCTGGCGAGGATCTATTGAAAAGGCTGGGCGATGATGTCCGCCGGCCTAGAGCATCGGTCTACCGCATTGGCTCAGAGGAGCACCTGACCCAGACACAGCGAACGTACTCGGGTGGCAGTGCGAGATGCACTCCTACAGATGCCGCTGAGCGTTCCGAGACGCCCTCTGACGAACTTCTACATGCCGGAGCTTACAGGTCAGGTACCCTTCGGATCACCAACGGCGCTGCTTCACCAGACCCTGCTCGCATGCTCCAAGAGCTCATAATCCCGGAGGTTCAAGAGGAACATCACGACCAAGTTCCGGCTCTGCAAGGCGCTCGGGACCTTTACCCGGATTGCCCAACTCCAGCCGGCACCGAATCGTTCCCTGGAGCTTTTAGAGTCCTCCATAGCGAGAGGAGAACGACCAGTGGTCGCCCTCTGCCACCGCCACCCCCGCCCGATTCTAGAAGGGGATCCGATGCTTCTGATGCCTCTGAATTGCAATTCCCCACCTACGATCAAAGTCCCGAAGAAGCTGATCCGGCAGCTCAAGTCACACACGACCACCTAGACGAACCTACGCCGTTTGCCGAAACGCCCTCGTTCGTCCTCTCAGACCCGCCTCGGACTCGAGAGTCCAGGAGTAACGGGAGTCCGCTGTCTCTTGATGTTTCCAATGCCGATTATGACCACAAGGACAGTCCCCAAGAACCCACAAACACAATCGCACAATTCGCCACCCGACTTAGTACGGTCTATAGCGAAGATTTGACCGACGAAGAACCGCTAGGAACTCCGACCGATGCATGGGCGAAATTGACTGGAGAGCCTAGGCTTCTCGGTCCTCGAGGGCCGAGATCAAACCAATCCTTGAAGAGTCCGAGGCCAGCATCGATGTCCCAAATCGACAGTGGCTATGGCTCTACTTCCGAGATATCCTCCCAACGATATGCGCCATCTCAAGACGCCCCACGACCCAATTTCCCAGCACAGTCAGATGCCGACAACGAGAGCCTTTACACGTTCAACGAATTTCTGTCCACGAAGAAGCCCTTTGCTGATTCCACCCCACCGATTTCGCCGATGTCGCCAATGTCACCATCATCACCAAATATGGAGAAGGGAAGAAAAGATCTCCCATCAATGCTAGGATTACGGGAAAAGAGTGCCTTGAAGCGAATGAGTCTGCCGAATAGTGGGCTCGCATCGAGTGAGTCTTTGCCGTCATCAGTCGTATCGACGGGTTCCGAACAGAGTGGAAAGACAGCCAAGAAATTGCGGAAACCCATGCCCGCAGTCGAACGTCTCAAGAGGGAGAAGAGCCACCGCGTGAGTCCTGTTAGCGAGATCGCAGTCCACGATTTCCCGCTTGTTTCGGAAGAAATGAACAAGTCTCTGGAACAACGGTACCACCAGCCTTCGGCCTCCGAGATCAGTCTCAACCAACGACCCTCGATCCCCTCTCGCAAGGCGTCCGAGCCGCAAAGTATGTGGGATGACGGCTCGAGGGAGATGGAATCAAGCACTCCAGCTTCGGACGCCGTGTTCGTCCGCCGAAACCCCTTCGCGCGAAAGAGAAGTGTGAGCCGAGGCCGCCGGAACCAGAATCAGGCTACTGAGACTCCGCCTGCTGAGGAAAAGCCTGGTCGTTTCCCATTCTTGCGAAGTTTGAGCCGCAGCCGTAGCAGGAGAAGGCGTGCCAGTATTGATTCTGCGGACTGCGAGACCCCTTCTCGCAAAGAGTTTGGCTCGGTCTCCACACCAAGCGGCAACACTACTCCAAGACCTCAGCTCGAACGTGACGCCAGTGTGGAGCGAGGCAACGAATCTTGGCGAACAGGTCCGGCGATCAAGAAGAAGCCGAAGAACAAGGGCATGACTGAAGAGATGGCCTCTGAACTGGCTCGATCCAAGAGCCGCGATGTTGCAGGCCACGATCGCATCCCAATGCACGACCGACCTAGGATGGCAACCCCGAAATCATCTTCTGCACGCAGCCACTCCCGAAACCAAAGCGTTGGCCCGCCAAAATCTGGCAGATCCGTGGAAGACTTCCTACCCGGCTGGCACAGCAAAGAAAGCTCGCCAAACTCGACCAGCCCGCCAAAAGCAGACGCGACACCTAGACCCTTCAGCATGTACGCCGATAGCATCCCACCGATGCCGGACATCCCGCTTGAGGTTGCGGCCAAGAACGCGAAAGCACGTAAGCTGATGGAAAAGAGGAAAAAGGGCGCGGAACGCAAGTCGATGGACACGCCGGGCGACAGAGCCGCTGCATCATCGCTCCAGAACTCCGCCGCTTCGTCGCCGAACCTGGGGAAAGTCAGGAGCGCCGTCAGGGCACGGGAAGAGCAAGAGAGGGAACTGGAAGAACGCATGGCAAACGACGCTCGCAATGCCGAGAACTCACGTCCAAGACTTCGCTCGACGAAGACTTCAGAAAGCATTAGCAATGTCATACGCGAACTGCAGAGTAGTGGCTCAGAGCAGTCCAGCCTTCTGGGCACCGACTCCAGGCCCAACACTGCCGACCGTTCGGAGCCCGTGACAGTGGCGTCTTCAGTCTCGAGCCAGGAACAGGCTGGGTTCTCTGCTTTCGACAAGCAAGCATCACTCTGGCGAGAGCGCCGCAGATCGCTTGGAACCTACCTGCCGAGCCCGACCCAGCTCCTGAATGAGGGTGAATCCGACGTGTTCGTCGATAACCGGATTGCGTCTCCGGAGATTGTTGTATCACGCTACATCACTCCCATGGGCAACGACGTCGCTGCTCGGGCCCGCGCGAACCACGATCCTACCAGCGAAGCCGCCCGCCACGCTGACTCCTACCGCAGCCTCCTCGACGAGGACGAAGCTTCTGCAACCGGCTGGGAGATCCCTCGCACGGATAGCGCCTACTCCAGTGCATCCTCTGGCATCTCTGTTCCTAAGCGACACGACCTACCGAACTCCCTCATCTCACGCCCTCCAATGTCGAACCAAACCCGCACCGCATCAGGCATAACCACGACGTCATCCGTCTACAGCACACAGTATAGTGCACTCCCCCGGACACGCAGCCCCGGCGGCCGTGTCCGCACCCCTTCGGGTAACTTCTACGCCTACGACTCCACATCCCACGCCTCGCAAGCCGAGCGCTCCCGCACAACCAGTCTGGGCAAATTACAAGCACCTGCAGGACACCCCAACAACACCCTCAGCCCTGCAAGCAGCACCGACGGCCTTTCCACCATCTTCTCCGACACCCTGACGATCTCCTCCTGCGGCGGAACCGTCCGCGCCAAGCCCAAAAACCCTCACCAGCGCCACCGCTTCCCCGACCCACAGTACAACGACTTCCACCCACAACAGCAGCAATACCAAAACCAACAACTCCAGCAACAACACTACCAGCCCCAGTCCAACAACAAACCTCATCGCCCGCGCCCCGTCAGCAGCCATTCGAGCAACCTTGGCGACCGCTACTCCGGCGGCCTGGCGTGGGAATGGAACCGCGAGAGCGGTTTCGGCGGCTCCGCGGGCACCAGGCTCAACGGCGAGACTGGGACTCGGCGGAAAGGGCAGCGGCTGGCGGAGAGCTTCGGTGTCGATTTGGGGGACGTGCCGATTTTCTTGTGCCAGACTCCTGATGGGTTGACGGCGCAACAGCAGCAGCGAAAGGGGTATTTCGGACATTGAACTGATCGAGTTGGTTGAGGGGAGAAAGGGATGGGATGGGGAGGAGGACTTGTAACATGAGGAATGGGAAAGGTTGAAAGGCGTTTTCTTGTTTGCTTTTCTTCTCTTTGCTGTCAAATTACGTGGGTTGTGTATAATCGGTGAAAAGGTTGGGTGGAATGGATGCGAAGATATGGGTATCGCACACTTTGTGGATTGGGGAGGATTTGGCACACGAAACGGCATAGCGTGGCATTGGGATGAGGGTATTATCAGGACTGTTCAAGCACCGTCACGCATACATACATACGATAAGGGCGGTTTACCTGCAGGTAGATGTAGATAGCAACGATGAAAGATGTAGTCACATCACCATTGACCGCAATCATCCCAAAATTCCTAAACCTCAGTCTCCGTAATTCCCACTTGAAGTGTTGTAGCCGGGTTGGGGCGTGGTCACTTTGAAGCATCGAAGGAGCTGTCCGCAGAGGGCGCGCGATAACAACACCACTCCCTCTGTATATACACTACCTACATGCACCTCAAGTAGAACCAGAGTTATCCCCACACCCCCAAGCCCCCCTACTCCCTCCACCGTCGCCACCATAATCCCTCACCAACCCAACAACAGCCCCATACGACCCCCCAACCATACAAAAGCACCCCGCCGCTATCACGAAACAACTCCACCCCACCATCCCCCACCACCTCCAATCCCTCCCCCTCTCCTCGCCCCTACAATTCCAGTTGTCGTACAACCACATGCAGCCCATCGGCTGGAAGCAGATGAAAGTCCCCAGGAGCGCGCCGATGAGGGCTATCAGGCTGCTGAAGTTGGGCACCGCGCTGGCGATGATGTAGGCGACTGTCACGGTGCTGAAGGTGCAGGCGAGCCAGGTTAGGTAGTGCGTGGGCGAGGGGGTGGTTAGGTGGGGCGTGTTGCGCAGGAGGCGCACGAAGAGATATTTTGCTGGGAACTGTTCCCGGGAGAGAGCGAGGTTTGTTAGTATGGGTTGGCGATGATAAGTCTATTGTCTTGTCGATTCTCCGATTGATCGGGTTGGGGGGTGAAATGGAAAACTCACGTGCGATACCATGGTACCCGAGACCAACAGCCCCGGCAACGCCAGGCCGTAGCACACTTTTTTCATCAATGGTCCGGCTGATCCTAGGGCTGGCGAGGCGACGTACGAGCCGCAGTAGGTGTATACTACGACGCCGATTGCGAGATAGACGGTGCAGACGGTTGCCTGGCAGATCAGCATCGAGCGGACGTAGTGCTGAGGGTTCCGCATTTCTGCAACGATGGGGAAGAAGGCCGGCGTGCCGGAGAA
>Ga0265797_10009860_pt1 | contig 12279 bp, 6 predicted proteins | sample P2T30metagenome_FD_192433 | JGI IMG/M metagenome (GOLD analysis project Ga0265797, IMG submission 192433) | Plant litter microbial communities from East Loma Ridge, Irvine, California - P2 T30 | ecosystem: Environmental > Terrestrial > Plant litter > Unclassified | place: USA: California... | reverse complement strand
CAGGCTTGGCACATAGTGCCTCAGAAGGCTCTCCTCAGCCCCTGCTTTCACTTAGACTCCTTAGGCAATCGTTGATAGACCACCTAAGAGATATTGTTCAGAGCCCCTACCTACTACATCCTCACAACTAGCCTATACTATAAGACTTAGCATAGCGTCCGTATATTTCCTCCCGGAATCCGCTTAGAACTAGACTCCTTCCTGTATCGAACTTGTTAAATACTACGAGGACTCTCTACGTATACGTAGTCTACCCGTGATATCGATTAGCCTATATAGGGCTTACGCTTATTCTAGGACGGGAAGTAATATAAACTAGACCCGGAGTAACGTACCTTTATCTACCGCTCGATAGATAGTCTAAAGAAGCATTAGCGAATAGTATATAAGTAGTGTCACGGTCAGAACGTGACAGCCCCTGATGTATTCCTTAGGCACACTGATTAGCTTGGCAGGTAAGCCGGGAACTCGGCTTACTCCCGACTTCGTACTTTGCATCCCGATCGTAGCTCTCTAAGCTACGTCCTTTTAATAGAGCATACCACTAGGTTGCCTATCCGTACGTACATAGCTCTGTATCTGATCCGTCCGCTACCATACCTACGCACCGCCTGCGCTCCCGATACCCGCCCGTGACATTACGTAGCTCCTACCTTAGGTATAGCAGCCCTCTAACCAATGCCGCCGTTCCTACCGGAATCCGAAGAACAATTCATCGAACACGTCTCCGCCTATCCGCAAGTCTGGTACCATTACTGTCAAGCCGCATACCTCTATATTGAAAAGCATGGAAACACTCTAAAAGAGTTAGTTAAGGAAGCCGCCCGACTTCGAACACAACTCTCTGAATCTAAAGAACAACTACGTGCTGCAAACCTGGATAATGGGAAGCTTCGCTCTATCATTGAGTTTTAAAAAGAACAATACAACGAGCAACTTTAAGACGCTAACCGCCGGATTATCGAATCCGAGGTTGCAAAGGAAAAAGCCCTCGCAATCGCTTAGCCTGCTGTATTTACACCCCCGTCTGCCGCCCGATACGAACCTATTGTTAAAGACTAAGTAGATCCTGCTCCGAGAAAGACTGCGCCTTTTGTTACCGCACCTTCCGAGTCTACTCGACAATCCGAAAAGCTCCCTAACCCCGAAAAGTTTAATGGTCAACGATCCGACCTCCGCCGCTTTGTTTCTTAGATCTACGAGAAAATGATTGTTAATCAAGACCGATTCCCGACTCCTCTATCTCGCATGTCCTACGTTACTAGCCGCCTCTCCGGAACCCCGTACTCTTAGATCCTACCTTACATCCGTAACGGTGTCTGCTAGCTCGACGACTACCCCGAAGTCCTAAAGATCCTCGAACGCGCTTACGGAGATCCGAACCGCGTTTAGAATACCCGCTCCGAACTCTTCCGCTTTAAGCAGACGAATAAGGAGTTCGCTGCCTTCTTTGCCGAATTCCAACGCCTCGGGTTAGAAGCTAAAATGAACGATGAATCTCTCGCGACTCTCCTAGAACAAGCTATCTCGAACGAATTACGAGGAATGCTTCTACATAACCCGCCGACTAGCCGCCAGTATCTAGACCTCGCCGCTCACCTTCAGGAACTCGAGAACCGCCGCCGTTACTATCAACAACCGACTGCCCCGACGAAGGTATACACCTCTACGACCGAATTCCGACGACCTCAGAGCCCCCGAGCGACCCCGACCTTCGCTACCGTTGTTCAGAAAACTGTTCAAAGCGACCCTATAGACCTAAGTAACACCCGCCGCCGCCCTGATAAGGAAACCGGTAACTGTTTCCGCTGCTACTAACCTAGCTACCGAATCCGCGACTGCCCTTAGCCCGATATCAGACCCTAGAGCATCTAACGCCGCGATAGTGAAACCAGAAGGTACCGAATAAGCCTAATGAACGCCCGTAGCCCGTCTCCGCCGTAGTCGCCTAGTAACCGCTTCTCTATCCTGTAACCTACTCCGGTCCGCGCCCCGACTCCTGCTTTTACGCCCTACTAAATGACCGAATCGGAAAATAGCGTACGCCTAAGATAAGCCGCCCTTAGGACGCAGCTATAAACGCACCGAAAACTAGACCTACCTATCGACCTAACTTAACTACTAGAAAACCTCTACGTATTACTAACATAGCCGTTTACGGTACTACGATTAAGAAGGAATTCACTCGTACCTTAGCCCCGATCCTAAGCGTGATAGTTAGACAGATCGGCCTGTCCGAACCGACCTATACTCTAATCGATACCGGATATGAAGGCTACGCCTTTATCGATAAGGAATATGCGTAAGACAAAGGGATCGAACTTACGCCGCTTAGCCGACCTTTCTCCCTCTACGGCTACGATGGCGCCGAAGGAGACTCCCGAACTGTAAAAGAATACGCCCGATATGACATCTAGAATGGAGATCACGTGGATAAGGACGTCGTCCTATATGCTACTCCGTTGTCATACTACCCGATTGTCTTAGGACACCCCTAGCTTAAGAAGCATAACCCGAAAGCGAACTAGGCTAACGGCTCGTGGGAATTTAACGATCCCTACTGCGTTTAGAACTATAATCAGACGTGACACCCGACCCGACAGAAAGGACTCCGAGAAGTGCCGAAACGCTACGTTCCTAACCTAAACCACCGCGACGTTGCTGCTATTAGTATGTATGCTATACGAGCCTACGTAAGGAGAGGCTACCGAATCGGCATAGTTACGCTTAAGGACCTCGATAAAGCATTACAATAGGAAGGAGACGAACTGAAGCTCTAAATCCCGATAGCTCTCTAAGACTACGCCGACGTCTTCTCTCCGAAGAAAGTAGATAAGCTACCGCCGCATCGCTCGTACGACCACGAGATCCGTCTGACTTCCGATAAAAAACTGCCGTTTAGAAAGATCTATTCTATATCCCGCGAGGAACTTCAGACGTTACGTAATTAGCTCGACGAGAATCTTCGAAAAGGATTCATCCGACCGAGCTCCTCGTCTGTTACCTCCCCTGTCTTGTTTGTTAAGAAACCAGGAGGAGGCCTCCGACTCTATATAGACTATCGAGCACTTAACGAAGTCTCGGTAAAGGACCGCTACCCGCTACCGCTAATTAAGGAAACTCTAAATAACCTATAAGGCATAAAGTACTTCTTAAAGATCGACATCATCTCTGCGTTTAATAACGTACGAATAAAAGAAGGACACGAAAAGCTAACCGCTTTCCTTACCCGCTTTAGACTGTTTGAATCCCTAGTTATGCCGTTCGGGCTGACTAGAGCCCCGGCTACCTTTCAAAGGTTTATTAACGACTCTCTCCGCGACTACCTCGACTAGTTCTGCTCTACGTACCTTAACGATATCTTGATTTATAGTAAAACCCGAGAAGAACACGAAGAACACGTCCGAAAAGTCCTATAACGCCTCCGAGAGGCAGGACTCTACGCTAAGCTATCGAAATGCGAGTTCTTCGTTACCGAGACTAAGTTCCTCGGCCTTATTGTCGGCCGAGACGGGTTTAAGATAGATCCCGAGAAGGTTAGGACTATCCTCGAATAGAAGACCCCTAGATCTGCTACCGATGTCCTCCGATTTAACGGCTTCTATAACTTCTACCGCCGTTTCATTAAGAACTGTTCGAAGATAGTTACCCCGCTAATCAACCTGACGAAGAAGAATGCTGTCTTTAACTAGTCTCTCGATTGCTAAGATGCTTTTAAGACTCTAAAGCAAACTATCGCCTCTACCCCGACTCTCCGCCCGTTCGACTAGACTAAGGAAGCGATCCTAGAAACCGACGCCTCTGACTTTATGTCCGGTAGAGTACTCTCTTAGTACGATGAGGAGGGTATTCTACGCCCTATTGCCTTCTTTTCGAAGAAACACTCTGCTATTAAGTGTAATTATGAGATCTATAATAAGGAACTACTCGCTATTATCTATTGCCTTAAAGAATGGCGTCCTAAACTCGAAGGAACTAAGTCCCCGATCCGAATCCTATCCGACTACCGGAATCTAGAGTACTTTATGACAATAAAAATGCTTAACCGTAGATAAGCCCGCTAGTCCGAATTCCTATCTCGTTATAACTTCCGCATTATCTACCGTCCTAGAAAACAGGGCGAGAAGCCTAATGCTCTAACTAGGAGGTTAGAAGATTTACCTAAGGAAGGGGATGAACGCTTATAGTACTAGAGCCGAGTCGTGTTAAAGAAAGAGAATTTCGGAAATTAGCATCTCCTACCGTCTCCGCCTTAGACTCTCGAACTGCCCCCTACTAAGCATGTCCGATTTAAAGAACCCTCGACTATACAGGTGAACGCTATGACTCCCGAACCCTCGACGTAAGGTCAACAAGAAGAGACCTAACAGCTATTGAAGACAGGCATCCGAGAAGACGAAAACATAGCTTTAGTACTCTCTGCAATCGAACAGAAGAAGAACCGTCACCCGTTCCTATAACTAGCTTAGTGCGAAGCTAAAAACGAGCTACTCTACTACCGCGACAAGATCTATGTCCCCGAATACGAAGACCTCCGCACGAAGATCATCCGACAGTACTACGATAACCCGTCAGCCGGCTACCCTAGAAGGACAAAGACGTTTGATTTAGTGTCCCGTTACTACTACTAGAAAGGAATGAATTCCGACGTCCGACAATACGTTAGTAACTGCCTCACCTATAGAAGGATCAAAGCCCGTCGGAACAGACATTAAGGTCTGCTATAGCCTCTACCGATTCCCGAACGATCTTAGTAACACATCTCCGTCGACTTTATTACGTACCTACCCTTATCGAATGGTTTCGACGCGGTGCTAGTGATTATCGACCGGTTAACGAAGATGCGTCACTATGTCCCTTACTATATGATAGATAACGCCGAAGACGTTTCCCGTATCTTTGTCCGAGAGATCTACCGCCTTTACGGCGCCCCGGTATCCGTCGTCTCTAATCGAGACATCCGTTTCGTAAACGAATTCTGGAAACACCTATCTTAGAGACTATAGTTATCTACGAAGATGATAGTAGTATACCGACCTAAAGGCGACGGCTAAACTAAACGAATGAATGCTGTTTTAGAACAACACCTCCGCGCCTACGTTTCTTATATGCAAGACGACTAGTCCGACTAGCTTCCGCTCGTAGAGTTCGCCGCGAACTTAATGTTCTCTAAGACTATAGGTCTATCCCCTTTCTTCGCAAACTATAGCTATCACCCGCGACTAGGAGTCGAACCGATTGAACCTGTTGATATGCCCGCTACCCAATAAGCCTCCGCGTTCGCCGATCAGATGTCCGCGATTCAAGATCACCTCCGAGAACGGACGACCCTAGCTTAAGCCCGTTACGAGGAAGCTGTAAACCGTTCCCGCGCTACCGCCCCGAGATACGACGTTAACTAAATGGTTTGGTTGTCCGCTAAGAACCTAAAAACCCTTCGCCCTAGAAAGAAGCTCGACTAGAAGAATATAGGCCCGTTCCGAATCACCGAAGTGCTAGGCCCGTATACGTATAGACTTGACCTCCCGGAATCAATGCCGATCTACCCCGTCTTTAACGTGGATTAGCTCTACTTAGCAAACGACAATCCGCTACCTGGACAAGTATAAGAACCGCCCCCGCCTATGTTTATCGACGGCTCACCTGAATACGACGCTACCGAAGTCCTAGATTGCCGCCGCCGCGGTAAAGGATTCTAATACCTCGTCCGCTAGACTGGATACGATAACCCGACGTTTAAACCTACCCGAACGATTTACGAAGACGTCCCTTAGCTCGTGAGAGACTTCCACCGACGATACCGCGATCGCCCTATACCCCCGTTCGTTCGTTAGGAGCCTCCGTATCCGTCCTATAGCTATATGACCGAGATTTAATACTAGTTCTAGTTAGTCGTTCGGAGACCGACCCTTAGGAGGGGAGTAATATCACGGTTAGAACGTGATAGCCCCTGATGTATTCCTTAGGCACACTAATTAGCTTAGCAGGTAAGCCGGGAACTCGGCTTACTCCCGACTTCGTACTTTATATCCCGATCGTAGCTCTTTAAGCTACGTCCTGTTAATAGAGCATACCACTAGGTTGCCTATCCGTACGTATATAGCTCTATATCTAATCCGTCCGCTACCATACCTACGCACCGCCTACGCTCCCGATACCCGCCCGTAATAAGTAGACCGCGGCTAGGAGAAGAGGTAGGTCTAGGATAGTAGTATTACTTTACGTTTCTCTCTAGAAGTAGGTAGATATATAGAAGTCTATTCGTATAAGTGTGAAGGGCGAGCCCCTTGTGAGTGAAGCACTGGCAGACTGGCCTGTGCTATAAGACTTGGCGCGGCGTCCGCATATTTCCTCCCGGAATCCGCTTAGAACTAGACTCCTTCCTGTATCGAACTTGTTGAATACCACGAGGACTCTCTGCGTATGCGTGGTCCACCCGTGACAATTAGCATAGCTAACGGCAGGCGAGCACGAGGAGTTTAGCGTAGGTCGCAGCCCGTATGAGTTCGAAGACAGCGGGTACGAGAGTGAAAGGACATAAACCGATAGTGGCGAAGGTAGACGGAAAAGTGGTAAGAGCAGTCTTGAATAGGTGCGGAAGATGATGGATGGATATATGGTACGGGGCTATAGCAGCCCGATATAGTAGATGTTAGATTTACGGGGGTACGGGATGAAGATCGATTTTAACACGACATCGGCGGGTCACGTTAATTAGCGGGACGGCGACACGTTGGAATATAAAGCGGTGGAGTTCAACATAGCAGAGTTTCGTGGTATGGTCGGGGGATTGTACTAAGCTACCTGTCGAGCATTGTTAGAAGATTTGATGTTCGCGACCGATAAAAGAGGCATCCCGGCCGTGCCGTAGCAGCTTTTGTACGACGACCTAAGTAACGACGAGGTAGGTTAGAGTTTCATCCGCGATCAACGGTCCCGGTTGCCGGTCGACGGGCAGAGTTAGTTACACGAGAGAATCGGAAGTCGGCCGGATTTACGCTAGCGGTTCATTCGAGCAGGGACGGCGAGTGGGATCGATCGTGAACGGATGCGGGATTGGTTACGGCAGGTTGTAGCATTCCGCGGCAAGTTGTTAGTATTGATGCATATGATAGGAGGCTAGCCGGCGCGTAGCTTAGAGATATTAAGCGTCCGGTACCGTAACACCGTTCAAGGCGGCTATCGCAATTTGTTCATCGAAGACGGGATGGTAGTGTTTATGACTAGATACCACAAAGGTTACGAGGTTAAGGGTGACGTCAAGATCATCTATCGATATTTGCCGCGAGAGGTGGGCGAGTTGGTGGTGTGGTATTTATAGTTAGTTTTGCCGTTCGTCTAGCGGATGTAAGCGATGGTATGGCAGCAGGAAACAATATCCGATCATTTATAGCCGGCGGACGCGGACGGTAGAAAATGGACGACGGAACGCATGAAGCACGAGTTGTAGCGAGTGAGCGAGGCAGGTTTAGGGCAGTCGATCAACGTAGCAGGATACCGCCAGATCGCTATCGCGATCAGCCGGCGATGGATCCGAAGGGGAGTGGAGAGCGCAACAGACGAGCACCACGACGACGGCGATTGGCTGCAGGACGACCCGTCAGGTCAGATAGCGGACGAGCAGGCAACGCATTCCCCACACGTCGCCGGAGCCGTATACGCAAGAGATACGCAGGAGTTGGCAGGTGCGACAGCAAGCCGACGGCAGCAGTTTCGAGCAATCAGTGTGGATTAGCACCGTTTTTTGGGGTTCCAGTCGACCGAGCAGGCGAAGAAGGAAGGGTTAAAGCGTAAGCGTTGCCCGTTCGAGGATGAAGCCGAAGAAGCAAGGACGGAGCGATAGGTAGCATTACGGCGTATGGACGCCGTGGCCGAGTTGCAGTGGATGATGCGTAAGAAAGTGACGATGCGTAGCGTGCAGGGCGACGCAATGCATGCGATCCAGCAAGGCGAGAGCCCGATCGTTGTCGTTATGCCGACAGGATCGGGCAAGAGCGTGTTGTTTATGTTGCCGGCGTTCGTGCAAGTAGGCGGCGTGACGATCGTGGTCGTGCCGTTGAAAGCGTTGCGTGCGGATATGGTGGTTCGGTGCCGCGAGGTAAACATCCGTTACGCGGTGTGGGAACATGGACACGCAGTAGACGGGGTATCGATCGTGTTGGTGATACCGGAGAAGGCGGTGTCGCCGGCATTTAGTACGTTCATCAGTCGCGTGAGACAGACGCAACGATTGGACCGAGTTGTTATCGATGAGTGTTATGTCATTTTGAATGACCGATGGGATTTCCGACAAGAGTTGTAATAGTTAGGCAAATTGGCGTTTGTAGAGACGCAGATGTTGTTATTGACGGCGACATTACCGCCGACCGAGGAGCAGACGTTGTTCGACAGGATGTATTGGCAGCGAGCAGAAGTACGATTGATACGTGCGTCGACAGTACGGAAAAACACCGAGTACAGCGTTATCGACGGACCGGTCGAAATGTCAAAACGGATAGATTGTTTGGCCGAATTAGTGGGAAGCACGTTACGGGACGAGATCCAGCCGGATGGTAAGGTGGTGGTGATGTGTGAGAGCAAGCCCGAGATCAGTGCGATCGTCGAAGCCGGATTATTCCCATGCGAGCCGTTTCACGCAGACATGACAGAGGAGAGAAAAGAAGAGGTGTTAGAGGAGTTCCCGGACAGGGCAGATCCAGGTGGTCGTTGCGAGTGGGTCGTTCAATATGGGGGTCGACATCGCAAGCATTCGGTTGATCGTGCATATGGACGAGCCGCGCAACATGAGGGATTACGGTCAAGGGAGCGGGAGGGCAGGAAGGGACGGATTGGTGAGCCGTGCGATCATCGTCCAAGGCGGTTTAGGATTAGGAGACGACAGGGTGAAGCGGTACATCGATCGCGAGCGCCGACAGTGTAGAAGGATCGACATCGACGGGTATTTGGACGGCGACCGCACACGGCAGCGTTGCAGAGCAGACGAGTCGTGGTGCGATTGGTGTCAAGAACAGGGGAAGAGTCAGCGACCGGGATCGTATAAAGCGGTACAAGCAGTAGTAGAGGCAGGGGCAATAGGTGAGGAAGAGAGACGTATTAGGAGGGAGGTGGCGGAGCAGGCACGACAAAGATCAGTGCCGCAGGCCCGGCGTATTGGGCACGTACAAAGGCAAGCGACGTGGCATGAGGAATTGTTGCAGCGATTAGAAAGATAGAAAGGGATTTGTGTGATGTGTCGAAGCCGAAATCAGACAAGTGCACATAGCATCAGTCGGTGCAGGCAAGAACACAGTCAGCAGGCAGAGGAGGAGCGTCGTAAGATGCAGAGATAGATCAGGTACGCGGCGAACGTGTTTTGTTACAAGTGCGGCGTACCGAAGGTCGTATGTCAGCGATGGAGCACAGACGGACGAGTGCCAGCAGGAGAGCATACGGATTGCCAGTATTTCGGAGTTTTGATAGGGGTTGTGGTTGGCATCAAGTATGGATACCCAGGAGTATGGGAAGAATGGCAGAGGCGAATGGTACGACGCGGAGCGAACATCGAGCAAGTAGAAGAGACGATAAAGGTTTTAGGAGCGGAGGCAATAGGACAGGAGGGTGGTAGCGAGTTGGTACATGCATTCATATGGTTAATAGGCAGGGTAGAGGAGGGATAAAGATAGTATAAAGATAATAGAAACAATAAGAAGACAGGTAGATAGTAAAGTTATCAAGTATAAGTATCAAAGTCGAAATAAAAGTAATAGAAGAGATTAAGGAAACTGATTTAGGTCGGATTTGACATATTAGTATAAATGATATCAAGTAATAGGAAGGAAGAAAGATATAGATTAAAATTTAATCAAACGAATTTAAAGCAAGTATAAAGTTATAGTTTAGGAAGTTAGTTAAGAGGTATAAATATAGGATATAGTTTAATAGAAGTAAGATTAGAGACAAAAAGAGAGCGCAGTAGAAGATAATATAATAAGTTCAGACTAGTGCAACAGCAGGAGTCTCCCTCAAAGGCACTGATAGACCCTTGCATGCAAGATATGAGTCTCAAAGAGAGAGAATATCTCTCCTACTGTATGCTTGAACAATGTCTGATCTAAGGACTATAATACTGATGTAACTAGTTGCCAGCGATGTCTGCAAGGATCTCATACTCTACGATAATCTGAAGGAGAATCAGTTCTGGGAGCTTATTTCGATAGCTCTTGACCATCCAGTGCTACTGCAGATCATAATCGCCATATCAGCCATCCGCATGTCGCATACAAGCCAGAAGCTTGGGCATTCCCACGCAATGACAGCGTCGACGGAAGCAGTTAATCAGAGCACAACTCCAACGGCCATTCAACGTTAAGACTTCGCTGCTTACTCGCGGGTCAGAAATCACGCACTTATAGCCAAATATAAGGCTCTAGTTCTTTTGCAGTACGCGTTGAGGAATACAAGGCCAATGGATCTCGATATGATACTTGCTGTAATTCTGTTATTCGTAGAGTTCGAACTGCTGAACTCAGGACGAGAAGATTGGATACACCACATTGACGGCGCCAGAAAGATCATCAAAAAGCTGTGTGGCTCAAATGTGATCCCAGCCAGAACAATAAGCCCACTGCGTAGGTGTCTCGTCTCGAATTGCTTGGTGTATATGGACTCTCCCCAGCCCTATGGTATACCGTTAACCTTATGACAGTTTTGATATACTTAGATCAACATTTCCTAGCACGACCAGCCACAAGCCTCTAGTATCCCTCAACGACACCAATCTTTAGGACGCGGAAGGTAACCATTGTTCTTCCTTTCCCACAGCTCTCCTGCAAGTGATGTGCTGCGCGGCCTAACTTGCCCGCGCCGAGCAGTTGCTGCTCAGCTCAGACCGGAACCCAGGCTCGCTGGAGGAGGAATTAACGCTCCTACTACATGAAGCAGAGCTTTTCGATGCACACTCCTAGGCTACAACCCTTTAACCACGGTCGCCCGTGTCGGATCTCTCGCGTCGGATGCATATTGCTTCCGCCTACTGCATAGCTATGCGCATATATTTATCCAGGCTTCTTCTATCGTTAGGCCCCGATGCGCGGCTTTCCAACACTTTTGAGACGTTGGTTTCGGAAGCCATCCGTCACATGGCCGATATTCGTCCCTATGATGCACTATTTGCAGCGACGACTTGGCCGGCTTTCATCGTAGGTGCGGAGACAAACAATCTTCGCAACAGAGCTTGGATTGCCTATCGATTTGCAGGACTGTAGGAGGTAGAGCCATAGGGCATAGTAAGGGGCGCTCTGGATGTGCTGCGAGGTATCTGGTTGGAGAAGGATGGGATGACACTAGGCGAGCAGAGCATAAGGTGCGAAGGCTTGTATGACGGCAATTGGATTGCATACTTGAGGCGGACAGGTGTCGATTGGCTGATTATATGATCTGCGGCTCGTTGAATGACCGTGTTTCGGTGGACATCATGAATTTGTCTACACAAGCGAAACTTGCAAATCATTTGTGTATGATCCTTTGAGCATCGAAAGCCACATCATGAACTGGCATGATACTAAGATGTTATTCTGGTGATAGGCAATTCGTCAATCATTCGCGAGAGAGAATTCCGTCGCATGCTCTTGCCCTCACATAAAGTAGCCATTGACTCGAATTCGAATTCGCGTTCACCGTTATGGTTGATTATGTAATGCGACTTGCGGTATAACGTACTTCACAAGCGAGCCGGTCACACAAGCGAGCCGGTCAAGATTTTGGACACTTGACCTTTAACCATTAATTACACAAGCAATATTAGAGATATAGAAACAAAACAAATTGCATTATAAACTACATGTCCTAGCATTATGCTTAAAAGAACCACATCTGCTACACTTGCTTAATGCTTTCTTACGAACACTTCTTAGCTGCTCATTAAGTAATACTGGATCAATATTCTCATCATCATCCTCGGGTTGCTCCTCAACTATAGGTCTCTAAGTACTGTCCTAACCATCCTAAACAGTCATTAATGTGGTCGTTCGAATATACTGTTTTTTTTATGTTCTCTTTTGCTTTTGGTGCTGATTTTCAGCTCGAAGAGCAGCATTTTCAACTATCAAAAGTGCCTTCTCATATACCACGTTCTTAAAGCCTCTTAAAAGTTGTCGAAAGGGCTTATCATCTGATGAAGCTGATGATCTCCTTCTTTTACGATTCTCTAATAATACTAGCTAGCTTTATCTCTTGATCTAAGGTAGAGTCTTTAGTGTTTAAGGGTTCTAAGAGGTCTAACTACTTCGGGGTGATGGAGTA
>Ga0265797_10009859_pt1 | contig 12280 bp, 13 predicted proteins | sample P2T30metagenome_FD_192433 | JGI IMG/M metagenome (GOLD analysis project Ga0265797, IMG submission 192433) | Plant litter microbial communities from East Loma Ridge, Irvine, California - P2 T30 | ecosystem: Environmental > Terrestrial > Plant litter > Unclassified | place: USA: California... | reverse complement strand
TCGGTGTCTTGAGTTGGAACTCAGTCTGGAGCCATGCCCCTGGTCACTAGTGCGTCCATAATCGGAAACCCTGGGCAGGTGGAGGCTAACCAGTGGCCGTGCGAGCATCCAGTCGTGCGAGGCTAACGAAACCGCCGCAATTTCCGCTGGCCTACAGGACCCGAGCGTTTGACCGTTTGCTTGTCCTGCTCGTCACATGCGAACATCAGCAAGGCGTGAATTGTGATCGCACGTGTGATGTGCTTTGATTCGTTGCAACAGGCACGCTACGGTGTAAGAGACAAGGACAAATGATTCACTGTACCTATACAGACTCATCGCACACCCGATCCGGCCGCACGATGCTTCACTCAAACGCGCTGCGGAGGCATCTTGAAACGCGATGTTCAGGAACAGGAATAGACTAGGGCGCTAGCGCCACCGCACCCGCTGCACGCTTGAAGGGCTGGCGCTGGGGTCGATCGAATGGGCCACTGCACAAGGGGCTCGCCAGCCATTCGTGCTCACTCGACTCTTCGACACAAACGCTACGGTGAAGAGTAGCCGACGTCAGGGCTGGACGCGCGTTCGTAGATCGATATCAGAGCTGCTGGTTCAGCGGAGAATTGGGGCGGTGCACCATAGGGGGCATAGCACGAACACAACACGTTCGTGCTCACATGCGCCTGGATCTCCCTCGGTGACGCGCCACAAGGTCGGCTACAGACTGACATTACTTGCGGATATGGATGTGGTCCGCCTGAGATCTTCTCTCATCGAGCTTGAGATGCCGTTGCAGCCGCCATAACCATCGATATGTGCCTGGCATCAACCAAAACGTGATATGCAGTGATTCGTCCTGATCAAGTCACAACGACAATTGAACTCTTCATCATTGCCCACAAACATACGTTCGGCAGTCCTCACCCTGCGCCTCACGATCAAGCCTTCCAAGAGTCTTGAATCTCTAATAGCTCATTCGCGCACTCTATTACTGCACATCATACTGCTAAAATTGTGAGATGCAATCTCCGCGACGACCTCCTCAGATCGGGTGGAGAGTCGCGTCTGCTTATAGACCAGAGTCGTCTTAAAGACATCAAGCCACGCAAGCCACCAAGCTCGCCATCCAAAGCGCTGTCAGCATCGATATCCCTTTTCGGCATGTATGCCTATCACCAACCGTTAACAGCGATCTGAAGAGCACTCGCGCGGCTTGTCTTTCAAGTTCACGCGTAAGTTGTCTTTCTTTGCCGCGCTGCCGAGAGCTTCTGGCCTCCTTGTCGCTCTGCTCCCCAGATCGCCGTCCAGGATCTCAGTAGAGGATTCAACAAGAACGTGCTTACCTTGCGATATCTCGTCTCGCTGGTCAGGCCTTCATACCTGTGCTTACGGCGGACTGACCGATCAGTGTTCCCCTCCTGGAGGCTCTTACTGGGTGCAGATTTGCCAGACGTGGAAGTGTCCTGACGACGCAGTCTTTCTCTGTGATGGTTGTCACCTTACAGCAATACATCATCAGGTACGTTGGCCACCTCATGCTTGACAGTCAGTGTCATCTTCACAAAGAGCGATATGGTATGACACTGTTGATACGCTGAGGTACAGATGGTCATGTGTCGCTGCCGATCAGTCAATACATGGGTACCGCTTGCGGAGACTCACAAGAGCAGAAGGCTTCATCATCGACTTGTTGTTGCATGCGGAGAGAAATTCAGTACGCAGTAGTTGTTTGCATTGTAAGAGCTCGTGGTCTGACTTCAAACTCCGTACTGGCACCTCAGCGGCAGGAGTGAGCGTTATATGTCTCTGCGTATGACGATAGTAGCATACTAGATGCTGACCAAACGTGCAATTTAGATAGTATCTCAGCGGTAAGAGTGCGCGTATTATCTACCTACATACAGTAGTAGTAGCGCAGGAAGTACTCGACAAACGTATAAACCAGCTGGTATCTCAACGGTAAGAACGAGCGTATAATGGTCTACAGTCGACGATCATGGTGTACTGCAGGCTGGAGGAAACGTGAGCTCAGATATCATCTCAGCGTCAGGGCAAGTCGTAGTCGTCTAGACTGCGAGAAGACGGGAGATGCCTCGAAGCAGGGTCACGCGATATATCACATGACCGCAACCCTGAACCCCGCTCCTACCGCTCTTCCGTCGCCAAGTAAGCCCGGCTGCTGAGCTGAGCAGAACGATCACTAATCACGACAGCGGCGAGGTCTCACCATTTCAGGGCTCTGTCAAGACTACATACATGATACCATTCCTCGACCATCTCGCTGGATTATTCACCATCTGCTGACAACACTGACTTGGCGCATTAGCGTGACGTGAAGCCTGTACTAGCGCGGTGCACCTGGAGCTATAGATACTATTCAACGAGCAGACTTACTCGTTCGTTGTGAACTCTAAGCAATTGTTTCACAGGAAACACGAACACGTACTCCCTATTACAGTTGATAGTGGCTGTTCATCAAGCACCAGCTACATACTCTACGCTGCCTCACACATAATGGACCGCAGTACGACACAGACCAAGGCCACGCGCAAGCGAAAGCGTGCCAGCGACTCGTTATCAGAGAACAGTGATGATGATCTCAAAAAACGAGGACGTCCAAGAACAGAGAAGCCCGATGCATCGGCCGCAGATGTAAGTTTGGCCACTTCCTGTTTGGCCGCACACGAAAGACATGAATATTGACAACATCTACAGCGCCGACGGACGCAAATCCGCATGGCTCAGCGCGCATACAGGCAGAGAAAAGAAAGTACACTTGATGAGCTAAGAAAGCGCGTGTCCGACCTTACAACCACCGTCGAATGTATGAACCAGGCTTTCGACAGTTGTCGAGATCGCTTGGTCATGGCTGGGCTGTCTGAAAGCCAGCTTGACGACCTATCAGAGACAGCTTCACGGTTTGCGTCTTACATGAGTAACGTACGCAATCCTGGTGAATCACATGATGAGAACCTGCCGGAACCGGCTGCTCCTGTCTCCGTCACAGCGCACCACAGCTCCTCCGCAAAGCACTCGGACGAGATGTCCCTCGTACCCAAGAATGTGCCTTCTTGGATTGATGAAGCTACTTTGGGCCACACTGGCAGACGAAACCAGCGTCCTGACATTGGCATGGGTTATACGATGTACATGCCTGAAAATTTCGACCCGTTAGTGGAAGCCTTCAACATACCCACAATGGCTCAAGCTGTGCATCCCCGGCCTTTCGACATACCATCCAACACTACGCCTCAGCCCAATGGGCCGACACTTCCTCAACGCTCACTTTCCATGAGTGCGGAACTGCCTCTGCCCAAGACTTACAGTTTCCATGAAACCACTCTGGGCCGTCGCCTTCACCGTGCATGCCTTGAAGCGGCCTATCATTTACTTCTGGATCCTGTCCGAAAGCCACATACTTACGAACGCGTCTTCAAACTCTCCCTGCTCAGCCGCGACCGCGTACGCATGGCCGCTGGACTCAAGAAGGTCTTGGACAGAGGCCTGGACGATCCGCTTGATTTCTGGGAAGCTCCTCTCCTTCACATCGGTGGCGCAGGAACTCACTACTCCACGAGGGCACGCCTATCCAGCTCAAATAAGCACAGATCTAAGTACCACCTTGGCATGATTGGTCCGCACATGCTTAATCTTCTGGATGATGTCGTGCAAGCCCGCCCGGCAACAGATATTAGCGTAGAAGTCGAAGGCTTCGAAGGAACTTGGTTCGATCCTTATGATGTCGAGGGTTATTTGGAGTCCAAAGGCGTCGTCATCGATCCGAGTGTGTCATTTGTGGAGGCCGAAATCACCGAGCCTTCAGCAGAGTCAAGCACAGCCTCATCCCGGTCGTCTGCGCGCACATCGAGCATCCCGAAAAGCAAGGTTAACACGCCGTTTTGGGACCCAGAGCAGTGGTCAGAGATGCAGAGGTTGGATGCCGACATGGTACAATGGCAGGATATGGAAAATGTGCAGTTGAACGGGCTTGGCAACGTGGGATATTCGGATGCAGACACCGGTTCCTGGATGAACTTCCAGCCTGTTGATGCCAATCAGCAGAAAGCGGCGCCTGCAGGTGCCCCTTTTGACCCTCTGGCCATGCATGGGTTCGACCCGCTCGTGCCAAGATACGAACAGCCAGTGCCGCAGAAGAAGGTGGTCATTATTGACGTTGCGAAGTTCGTTAAAGGTAATTGAAGAGCTACATTCCTGGACACGTTGGATTTACACTAACATGACATCTAGTCCTGACTGTGACTGGCGTATGCCTTGGCCGCACGCCTGGTTTTAAGCAGAAAGATGTTGATCGGGCACTGGCAATCTCCTCTTTCGATGCGTTTTGAGGACTGGGCCATGTCGAAAACGCAAAATTGCTCAAGGTGTAACGAATTCACGCAGGTGTTCACCACGGGAGAAACGGGTTTTCATTCACTCGAAGCGGCCGGCCGATATGACAAGGCCGGTACGGATGGCTGGAAGCACTATCACAGCACGGTACAGCATGCGCCGGAATTACTGCCCATCAGATGACGGCGTTTTAGGCCCATTGGCATGACAGCACAGGACGGAATTTTTCCAAGGAGGACGATGATTTGTGTGTGGTAGCTAGTAGTCTAATGTTCGTGTCTAATGTTCGTGCTAGTGGTTCATAGACCATACTCCAAAACGACATCCAGAATAAACAGACACTGTTGCGCTGCTGTCTCCCACCCTGACACTAGGTGAGCCGACATCGCTCCAATGAGAACAAGTCCACATACCTATACCCTTTGGCGATTCGCGATCCGAATGCATTTCACTCCCCATATGTTGAGATGCACATTCGCACCTCAATCGAAGTCCAACTTACCGAACTTCTTGACGAGCTCCTCCTCCATGACCTTGACGGGACGGAAGCCAGTGTACCCACCGGTCTTGTCAAGCAGAACCACCGGGTTGTTCGTGTCCTCGATGACTTCCGCGACAGCTTGGGCCTTCTCGAGCGTAGGGACGCCCTGGAGGTCCTTCTCGGCAACGGACTGGACTCCAGAGAAGTCACCCATGATGCCGGATGGCTTCTCATCGTAGATTTCGTAGTACGAGTACCCGTGCTCTGCGTAGGTTTTGGCGGTAACGGGCGTCGGCGGCGGCGCCTCGCCAGTGACCGCCTCGAAGGCGGCGGAGTTGAGGATCTGGACGTTGAGAATGGTGCTTTTGCCCGTCTCCCAGATACTCGGGTCGTTGTTGTCCTTGACGATGGTTTATTTGATCGAACCACCAGCAGCAATGCCCATCTCCGCATTGCCAGGTCCACCTCCGCGGAGCAGGAGAACCATGTGGATCGTGGCCTCTTTCTGAATGTTGTAGTCTAAAAGGGTGTGCTCGTTTTCGAGCTGTTTCCCTCCAAAGATCAGACGCTGCTGGTCCGCCGGCGTGCCGTCTTGTTTTTGAATGAGGTGCTTCAACTCTTCTATCGTATGCATGTAGGAGATATCGATTGTGATGGTCTTTCCGGTCAAGACTTTGACATAGATCTGGACGTATCGTGTTCCAGCTGGCTTGACGAGATTGAGAGGAGCAGAAGGGGTGGGCGGAACTGGAGGAATCTCCTTTGCAGGGACGACCTCAAGCTGCAAACCGCCGATGAGATCAACACCAATGATCTGTGCCTCCACAGTGTAGCCAGAGCCAAGGGGCATAGCCACGAACTGACGGACAGTACCGTCTTGCGAGGCGATGCCATCGAGCCAGAGCTGGTCTGGGGTGACGATGTAGTCCTGAATGGGCTTGTGTTCGGAGAGAAGCTTGTAGCGGCGGACTCGGGTCTGCTCGGTGTCGGTAGATCGCTCACCTGACACAGCGTTCACTCCACCAACGTGGATTTTGACGGCGAACTTCTCACTGGCGTTGAAGTGGATCCACATTGCCTCGCGCTCTGTGTTCATGTCAGCCCAGACTCACGAAATCGTAGAATATATACGCACGGTGCATGGGAATGAGATATCCTCCTTTGGCCTTCATCGCCTTTGGAAGGCTTTCGTAGGCAGAGGCCTCGAAGACTGGAAACTCTCCCAGATCCGGTGGCAAGTCGTTTGTCGTGTTGTTGTCGCTGACGCGAACGGTTCGCTGGAAGCAGATCTCGAGGGAGCTCTTTTTGTACGCGTTGCCCTCGCGATGGACCTTGATGCCCTCCGGCCCAAGCTTGTGGACAAGCTGGCGGGATGTCTCGGTGGACATGGTTGTTCGTGTTGTTGTTTGTGAAGGATTAAGGTTGCAGGAGACTTGTTCTTTACGGAGGAGAGATTAAAGACCAAGAATGGGAGGTTGGATTTGGACGTCGCAAGGATGGCGAGGTAGGTTCGGGAAGCTGTGTGGTAGGGGACTGGAGGGATGGTGCGAGAGTTTTGATGTGTCGCGTTTGAGCTGCAAGCAAACGCTGCACCTAGGCAGCCACTGCGTCAAAGCGTCAAGCGGGCCACCGAAGAACAACTTCACTTGTGTGCTTCACTTGGTGAAGCGGCAAAGCGCCGTGCGCGTCGGCTAGCGAGGCTATGAATAAAGAGTTCTACAGTGACGGAAGCCAAACGCAGCTTCAAGCAGGATGTGGCAGCTGCAGCTGGCTAATCGCCTCGTCTGTGGCAACGGTGAAGTGTAAGTGAAGTGAGCGCCCTGAGCACGTGGTCAGCGTAAGGGTTTCTTTTAACAAATATATGTGAATTAAGCTGGGAATTCATGAAGAGTGTTGTGAGCGCAGTTGAGACTATGGTGCACGTCTCTCATTTGTCCGGTATCAGAAAGGGTAAAGAAATTCTTGCGGTATTGGTGAGCGACCCAGAAGTCACTGCACGGTCCCGGGCTCGATTTATGGAAAAGGACAAAATCAAAAAGCAGCCCTCACTATCCATGCGCTGCTCGCTCGCTTCTCTCCACTTGTGTCGTATCAAGCAAGACCGCTCGCTGCCTTCGTCATATGATATATTCAGCCGCTTCGCTTTCTAATGCTAATTTTGGGTGGGTTTGCCATTCTCGTGCCCAAGTGCCTCGCGGCGGTGGTGGGTGTGGTCGTATCACTGCCTTTCCGATGGGGCCGGCAGTGCTTGATCATGAGAGGGATGCGACGAGTAATCTACAAGTCGGCATCGTCCTCATCGGGAAGAGGCATCTGGGCGGCAGCCTCCATCTCCTTCTGGTAGGACTCCATGGCGGCCTGGTCGACCTGGACCTCTGGGGGAGCGAGAGCAGGGGCGGCAACGAACTCCTAGGAGGTTGTTAGTTGGGTTGTCGCGTGAGCAGAAATGACAAGTGTGTATGCTTACCAGAGTCTGGTTGCCGACGAGCTTCCTTGCGAGCCACAGGAAGGGCTTCTCGAAGTTGTAGTTGGACTTGGCGGAGATGTCGTAGTACTGGAGGTTCTTCTTGCGGTGGAAGGTGATGGTCTTGGCCTTGACCTTGCGCTCCTTGACATCGACCTTGTTGCCGGTCAGGACAATGGGGATGTTCTCGCAAACGCGGACCAGGTCACGGTGCCAGTTGGGGACGTTCTTGTAGGTGATGCGCGAGGTGACGTCGAACATGATGATACCGCACTGGCCGTTGATGTAGTAGCCGTCACGAAGACCACCGAACTTCTCCTGTCCAGCAGTGTCCCAGACATCGAACTGGATCTGACCAAGGTTCTGGGGTGTGTGTTAGTCGCTGTTTCTTTGCGCATCGTGCGTCTTGCGTGCGGGATGGAGGGTATGCGTACGGTAGAGAAGCCGAGAGGGTGGACCTCGACACCGAGAGTAGCGATGTACTTCTTCTCGAACTCACCAGTCAAGTGACGCTTGACGAAGGTGGTCTGTGGCATGCGTGGTCAGTACTCGCTCTGTTCAATTTTCTGTTTCCTGGCGCCTTTCGTGGGCCGCCAGTGGGGAAGTCCTTACCTTGCCAGTGCCACCGTCACCGACGAGGACGAGCTTGAAGGTAGGGGTGTTCTCGGCCATGTTTGGAGATGTGTGTACGCGAAGGGCGCAGTCGTGAGTTGTGAAGTGTTTCGTAGGTTTTGTGGGTGTGTCGGGGTGTGTTGCTACGACTAGGTTCAGTGTAGCGCGTGTGGTGTTGTGGTTGCGTTTGATGTGGATGTGGGAAAACTTGCTGATGAGGGGACGAAAATGTTAGCCTTAGGCGCGCCTTCCACTCACCAGCCTTCTCGTTAGCGCTCCCCCACCAAATTCTCGCTGGCCCCTCCAGTGACAGTGACTGTGACCGCTGTTTCGTTTACATTCCCACCAAACCTGCGCCTATACGTCACTTTATGCTACTGACACCTTCGAGCCTCACTGTTGCTCTCTTCACTGGAGCCAGCTATACCTCTGCATTCAAATTTCGACCTCACTATGGGCCTCTATCTTGGTCCTGTGCCTGTGTGTTCCCATATCTACTGGTGGCGTTTACCCATAGCAACCGTACGTCACAGGGCTGACAACTTGAACATTGGGCACCAGCACATTTGTAAGCCCAACATCATGATCTGGCGCCTTGAAAATGGATTTAGATATTCACATGGCTGCCTTCATGGCTACCTTGGGAGTCTGGCTGCCTGCTGTCTGCCTAGGAGCATGTCCAAGCGGCGTTTCAACACTGACATGTGATCTGGGAGCACAAGCTTTTTCACGCCATCGGCTTTGCACAATTTTGTTCACTATCGATGTTTCCGCCTTGAACATGTTATTGCCTACAGCCCTTGCGCTCAAGTCTGTGTACAGACTCTCAATGGTAAACAGTAATCCATCAGATCTTTAGGCCAGATAGTACTAGCACTTCAGATTTGAGGTATACGGGCAACTTAGACTGTATCTTAACGGCTAGCATACTCCTAAATACTCTGATAGCCTATGGCCATAACATATAGTGTTGTCAACAAAGCTGTAGCTGATGCTGTTGCTTGAGTCGTACACAAACTTGAGCGCAATTACTGTAGGTGCTTCAATACTGCTTCATTTTGGTGCCTCGACACCCAACAACTTTTCGGCATTCTTGTAAGCAATCATCTCCAGCTGCTCTCTTGTTACCATCCCACTCGCTTCCAACTTCTCAATCCAGTCCAAGCCATCCTCGTTCTTGGCGAACGGGTAATCAACACTGTATAGAACATGCTCTATCGGCGAATTCATCAGAATTGTGGCCATAGGCGCAAGTCCCCAAACTCCGCTGGTGGTGATCCACAAGTTTTCCTTGTATACTGCGGCAAAGTCACGCTTGATGTCGCCCCATCTCCGGCTCAGCACGCAGATTCGTTCAAACATGAACGGCAGCATCTCTCCAAAGTGGCCCACGATGACTTTGAGCTTGGGCATCTCATCGAAGAGCCCGCTCGCAAACAGGCGCAGGAAATGCAAACCGGTATCTGTGTGCCAACCCCAGCCAGACGCCGACAGCGAGCGAGACGCTCCATCGGTGAAGTTGCCGGAGTATCGAGGAGCCATATCGTCGGAGGGCCAGGTTGGATGAATATAGATGGCAACATCGAGATCGTGAGCTTTCTGCCAGAAAGTCCGGTACTCTGGCCCGTCGTAGTATTTGCCCAAAACGTGATTGTCAATGAGAGCGCCCACGAATCCATGCTGCTTGACACAACGCTCAAGCTCTTGAGCTGACTCTTCGGGATGTGCCATCGGCAAGACTGCAAAACCGGCGAAGCGTGCCTTATTGTTGATGACGGCAGCCGCGAGCTCGTCGTTCGCTTCCACACACTGCTGAGGGCTAGGCGCACCCGGCGTAGGACCATGCGATATAACTTGGAACGAGACTTTTCCAGCGTCCATGTCACGAAGGCGGAGGTCGGAGAGGTTCTTCAGTTTTGACTCCAGACCTGGAACGTGTTTGAACTGCTCTACGTACGCCTGATTCGTTTTCGGGTTGGAGCCGACTGAGGTTGAGAAGAAGTGCTCCTCGAGCGTTATCAAAGGTGGTGGCGCCATTATGCCTGCAGTTTAACTAGTATTAACGATTTGTCCCACATTCAGGTCATTGAGCAACGCTGTGCTTGCAGAAGTATATAGCAAGATGAAAGTCCTTACCTTTACAACGCAGTCGTGTATGTATCCTGGCGATTCAATGTACAACGGCAAGAGTGCAAGATGACCCAGTGGCTGGCGGTGGGTGGTACAGCTGTTCCTCTTTCAACTCCAGACTCATATCCGGATAGCAGTAAGTGCTCATGAGCTCTTATTGCATTGCAGCTATGAAACCGGCAAATGTCTCCACTTTCGAGCGTCTACAGCACGCCGGGCGGAGCACTCGGTTCCCCAACCTCCACCATCACAACCAAGGCCCATCAGCGACTTGTACGTGGCTGGCTTGAGCAGAGAATGAGTTTATCAGGCTATAACGGCAGAACTGTGTTTATTGCCCAAGTCAGAAAGGAATATAACCCTTTCTTCAAGCGAGGTACAGCAATGATGACCGCTTTGCTGGACGACGTGCCGAGGTAGAGCAACTACAACACCACCACCTCCTCCTCACCTCACGCGGGTTCGCATTGATCGGCATCGTTGCCAATACAGTGTTATTATATTTTGCTGTTTAATACTCCTGATCTTGCCGTGCAAAGCCTGTGCTATAGCATCGATTAAATCTATACTCAACTTATCCTCATACACCTGATCATCTCAGCCCTGATCGATCACGCACAAAATGTCTTCCATCCCAGATCAAATCCCTCTTCCTTCCTCTTACAAAGACCTCCCATTCACCCAAATAAAACTCTCTCACATTCCCGAGAACTCACCGTCGCCCACATCCATAATCCTCCTAACGCTCCACCGCCCCGGAAAGCACAATGCCTTCACCGACACCATGATGACCGAGCTCGTTCACGCTTTCACCCTCATCGACGTCGACCCTCGCGTCAAGTGCGCGATTGTCACTGGCCACGGCCGGATTTTCTGCGCTGGAGCAGATCTCGAGACTGCATTCAAGGGTGGCGAAGAAAATGTGCGTGAGCACAGAGATGGTGGCGGCAGGGTAACACTCGCCATACAGAACTGCCGTAAGCCCATTATCGCGGCTTTGCAGGGCAGTGCGGTGGGTGTTGGGATCACCATGACCCTGCCAATGAGCATTCGCATTGCCTATGAAGGTGCTAAGATCGGCTTCGTGTTTGCACGACGAGGGCTGGTCATGGAGGCCTGCTCGTCCTATTACTTGCCCAGGCTGATCGGGTATGTGGTGATCCCTCATTTTCACTTACTCACTACAGAACTGATCAGACGACAGGATGTCAAAAGCCATGCACCTCACGACGACGGGCAGCACTTACACAGCGTCACACCCGCTGCTCAATTCGCTGTTCAGCGAGACATTGTCATCTCCGGAGAAGGTTCTGCCGCGTGCGATTGAACTTGCGACCGAAATTGTGCAGAACACTTCACCAATCTCGACATACTTGATGCGTGAGATGATGTATCGTGATGCAGGGTCTCCCGAGGGCCAGCATCTACTAGATTCGCGGGTGATATATGAGATGTTCAGCAGCAAAGACAACAAGGAGGGCGTCAAGGCATTTTTGGAGAAGAGACCAGTCAAGTTCGAAGGTACTATGCAGGACGACGCTCCGGCCGCATATCCATGGTGGGAAACAGTGGACACGAAGAACCGGCCAGTGCCAGAGGGCTATGCGTACAAACCGAAGTCTAGACTTTGATAAAACTTATAATCACAGAACAAATGAGAGTGGAAATCTTGTGGTTTCAGAACGTGTTTTGTGGTACCTAACGTACTGTATTCCATATGCGAAAGGCATCCATATTCTGCGAACCTAGCCGCTTGGCGTACCGAAGCAGCGTATCCATCAACATCTTGCCGACATGGGACGAGACGCCTAGAAGAAGGTGGCAGGGCGAACGGCGGAGAAGACCTTCTTGCCCTTCGGGGGGTTGCGGTGAGGCAGGGGGAACTTGAGGTCCTTGGCCAAAAGCTGCTTGATGTAGGGGCGGCGGATGTCCTCGGTCTTCTCAACCTCAACGACCTTGAGGACGTGGATCGACCTAAAGCGGGCACGGTGACGGGCTGCCATGTCCTGGTAGAGGGACTGGACGGCGTCGGCGCGGGACATCTCACGGTACTCACGGTACATGTTGTGAGTGCCGGAGCGGGAGTCGTAGCGGATCCAGATGCCGATGTTCTTGACCTTGAGGGGGTGCTTCTCGTGGATCTGCGGCTGTTAGTAGCGCTCTCGCAGGTGGGTGAGCAAAGGACATGAAAACGTTTTCATATCGCTTTGCAGATGTGTACTGACCTCGTTGAGGCTGACGATCTCACCGTTGGCCTTCTT
>Ga0265797_10009858_pt1 | contig 12281 bp, 6 predicted proteins | sample P2T30metagenome_FD_192433 | JGI IMG/M metagenome (GOLD analysis project Ga0265797, IMG submission 192433) | Plant litter microbial communities from East Loma Ridge, Irvine, California - P2 T30 | ecosystem: Environmental > Terrestrial > Plant litter > Unclassified | place: USA: California... | reverse complement strand
GTTTGATCATGCCCATCGTCAAAGGCCCAAGCGTCCTTGCCCATCGTCATGTAAAATACGAGGGGCCACGCTTGTAACGAGGATCACAATTGTGCTAAGATCTACAGTATGGTGGGTGCTCTTCACCTTTGAATTAGGGCCGCCTCAGTGTTCTCGCAAAGACAAGCAGCACCTGGGAAGAGCTTATACACAAGTGAAGTCATGGCTCGTATAGCAGTGATGCATGACACCGGTTCACAGGGCTAATTCTAATAATAGCGCACCGTAAGTGAGGACCCTCATAGGTTCATTCGATCAAGTGGACCTTGACAGAGTGGGCCTGCAGGGCCCAAGTATGCTTCTCCAAACATTTATAAATCCTTCAGGATCAGTCTCTAACCAGCAGTATCATCCCACTCCATCAACATCCAAACGACAGACAAGGCAATCACTCTACGAACATCAACATCTCACCCAATTCACAACTTCGATCAAACAGGATGCGTCAGACCTTTGCACTTCTTGCGGCTGTTGGCCTCGTCTCCGCCAGCCCGCTCAACAGGCAGAGCGAATGGGTCTGCAACCCAGCCCACCAGTACCCTGAGGGCGTCCGATGTGTTGAGACTGACGGCCACCTCGCCTTGGTTACTCCCACTCCAACCCCCTCGATTGCTGCCCGTGACTTCGCTTGCAACCCAGCTCACCAGTACCCTGGCGGCGTCAAGTGTGTTTCTACCAACGGTGCCTTGTCTCTGGTAACTCCCGCTCCCACCAGCACTGGATTCGCCTGCAACCCAGCACACTCTTACCCCAACGGTGCCTCTTGCATCTCGACTGCTGGTTCTTTGACTTTGGTCACACCCACCGCTCAGGCAACTTTCGCCTGCAACCCAGCACACTCCTACCCCAACGGTGCTTCTTGCATTTCGACTGCCGGATCGTTGACTCTCGTCACACCCTCTGCGCAGGCCACCACCTTTGCCTGCAACCCGGCCCACTCCTACCCTAACGGTGCCTCTTGCATTTCCACCGCCGGCTCATTGACCCTCGTCACTCCGTCCGCGCAGGCTACAACCTTTGCTTGCAACCCAGCTCACTCCTACCCTAACGGTGCTTCTTGCATCTCCACTGCTGGCTCTTTGACTTTGGTCACTCCTACGCCCTCCGTCACTGGCTTTGCTTGCAACCCTGCCCACGCCTACCCCAACGGCGCTCAGTGCGTTTCTACCAACGGTGCTCTCTCTCTCGTCACCCCTCCTCCTGCTCAGAGCACTGGATTTGTTTGCAACCCGGCTCACTCTTACCCCAACGGCGCCTCCTGCGTCTCTACCAAGGGCAGCCTTACCCTTGTCACTCCTGCCCCTACCAGCACTCACAAGTAAACCTGTGTGAGTAGCTAGATGAATGTAGAAATAGATAAACACGAGTGTCTACACGCTTTGATGCAATGAATACCATACAATTTGACTGGGACCTCCTTTCGTGCGTGCAATTGTGAATTCAGGACAAAGATACTAAACCTTCAAACCAATGCGAACAGCGTACTATCGCGATATCGCGAATACGAATGGACAGAAACCAACGATGACGTGAATTGCACATGCTTTAACACTAACCCTAGCACTGTGTGCAGATGCACGTGACGTGGAGGAAGACCCACTTCGCACTTGTGACCTCACCGAATAGGTGGGAACCGCAATGTTCCAAACTGTAAAAAGGAAAGGCTATAAACAAGGCCAAAATGCCATCGGACGACATTCCAGACACTATCAGTGAAGTCCAGGATGCTCCGTCCTCAAGAACTTCCCTACCCCTCGTGTTGATACACGATGGCGGAGGCACGGTTTTCAACTACTGGACTCTCGGTCCGCTTCATCGCCAGATGTTTGCGATATCTGATCCAGCTTTCGACAGCGGGGCTGAGTGGAAAGGCTGGGATGGTGGCCTCAAACAGATGGCTGAGCTCTACTGCAACATGATCCGGAAGGAAATCGGAGAGGGCAAGATCCTCTTAGGCGGCAAGTGTTCCTTCGGCTCCCACCCAAGCACATCCGCCAGCTTACACATCGCCGGATCTTAGGATGGTCACTCGGCGGTCTCCTCTCTCTTCAGATGTCTCGTATCTTCGCCGAAAGCGACGACATCGTGGTCCAAGGCATTATCATGATCGACACGCCAAACTTCTCAGGGGTCAAGGGACAACAGAGTATCGCCACCAAGGACTTGCCACAGATATCTTCTTCACCATCGCCCCGAATCCGCGCCAACGTTCTGGCTTCTATGGCGAGATCGGGGACGCTGATAGAAGGATGGGAGCTTCCTACATGGGACTCCAAGAAAGCTCCGCCAACAGTTCTCATTCGTGCTGCGGATTGTGTCCCGGTGCCCGCCGGATCGAGTCTCAAAGCGTTCGTTGACCTCACACGCGAACGCCCCAAGCTCGGCTGGGAGGACTATCCTGCTTTGAATGTGAGGTCCGTGGTTGATGTACAGGATGTGCATCACTTCAATATGTTCAGCCTTGATAGGGTAAGTGACCCGATGTAAGCTTTGAAGCATACTCGGATGCTGACGTCGAACAGAAGCCAGAGAAGATGACGCCTCTTATCGCCAAAGCATGTGCCCTGCTTTCTTGATGGCTCTGCCGTACGATAAATGCGCGAGGTAGTGAGCCTGGTTTGGTCGCACATTGACACACCTCCTTGGCCCTTGGGTCTATCAATAGAGTCCGCGGAATGACAACCGATCGATGGCATCCACACAGACATAATTTCAATCGATCCTTTCTGCAGATGTGGCTAGTATTGGGAGATTTCGCGCAGAGCACACTTCCAAAGTACACTCCTTCAGTTCATCACTCTTAGAATATATATTCACGTCCTCTGCTGATATCTTGCGTCACGAAGCAGCCAAACTCGGCATATTTGCGATCACGAGAGGCTTCGAATGTCCGCTGATGTTGCGGTCTCTAGCGCCAACGATGTTTGTATCTGTGGTTTGTAGCTCTTCCATATGGCGGACGTTCTGCAAAACTTGTCGTAATTGACGTTGCGCCGAGTCCTCTTCACATGCGTTCTTGCCGCTGTGGTCTGTCGGCTCACTTGAGACTCGTGACTTCGCTTGTCACGTGCCGCGGTCGACAACTACAAACCGTCACCGACCCCTCACCGCGCCGCACCGCACCCCGTTTAGTCACCGCAGCACTCGCCGCACCCCCATCCGGCCACCGCAGCACGCTAGCAGTGACGCAGAATGCCAAGACTGGCTCGTGCTGGGGCTCCGACGAGGTATAAGTATTTGTCTCCTGGCCGGATCGATCAAGACTTTCCTTTTTTCCTCAGCACCCTTTGTAAGTACAAACCCGACCCCAACCTTCTCGCTGGAAACATCCGCTAACACCCTAAACAGGCCATTTTGGCTTAGATCATGTGTAGTATCTGTTCTTTTCAGTTTAATCGCTGATAGATTCCTACGGGAATTACCGATTATCTACTTTTTGGAAACATCAAGGGCCGCTTAGCTTGCTGATGCCCTCGGTTAGTGTCGCCAGTATTGCACTACTTCTGGCTGACGCGAACTCATACTTTTTCATCAGACGTGTTTGCTTCACGCAGGCACCTGGAGAAGAGGTTGGCAATAGTATAGCAAGGCCTCGCACACCGATTCCCGCAAGAGAGGGAATGCTTTGAGGCAGGCGCGAAACTTGTTGGCTTTTCCACATCCGGCCGCACCGCGACAATCCGAACTCTTGACGAAGCGCGCAAAGACCCGCCTCTGCAGTCACTGCGTCCGAAAGCTTTGACTATCTGATCGATTCGTCTTCTTCAACTTCCTCGGAATAGCACGACGCAGTCCCAATCCCACTCAACAACAAAACTGAGATAACTCACAACATGGATCCCTCAAACGAGAACTCTTCCGGCGGCGCCTCTACTCTGAGCAACCTCTCCGAGCCCGGAAGCGACACTATCAAGGACGATGAACACAAAAGCGACACAGCTCTTCCGCCATCGCCTCACGCGATCAGCAGCAATGGCGAGACAACCGACATGCACGGCGCCCTTGCGCTTCGACCACGCGAAGGCTCTACCAGCACTGGCGCGGGCAAGCCTTCGGATGAAGACCGCGAAGACCAGGACGGGAAGAGCCAGGATCAGCCAGCACGCGGACAAGATGGTGGCGCAGGTGGAGAAGACGGAGGTTCCAGCGGCGACAAAGCCATGTCTGACGAGCACGAGACCGGAACCAAGACCGATGGCACAAAAGCTGAGCCGAAGGTGATGAAGGAGTATTCGAATGAGGCTCGTTGTTACCATGCGTTCTACGACGAGGTAATTAGACACCCTTGACTATACTTCTCAAAATTTGCCACTGACTCTCCAAAGCTTCAACGAGCCCATATGCGCGGCCACTATACGTGGTGTCGCGACGACTGCCTGAACTTCCTCTTAGAACCTCGCATCCCCATGTGGATACGCATTCAGACCTTGCAGCTACTCTCAACAATGCTCCAGCCTGCAGGCGGAGAGCAGTGTCTGGAAGAGGCAGATCAACTCATCGACATGCTCCCCCCTGACGAATTCCAGACCGAGCTTCTTCGTGAAGACAACAGGAAGATGAAGGCTGACAGGGTGGAATGGCGCATCAAAAATGATATGGTCGGCAAGGACGTTGAGGGCGTTGGAGAGGATCCGAATGAAGGGCCCTCGAACGAACAACTCAGGCTAGACCGCGAGGCGGACGAGAAGCATAGACGAGAGCTGGAAGAGGAAATGGAGGCGTCCCGCTAGCCTGATGTCGAGATGGCTCATGATAAAGCGCCGGGTATGCTCCCATCAGCGTCGTCGGAGACATGAAGTGAAGTCAGGACTGGAATTGACAAAAGCTTGGCGGCAAGTGTGCAGGTCGAGGAAGTGTCAAGCTCAAGCTGCGAGTACAGAGATTTGCATGGATCGCACTACATGCAAATGCTGTTCACCATGGCGTTCGAGTAAATGTCTGGTCAACAATTGAGAACGCTCTTCATTCAGAACTACCGTAAAGAATCATGAAGCCGAGATATGACCGTCCACGCTATGCATCGGGTATCTCTGCTCACTAGAAAAGAAAAGAAAAGAAAAACTAGCACAGCAACCATGATAAAAACAAAACAAGAAATGCTATTATAATGCATCAAAAACACGTCTCTCCTCAGCCCTTTGCATTCCACCTGTCGTTGTACGCATTCACCGCCACCGCCACCTGCCTGTACAACCAATTCCTGCTCGTCTCGTCCGCAATCGGAATAAAAGGTCCATTCGTGCCACCCTTGAGCACAATGCTCATGCCCGTGCGCTCCTTGGAGATGGTCTGGACGTCCTTGAGCGGCACGTCCCACTCGGTCGTGAGCTTCTTGGCTCTAACCAACATGATGCTGTTGTACGTGATCATGACAAGCATGCTGGCCTCGGCACCTTGCGAGCGGCCGCCGTTACCGCTGGCGTTGCGATCTCCTTGCGAGCCGGAGTTGAGCTCGAGATGAGCGATGTAGCTCTCGTTGAAGTACTTGCCGTTGTCGAGAGTCTTCAGCCAGAATTGGCCGAGAGCCTCGCGCTGAGAGTAAGGACGCACGACGCCATCCATACCGATGAACCGGGTAAGGCGGACGCGGTCGAGGCCTTCTTGGTCGAAGACGGTTGTGGTATTCTTCACACCTTCAGCCATATTGGAAGCAAGGTCGAAAGCGCCAATGGCAGGCTTGGTGGCGAGACCGAGCAGTCCCTTTCCAACGCCCTTGACGAATCCAGCAGCGCCCTCCCTCTCGGCTCCTTGCAGTGGCTGGCGGGCAAGGCCACCGATACCGCTGGCAAGACTGCTTGCAAATGCATTGCCACCGGATGTGATACCGTACAGAGCGTGCTTTGGCCTGTTACGTGAACGAGACATGCGACGAGCGTCCTGGAATTCCTTATCCATACTGGCAGCAGCGAGACCTTTGCTGATAGAGCCAGTGAACTTGGATACGGAATCCGAAAGACCGAACACCGACTTCTTGACGAAGCTGCTAGCTCCCTTCGCGATGCCGACGCCAAGATCTTGCGGGCGATCAGTGACGAGACCTTGGTAGGGCTCGTAGAAGATGTCTGCGACACCAGAGCTGATGTTGTTGAACAGACCGACGGGGTTACCCAGGAAGTCAGCAGACCCAATGACAATGTGAACCTGGCGGAGGGATTCTTGCACGTAGTGACTCTGGATGTTGCTGATAAGTGCGCCGACTGACACTCTGGCGTTCTCTAGCATGAGCGCGTTGTAGCGAATTGGCGCATCGTTGACGTTGCCAATGGACATGGTCAGAACGTTGACAGCAAACATGAACGGGTTGCTGGAAGAACTGCCAGTGTCTTCGGCGTTGATGCGCTCTGTACGCACGAATGACAAGTCGAACTGCATAGGTTGTAGGTGGAGCAGCTCAAAGTAGATATCCTGGCCTGACTGCTCTTGTTGTGGCTCAGGAATGTCAAGATTGTCTGGCGTCAACTTGCCTTCACTCTCTTCGCTCCATGAAGCACCCTCGATCTTGGCAAAGTCCAGAAGAGCGAAGATGAAGTCTTCGTCGATTTCGATCGTCATTTGCTGCATGAGAAACGTGAAGTACTTGATGTACAACACGCCGTAAGAATCGTCCTTGACCCTGGTAACAGTCGACCTGAAGATGGGGTGGGCTTCCATCTCCTTTCCAGTCTTAGGTACAACACTGGGGTAGAACAGCAATGGGAAGATACCACCGTAAAGCTGATTGTCGATCTGGATCCACTTGACGGTCAAAGCCACTGTCTGGTACAACGGTGAGTCGGTGTACTTGAGCTCAATGTCACGCCAAGTGACGTAGACCAACTCTCGCAGCTGAGAATTGATGAGAGAGATACCAACACCAGCAAAGCGGATGCCAGCCTTCATGGTGACGTCGTCGTCTTGCTCCTTGACTTCAAAGCCAGTAGCCGTAGATGCGCTGGCAGCTGCAGACTTCTGTTTGTACAAGCTCTTGGACTGCTTGTAGTTTGAGAAGACCAGAGTCTGCGTGGGACCATCGGCAACAACATTCAAGTCTATAACCTTCTGTTTGGAGTCGCCGCGCTGTCCACCCGCAAGCGGGATCCTGAACGGAATGAGATTGCCGATTTCTGCGATCTTGACATGGCGCTCCTTGCCGTTTGCGCTCAGGATGATGTTCTTGTTCTTCGATGCAGGGTAGTCCCAAGCATATGGCATGATGCTTCGGGCCGGCAACTTGTAGCGGATTGGCTTCCATCCAGATGAACGATCTTCCTCATCATCATCCACGTTCGGGTTGGCCTGCCAGAAGAGGAACTCCTGGTCGCTCTCGTTGCGCATGGAGTACGGCCAGTGCTTGGTCTCCTTACTCAGATGCAGGAATATCGTGGCGTCCTCCATGAGGATCTCAATGCGGATGAGTTGCTGTCTCTCGCCAGCCTTGGCAAGCTTGACATGCACACTGCCAGTATTGGCAATGTTGAATGGCGAAGACCAGGAATTGTTGACACCAGGGTAGCACAGACACAACTGCTGTCCAGTGCTCTGCTTCAAGAAGCGAAGAGGGTGCAACTCTCCTGTCTTCAGAGTCACGAAGTCGGGAGATCCGGGTTCGCGGATCTGGATCTCCTCCGCAAGCTTGTTCTTGACGACGAAGCGCGGCGTGATAGTCACGACCTTCGTAAGCTTGTATTTGCCTTCGCCCTCTCTGACAGTCAGACCAGCATGCATCTCAGCACGCCCGGACTCCGCAGGAAGCTTAATGTCAACCGCCGCTCCGATAGCATCGAAACTGACCGGCTGACTCCAGGCTGAATCGCCAACCTTGACCAGAGCACGGTTCTTGCGATCGTCAGTTGGGAAAGAGAACATGAACGGAACAGCCTTGCGGGCATCGGTCTCGGTGCTAGCGACCAGAGTTTGACCTGCTGCAGATCTTGCAGAACCAAAGTATGCCTTGCTCTTGACGTCGAGTTCCATTCCAGTGCGGTTCAAGATCACGTACGGGCTGTAAAGCGTAATCTTGAACGCTCCACCACTGTCAGGAATGTTGTAGTAGTGGATCTTGAGGCGCAAGTCCAAATTGTTGTTGTCTTTGACCGTCAGTGTCTTCTCGCGTCGGAAGTCTTCCTTGTTGCCAGAGTTGATGATAGCGAATTCACTGGCTTTGAAGGGTGTGTCTTGCATGTCTACGCTCATGAGTAGAAGATGGGAGAGTTCGACAACGTGAATGGGGCTGACGCCACCCTTGCGCAGGAAGTTGGTCCAGTCCTTCTGAGTACTTTTGTCGTAAATGCGGTACTTGAAGTCATAGGGCAGAAGGTTCTGAACCTCAATAGGTGCAGAAATGCGGATGCGCATGTAAGGGTAGACAGCTGTCAGAGGGTTGTTCTTGTCGAATGAGGCCTGCATCTGGAAGTAGAATGGAGGAGATGCTTCATCGTGTTCTCCCTGGCACTTCAAAGTCCTGATGGGACGCTTGAGCAGGTCCTTCCAGAACAGACGTTCGTTAGACCAAGTGTACCCGAAGCCTTGGTCGGGTCTGACGACAAGAGAGTGCATGAACGCCGCACCAACAGGCGCGGGTCTTGCTTCACCAGGTGCGATCTTCTCAATCTTGAGCAAATGACCCTCATCCGGGCTGTAGACGCCAAGCTCGATGGGAATTTGAGTGTGGTTCTCAACGAGCATAGGCGAGCGAAGAGTGATGTACTTGACATTGTCGGTACCAAGCTTGACCTCGACAAGCATGCGATGCTGGATCTTATCCTTGCGCGGCTTGAGATTGTAGAGTGTTTCGCCCTCACGGCTGACAGGAATGCGATCGACGCTGTCGAAACCGCTACCGTCAAGCTTGACACCAATGAGACCCGACTGCCCTTCAGGGGATAGTGTCTCACGGGTAGTAGAAGGATCCTCGAATCGCCATGGCCTCTCTTCACCGTCGGTAAGTTTGGCAGCTTGGCCTTCGTCGTCAACCTCTCCGCTGGCCCCGCTGCTCCAAACATTGAGATCGAAGCCAGTGTAGTTGCGAATGCGGTACGGTGAATCGTTACCGCGAGGCTTGGACAGAACGTCCTCTTCAGAAGACAAGAATTGCGCCGACTTGGAAGCCATCGCGATAGTCGCAGCAGTGACGGTCAATTCTAGACTCTTGCGGGAATAGAGCTCGACTGCAAGCTTGTCTGGGTTGACCTCCTTCGCCATGTGGAAGCCCAGTTGCCACGGCTCAATCAGAGGCTCCCAAGCAGATTTCGAGAAGTTGTATACATTGATGAACATGTCAATGCTGGTGTCGGCAGTCATATTCGCTGTCCAGTCGCGCACCTCGACGTCGAACTTCTTCACGCTCCAATCGAGCATGGGCAGTTCGTGGAGGTCGCCGATGAGTACGACACGGATTCCGTCCATTGAGAGCTTCATCTCCTCACGTTTGATGACGGCGGAACCTTCCGGCTTGCGTTCCTCGCGCTTGCCCTGGGTCTTGGTAGTCTTGATGGTCTTGGCCTGAACCTTCTGAGTAGAAGCGACTGTCTTCTTCACGGACTTGCCATCCTTGGGTCTAGTAGAAGGAGCCTTGACTTGAGCGAGCTTCTTGGGTCCTTCTTCTTGCAGCTTGGAGTCTTGGTTGGAAGACATTGCCGAAGCCCTGTTTACAATCTGCATGGCGAGGAGAATATCGCGCAGAGACAAGCGCAAGACCAACGGACCAATGTCCACGTTGATGCTCATGAGAGAAGACCCCTTACCCTTCGACTGCATGTCAAGCGATGTCTGAATGCTGAAATCATCGAGGATGCGGAGTTGTGAGGTCTCGAATTGGTCCATGCGGCAAAGGAACATGCCAATCTTCTCGACCTGCAGGGTCATGGCGTGCTGTTGCGACACAAGCACTTGCTTGGTTCCAAGAACGATTGCTTCGGAGTTGCTGATGGCCGGGTTGGCGATGAGCACAACCTGTGCGTCGACAACGTTGACACGATATGAGATGGACATGCCACCTTGAGCCGGCTTTTCCGTCTCCTCTGCGTGGCCAGATCCACTCCGCCTCGACAGACCTTGAGTCGCCAGACTGACATCGTCATCGTCTTCCTCTTCTGCAGAGTCTTCCTTCTCTTCTTCGACCAAGAGTGGCTCGTCTTGGGCAAGGCCCCCGTTGACAAAGCTCATGACAGCAAACAAGTAGTCAAGAGCCAGGATTACGCGAGGACTGTCGATAGTGAGAAGTGCAATGAGGTTCTTGTCTTCGCCACCAGAGATCGACACGCTAGCCATGAATTGTTGCTTGACATCAGTGTTGATCAAGGACATGATCTTTCGGTACTTGATCTTCTCTGTTGTTCGGGTGTCGGTGATCGTGAAAGACTGTACGAGCAGCTCGCTTTCAAGTGCGCCATCACTAATCATGCGCAGCTTGACGCTAGTCTCGTTGAGTGTGAACTTCGACAGACTGGCTGCCTCGAGATCGCCGATAGGCTTGTCGACTGGACCAGAAATCAACTCAAGGCCGATGGCACCGACCTTGAAAATGAGATCCATCTTCGTCCAAGTCTCTGTGTCAGCTCCAAGCTCAGGGCCAAGGTGCGATGGTTTGGCCACCTCGCTGGGCGCGACTGAAGATGCCCGGGTAGACGGCTCTGTGGAATGTTCAGAGGGAACAAGAGAGTCGGGCAATTCATTGGCTGCTTCCTCTTCCAGGTCAGTGTCGTCTTCGAGAGCGAATGCAGAAGGGATGGAACGAGTCAATTCCATCACGAACTTCAGCTGAGCCTCAGAGACACGCAAGTTGATGTTACTCATTGCGCCTTCGATCTCAGTGTCTGGGCGCTCTCTGCCTGCCTTGTGGTCGGCTTGTGTGATGTTGAAGTCAATGTCAACCTTGTCGATGAGCTCAAGCTCTTCTGACTTGTTGTCGGGGTAGTGGAATTTTGAGGTAAGGCGAATGTTACGAACACCGGCAGAAAGCTTGTTCGCAATATCTGCGTCCTTGGAGTCGTCCAAGGGCACAAATTTGTTGCTCGCGTAAATCTCACCCAAGTAAGCAGTCACCAAGTCGCGCTCAGGACTGTCAGTAATAATCATGCGCGGGAAGGCAACGATAGGAGTCTTCACAACAATGTCGAAGTGCATCTTGCTGGTAGACTCCTGCACCTTTGTCGCCTGGTTGGCAGCAGCTTCACGTGCCGCATTGAAGATCGCCTGCATCTTGCCAAACTTGACACCGAACTCCATGATCTTGCGGAAGGGCTCGGTAACAAAGTTTACTTTGAGTGAGCCAGCGCGGAGGTAGATGGACGAGTCGTGGCCGGGGTAAGATTTGGATTCCGAATCGAAGGTTTCGTAACGGAAATCAGCCAGCTCATCACCTTGGATTGATACGAGCTGTCTCAGAGATGATTGCTCGTCAACACCCTGGTTGATGTCGTCGACCAGGCTGAGATTGCCCAACCTAGCGCTCACATTCAAGGTCTTGCCCATCAGGAACACACCGACCTCAGCAGAGCTTAAGCTCAACGTTGCGAGTCGGATGCCGTCATTGTTGAGGATTACAGCAACACGCTTGAGGTTGGCCTTGATGCGAATCTTGTCTTGCTCGACTGGTTTAGCAACCTCCTCGTCGTCTTTTGGCGCGCCTTCGATCTCCTTCGGCTTATTCTGCTGTGCACCATCGCCTGGCGAAGTGAAAGTTGTCATAGCGAAGTCAAGCAGGGTCAGCAAAGTCTTGCGAGTGACCAAGAGGCTGAGAGTGGAGACAGCAACATCCAAATTCGTCGCAATGCCTTCATACTTGCTTTGAAAGTCCGGATGGTCTTTGTTCACTTTCTGGAACGAGAGAGTCAAAAGATCCTCCTTGCTGTGCGTGAAGACGTCTTCGCTCGAGATCAAGTTCTTGAACTCAGGCGCAGGAGACTCTTCGACATGATCCTCCACAACCAAGGTACGCAGCTTGACATCAGCAGCCATGTCGAACGGCCTTTGGTAGAACTCAAGACCAAATGTCTCAGCAATGAGATCGACAAGTAGTCTGTCAGGTTGCTTGCCCTCGGGATCGGCCTTGTACAAGGAACCCTGCAGCTTGTCGACGGTGAACTTGAACTCGAAGTTACGCTGATTCGGGTTGACTTCGGGTTGCTTCTTGTCTCCCTTGGACTGGTACTGTTCTTGCTCCTTTTTGCGGGCTGCTTTGCCGTGTTCCTCGTCGTGCTGAACAAGATCCTCATCTGTCGATGCAATAGACTTCGCTCTTTAACGCCCAGGCTTGTCCATGA
>Ga0265797_10009857_pt1 | contig 12281 bp, 9 predicted proteins | sample P2T30metagenome_FD_192433 | JGI IMG/M metagenome (GOLD analysis project Ga0265797, IMG submission 192433) | Plant litter microbial communities from East Loma Ridge, Irvine, California - P2 T30 | ecosystem: Environmental > Terrestrial > Plant litter > Unclassified | place: USA: California... | reverse complement strand
CGTGACCCCCGTGACCACCGCCGAGATGGCCGACCTGCTGCCCGGCAGCACCCGGGTCGACCTGGACGGCGACGGCGCGAGCGAGGACTAGGACGAGGACGAGGGCGAGGCCGCCGCCGCGCTGGCCCGGCGCCTGGTCGCCGCCGCTGCCTCGGGTGCCGACGTCCTCACCGTCGACGCCTCGAGCGACGACGACCTCCGGCTGGTCGCCGACGCCGTGCTCCTGCTCGGGTCCCGTGCCGTGCCCGTGGGCTCCGCGGGGCTCGCCGTGCCCGTGTCGCACGCCTGGGCGGCCTCGCGGCTCGCGGCAGCGCCCGTCACCGTCCGTCGTCCCCGGCACGTCGTCGTCGTGCTCAGCAGCCTCCACGACGCCTCGCGCTCCCAGCACGACCACCTCCTCGCGACGACGCCGGGTGCCCGGGTGGTCGCCCCCACCCTGGCCGAGGTGCTCGCGGGCGACCTCGACCCTGCGCTCATTCGCGGTCGCGCGACGAGCCCGACGGGCGGCGACGGCGACGGCGACGTGACCGTCGTCCTGGCACCCGCCCGCGGCGACGGGGCCCGCCCCGAGCACGACGGGGTCGGCACCGTCGCCGAGAGGGTCGCCGACGCCCTCGCGGCCCTGACCGAGCGCGTCGTCGCCGACCTCGAGGACGTCGCCCTCGTGCTCGTCGGGGGAGAGGGCGCGCGTGCCGTCCTCCGCCGGGTCGGCGCCGATGCGGTGCTCGTGCGCGGCGCCCTCCGCGAGGGCGTGCCCTGGGGCACGCTCGAGGGCGGCCGCCTCCACGGCACGCCCGTCGTCACGAAGGCAGGAGGCTTCGGCCCGGCCACGACGCTCGCCGACGCCGTCACCGACCTCCTCGACCACCACCACCGATCCGCACCGCAAGGAGAACCCTCATGACCCTCCCCGTACTCGCCCTCACCCTCGGAGACGTGGCCGGCATCGGACCCGAGATCACCGCCAAGACGCTGCTGCACCACGACGACCTCCGGCAGCGCGCCGTGCCCGTCGTCATCGGCGACGAGGCCGCGATGCGGCGGGGCGTCGTGGCCGTCGGGGGCGACCCCGACGTCGTCCGCGTCATCGCGTCGGTGGCCGACGCGACGAACGAGCCGGGCACCGTGGAGCTGCTGCAGACGGGACCCTCGCTCGCCGACGTGCCCGTCGGCGTGCTCAGCCCCGAGGCGGGCGACGGCGCCTACCGGTTCGTCGTCGAGGCGTGCCGGCTGGCCCGCGAGGGCGAGGTCGACGGCATCGTCACGGCTCCCCTCAACAAGGCCGCCATGCACGCCGGCGGGCACCGCTGGCCCGGGCACACCGAGCTGCTCGCGCACGAGTTCGGGGTCGAGAACTTCTCGCTCGTGCTCTCCGCCGGCGACCTCTCGTTCTTCCACCTCACGACCCACGTGTCGATGCGCCAGGCGATCGACGGCATCACGCCCGAGCGCACCGGCCAGGTGCTCGACCTCGCCGGCGCCTTCGCGGCGTCGCTCGGCACGCCCGACGAGCTCATCGGCCTCGCCGGCCTCAACCCGCACGCGGGCGAGAACCGGCTCTTCGGCGACGAGGACGCCGACGTCCTGGCGCCCGCCGTCGAGGCGGCCAGGGCCCGCGGCCTCAACGTCGTCGGCCCCGTTCCCGGCGACGCGCTGATCCCCGCCGCCGTGCGCGGCAAGTACAAGATCATCGTCGTCTGCTACCACGACCAGGGGCACGCCCCCTTCAAGGCCGTCTACGGCGACGACGGCGTGAACATCACCGTCGGCCTGCCCGTCGTCCGCGTCTCGGTCGACCACGGCACGGCCTTCGACATCGCGGGTCAGGGCATCGCGCGCGAGGCGAGCCTTGTACTCTCGGTGGAGCGCGCCGCCGCCCTCGCCCCCGGGTGGGAGCACGTGTGGAAGACCGCACAGCAGCAGGACGGCGCCGCTTCCTGACCTGACCGACGACCGAGGGGACGACCGTGTCGACCTGGCTCACCGAGCTCGACGCCGACGCGGTCGCCCCCTCGAACCCCGGGCCCCTGCACGCCCAGCTGGGCGCGCTGCTGCGGTCCCGCATCGCCGACGGCTCGCTGCCGGCGGGGGCGGACCTCCCCACGGAGGCCGAGCTCCAGGACCACTTCGGCGTCTCGCGCTCGGTCGTCCGGCAGGCGCTCTCGTCGCTCTCGTCCGACGGCCTCGTGCGCCGCGGGCGCGGTCGCGGCAGCGTGGTCGCGCCGCGCGGCGAGCACCACCGGCTGGTGCAGCGGCTCTCGGGCCTCTCGACGCAGGTCCCGGCGGTGACGACGAGCGTCCTCGCGCTCGGGCCGGAGCGCGACGAGACGGCCGAGGAGCAGCTCGGCGTGGCCGAGGTGACGGGCCTGCGGCGCCTGCGCCGGGCCGAGGGCGAGCCGATCGCCCTCATCCACACCTGGCTGCCGCGCGACGTCGGCGACGACCTGGCCCGCGACGAGCTGACCGACACCTCGCTGCACGCCGTGCTGCGTACGAAGTACGGGATCGCCCTCGCGACGGGACGACGCCAGGTGCGCGCCGTGAGCGCGTCGGCCGCGCTCGCCGACGTGCTCGAGGTCCCCGAGGGGGCGCCCCTGCTCCTGCTCGAGGGCACCACCCTCGACCGGCAGGGGGTGCCCGTCGAGTCCTTCCGCACCTGGCACCGTGCCGACCGCTTCGTGTTCGACGTCGACGTCGTCACCGGCGAGGAGCCGACCGCGCCCGCCGCGACCGAGCCCGCCGCTGCTCCGGGCACCGGTGCCGCCCCCGCGACCGAGCCCGCCCGGGGCGCGCTGCCGGGCGCCGAGGACCTCGCCCGTCGCGCCCACGAGCTGGCGCGCGACCTCGACGACCTGGCCCGTCGCGCCTCCTGAACGGGCCGCGCCGCCGCGCCTGCCGACCGGTCCCGCCGCGGCGGGAACACCCGCCTCGCCTCGCGCGTTGAGCCCACCATGAGCATCCCCCTCTCGATCCTCGACCTCGCCCCCATCGCCCCCGGCGAGACGGCCCGCGACAGCTTCGCGGCCTCCGTCGCGCTGGCCCAGCAGGCGGAGGCGAGCGGGTACCGGCGGGTCTGGTACGCCGAGCACCACAACATGGCGTCCATCGCGTCGAGCGCGACCGCCGTGCTCATCGCCCACGTGGCGGCGCACACCGAGACGATCCGGCTCGGCTCGGGCGGGGTCATGCTGCCCAACCACTCGCCGCTCGTCATCGCGGAGCAGTTCGGCACCCTCGCGACGCTGCACCCCGACCGCATCGACCTCGGCCTGGGCCGCGCGCCCGGCAGCGACCAGGCGACGTTCCGCGCCCTGCGCCGCGACCCCGGGTCGAGCGACCGGTTCCCGCAGGACGTCCTCGAGCTGCAGGCGTTCCTCGCCGGCGAGTCGCGCGTGCCCGGCGTGCAGGCCGTCCCCGGCGCCGGCACCCGCGTGCCCCTGTACATCCTCGGCTCGTCGCTGTTCGGCGCCCAGCTCGCCGCCGCCCTGGGCCTGCCCTACGCGTTCGCGTCGCACTTCTCGCCCGACGCCCTGCACGACGCCGTGGCGGTCTACCGCCGCGACTTCCAGCCCTCGGCCGAGCTCGCCGAGCCCTACGTGCTCGCGGGCGTCAACGCGATCGTCGCCGACGACGCGGAGGAGGCCGAGCGCGAGTTCGCCGCCGTCAAGCGCCAGCGCCTGCTCATGCTGCTGCGCCAGAGCGGCCAGGTCACGCCGGGCCGCGAGTTCGCCGACGACGAGCTCGACCACCTGCTGAGCACCCCGGCCGGTGCGCACGTCGCGAGCATGACGACCTTCACGGCCGTCGGCACGCCCGACGACGCCCGCACCTACATGGAGCAGTTCGCCCGCAGCGCCGACGCCGACGAGCTCATCGTCGCCCACTCGTCGTCGACGACGTCGGCGCGGCTGCGCAGCGTGGCCCTGCTGGCCGACGCGATGGCGGGCGTCCCCGCCTGACGCGGGTCGCGCCTCCTGCGCCCCGGGCCGTCCGCGACGACGACCCCCGGGCCGTCCGGGCGACGAGCGCCGACGAGGCTACGGCGCGGTGAAGATCCAGAGGAACGTCACCGCGACCGGCTGCAGCGCCGCACCGGCGACCAGCAGGCCCCGTCGTGCCCAGGCGCGGTCGGTGATGACGGGTGAGCCGAGCAGCGGCGTGACCGGCAGCAGGATGCGGAACAAGCTCTGCTGGGGCAGGAACACCGCCGCCACGTAGAGGGCGAAGCTGACGCCGAACCCCACCACCTCGTGGCCGAGCCGGAGCGTGCCGGGACGGGTGACGCCCAGGGCGAAGGAGCCCCAGAGCACGAGCACGATCGCGATGCCGCCGACGCCCAGCCAGCGCCCCGCGATGAGGAACCACGGCGTGAGCGGCACGAAGTCGGGCCTGCCGACGTAGTCCGTCCACCAGGCCATCTCGGTCTGCAGGTAGCCGTCGGGCACGCCCGTGACGAGGTGCACGACGACGGGCCAGGCGAGGCCCGCTCCCGCCGTGACGAGGCCCGCGAGCACGATGGCGGCGAGCTCGCGCCTCGGCAGGCTGCCGCGCAGGAGGCCCGAGGCGATCGCCACGCGCCCCCGCCCGGCACCGAGCGGGGCCTCGTCGCGCCAGCGCACCACGAGGTGGATCGCCAGGGCGAGCGAGAGCGCCAGGGCCCCCGGTCTCGTGAAGGCCGCGGCGAGGCCGCAGAGCAGCACCGCGTCGTAGCGGCGCTGCTGGAGCGCGAGCACGCCGCCGAAGAGGAGCGCGAGCGAGAGGCCCTCGGCGTAGCCGACGCTGAAGATGAACGACAACGGACCGAAGCAGAAGAACAGCGTGGCCCAGAGCGCCGCCTGGTGGCCGACGCGGGTCGCGACGATCCGGTACAGGAGGATCGCCGCGACGGCGCCGAAGCCCGTGGCGAGCAGGAGGGACGCCACCGCGAAGTCCATGCCGGTCGCGATCATGAGCAGGTGCGCGAGCGTCGGGAAGAGCGGCAGGAACGCCCACCCGTTCGGTGCGACGTCGCCCGTGGCGTCCCGCGGCAGCTCCGTCGGGTAACCGTGCAGGGCGATGGTGCGGTAGCGGTCGGCGTCCCACGCCCCCGTGAAGTGCAAGAAGCTCTGCCCGCTGCCCGGCGTGATGAAGGTGGCGTCGGCGAGCAGGGCGACCTCGTAGACCACGACGAGCAGCACCGTCGAGAACGCCCGTGACACGAGGTAGATCGCGAGGATCGAGCGCCACGAGCCCGAGATGCGCGCCGCGAGGGTCGACGGGCGGGCGACGCGGACCGGCGTCCGTTCCGGCACGTGCGTGCGGCTCACGCGCTCGTCCCCTGGTCCGTCACCGCACCGACGCTACCGTCTGCCCGCCGAGTAGGCTCGCGCACCATGACCCTCCCGCCCGACGCCTCGTCCGTGCCGCCCGCCCCGACCCCGTCGCGGCGCGCTCCGGGCGGGCTCCCGCTGTGGTCGTGGGTCGTCCTGGCGGTCGCGCTCGTCGTGGGCGTCGCCGGGTCGGCCGTCCTCGGCGCGGGCCTGGGCGTGGCCGCGGGCCGCGAGGTGCGCTCGGTGCCCGACGGGTGGCTCCCGGGCGGGCCGGACGGCCGGGACGGCCCCGGCGGCACGGGGGACGAGCCGAGCCGGGCGCTGCCCTCCACGCCGACGCCCTCGGCGCCCTCCGGGCCCGGTGGGGCCGACGTCGTGTCGCTCGACGAGCACGTCGACCTCGGCGGCGGCCAGCCCGCCGTCTGGGCGGTGCCGCTGCCGAGCGGCTGGACCACCGAGGTCCTCGACCAGGGCGGGGTCAACAGCTTCGCCGACCCCGCGACGCGCTGCAGCTTCACGTCGTCGCAGAACCAGCAGCCCGCCGCCGACACCGCGGCCACGAGCGACCGCACCGACACCGAGGCGACCCAGGCGCTCATCGAGCAGGGGTTCACGTCGTCGACCGACGGGGCGACCGTGCGCCCGCTCGAGTCCGTCGTCGTCGACGCGGCCACGACCTCCGGCGACGCCCGGGGCGTCGAGATGCTCACCTCGCGCTTCGACTACCCCCTGCCCGCCACGGGCGAGGCATGGACGAACCGCCTGGCCGTCCGCGCGATGCCCGAGATGGGCGCGATGGTCTACCTCGTCGTCAACTGCCCCACGACCGTCGCCGACTCCGACGACGACCCCTGGGCGGGCCTCGTCGAGCGCGTGCAGCTGCTGCCCGGCAGCTGACGCGGCACGGCCGCTCCGTGGGGCCCTCGGTGCAGCACCTAGGGTGGTCGCGACACGAAAGGGGCCGCCGATGACGACGACCACGCCCGCACCGACCACGCCCGCGACCGACCCGGTCACGGCCGTGCACCTCACGGCGGGCGGGGTCTCGCTGCTGCTCGACCTCACCGACGGCAGGCTGCCGTCGGTCGTCCACTGGGGCACGGCGCTCGGCGCGGTCACGGGTCAGGAGGCCCGGGCGCTGACCGACGCGGCCGTCCCGCCCGTCGTCGCCAACGAGGTCGACGTGCCGGTGCGCCTCGCCCTGCTGCCCGAGCACCACACCGGCTGGGTCGGCCGCCCCGGGCTCTCCGGCAGCCGGCAGGGCCGCGACTGGTCGCCGCTGTTCACCGTCGTCGACGTCGCCCTGGACGCCGCCGACGGCTCCGCCCGCGACGGCGGGCTCGTCACCGCCGGGGCCGGCACGCTCACCGTCGACGCCCGCGACGAGGTCGCCGCGCTGTCGCTGCGGATCGAGGTCGAGCTCGGCGAGAGCGGTCTCCTGCGCCTGCGCGCCGCGGTGACGAACGACGCCGACGAGCCCTACGACCTCGGCGAGCTCAGCCTCGCGCTGCCCGTGCCCGCCCGGGCGCACGAGATCCTCGACCTCGCGGGTCGCTGGGGCCTCGAGCGCACCCCGCAGCGCCGCCCGCTCGTGGTGGGCCAGCACCTGCGCGAGGGGCGCAAGGGGCGCACCGGCTCCGACGCGGCCACGGTGCTCAGCGTCGGCGTGCCCGGCTTCGGCTTCGCGCGCGGCGAGGTCTGGGGGCTGCACGTCGGCTTCTCGGGCGACCACCGGTCGTGGGCCGAGCGCACGTCGGCCGGCCTGCAGATCGTCGGCGGGGGCGAGCTCCTGCTGCCCGGCGAGGTGCGGCTCGCGCGCGGCGAGGCCTACGAGGGCCCGTGGCTCTACGCCTCGTACGGCGACGGGCTGGACGAGCAGGCGCAGCGCTTCCACCGCTGGCTGCGCGCGCGGCCGCAGCACCCGCGCTCGCCCCGACCGGTCACCATCAACGTGTGGGAGGCCGTCTACTTCGACCACGACCTCGACCGGCTGAAGGACCTCGCCGACCGCGCCGCCGCGCTCGGCGTCGAGCGGTACGTGCTCGACGACGGCTGGTTCCAGGGCCGCCGCGACGACACCGCGGGCCTCGGCGACTGGGTCGTCGACGCCGACGTGTGGCCCGACGGGCTCGGCCCGATCGTCGACCACGTGACCGGCCTGGGCATGGAGTTCGGCCTCTGGTTCGAGCCCGAGATGGTCAACGAGGACAGCGACCTCGCCCGCGCCCACCCCGAGTGGATCCTGCAGACGGGCGGTCGGCTGCCCGTGCGGTCGCGCCACCAGCAGGTGCTCGACCTGGGGCGTCCCGAGGCGTACGAGCACGTGCTCGGCCAGATGTCGGCCGTGCTCGAGGCGTACGACATCGCCTACGTCAAGTGGGACCACAACCGCGACCTCGTCGACGCGGGGACCGTCGGCGGCGTGCCGGGCGTGCACCGGCAGACCCTGGCGACGTACCGCCTGATGGACGAGCTCAAGCGCCGGTTCCCGGGGCTCGAGATCGAGTCGTGCTCGTCCGGCGGCTCCCGGGTCGACCTCGGCGTGCTCGAGCGCACCGACCGCGTCTGGGTGTCGGACTGCATCGACCCGCTCGACCGGCAGCAGATGATGCGCTGGACGGAGCAGCTCCTGCCGCCCGAGCTGCTCGGGGCGCACGTCGCCTCCGGGCGCAACCACACCACGGGGCGCATCCACGACCTGGCCTTCCGGGCGGGCACGGCCGTGTTCGGGCACCTCGGCATCGAGTGGGACCTCCGGCTCGCCACCGACGACGAGTCCGAGCAGCTGCGGCAGTGGATCGACCTCCACCGCCGGCACCGCGAGCTGCTGCACTCGGGCGACGTCGTGCGCGTGGACGAGCACGACCCGTCGATGCTCGTGCACGGGGTCGTCGCCGAGGACCGCTCCGAGGCGCTCTTCGCCCTCGCCACCGTCGGCCGCAGCGAGATCGCCCCGCTCGGTCGCTTCACGCTCCGCGGGCTCGACCCCGAGCGCCGCTACGTCGTCGAGCCGGTCGGCATCGGCGGGGTCGCCGACGAGGGGCGACCGCACTGGTACGGCGGCACCTTCAGCGGCCGTGCGCTCATGGTCGCGGGGCTGCAGGCGCCGGCCACGCGGCCCGAGCAGGTCGTGCTGCTGGAGGTCCGCGGCGCCTGAGGCGGGGCAGGAGGCGCGCGCCGGCCATGCGCCCGGGCCCGCGCCTCCTGCCCGCCCGGCCCGCGCCTCCTGCCCGTCCCTCGGTCCCGGTCGGCGTGCGACCCGGAGAGGGGGTCGCGGGCGGACGGGCGATCCGGCAGCCTGGAGGCCCACCCCTGCCCGTCCCGCCCCGTCGCGGCGGCACGGACGCGCCCGGCCCCCGGAGGACCCCCTGCTCTCGATCACCTACACCAGCAGCGCCTCGAGGCCGTTCTCCGACGGGGACCTGGCGACGCTGCTCATGAACAGCCGGGCCACCAACCGGCGGCACGGGCTCACGGGCCTCCTGCTCCACCGCGACGGCCGGTTCCTCCAGGTGCTCGAGGGGGAGACCGACGCCGTGCGGCAGCGCTACGCCCTCATCGCCGCGGACCCGCGGCACGGCGAGCTCGTCCGCGTCGCCGAGGAGGACCTCGCCGAGCGCCGGTTCCCCGACTGGAGCATGGCCTACGAGCCCCTCGTCGACACCGCCGCCGCGGACATCCCCGGCTACCGCGACCTGCTCGCCTTACCGGTGCCCGCCCTGGCGCAGGGCGACCGCGAACGCGCCGTGCACGAGCTGCTCGCCTGGGCCGGTGCCCGTCAGGGACGCACCGCCACCGTCTGACCTCCTCCGGGACGCGCCCGGCGCCTCGGTGCCCGCCCGTGGCAGGATCGGCCGATGGACCTGCCGAGCCTCGCCGCCCTGGGCCTCGACGACGACGCCGCGGCCGTGTACCGCCTCCTGCTCGCGGACGGCAACGGCACCACCGTCGGCACGGCGGCGTCCGCCACCGGGGCCGACGAGCACCGCGCGGCGGCGTCCCTCGCGACGCTGACCGCCCTCGGCCTCGCGGTCCGGAGGAGCGAGGGCGGCGAGCACGACGCCGTCGACCCGAGGATCGCCGTCCCGGCGGTGCTCGCCGCGCGGGCCGGTGCGCTCGCCGCGGTACAGGCGGGCCTGCCGGCGCTCGCGGACGCCTTCCGCACGGCGCGGCCGTCGCCCGAGGGCGAGTCCGCGACGATGGTCCTGCGCGGCGCGGCGGCCGTCGGCGACCACTACGGGCGGCTCGTGCTCGGGGCCGCCGAGGAGTTCCTGGCCTTCGACCGTCCGCCGTACGTCGTGTCCGCCGCCGGGGGCGAGCGGCAGCGGGCGGCCCTCGCGCGCGGCGTGCGCTGGCGGGCGCTCTACGCCGCGACGAGCTTCGTGGCCGACGACCGCTGGTCGGAGGTCAGGAGGGTCGGTGCCGAGGGCGAGGAGGCGCGCCTCGTGCACGCCCTCCCCGTGAAGCTCGTGGTCGCCGACCGGCGGAACGCCCTCGTGTCGCTCACCCTCGGCGACGGCGAGCCGGAGGCGCTGGTCACCGGGTCCCCGCCCCTGGTCGCGGCCCTCGTGGAGCTCTTCGAGCAGCACTGGCGGACGGGCGTCCCCGTGGCCGGACCGACGGTGACGGAGACGGGCGGGGAGCCCGTCGCGACGACGGGCTGGGCCGCGGCCGCGGCGATGCTCGCGGCGGAGCGCGCGGCGGAGCGCGCGGCGGAGCGCGCGGGGGAGCGGGCCGGGGAGCGCGCCGGGGAGCCGACGGGGCAGGGCGGACGCCGCTCCCGGGCCGACCGGCCCCCGACGGCGTTCGAGCGCGGCGTGCTCGTCCTGCTGGCGGCCGGCGCGAGCGACGAGGCCATGGCGCTGCAGCTGGGCGTCTCCACCCGCACGCTGCGGCGACGCCTCCGGGTGCTCTTCGACGAGCTCGGGGCCGCCAACCGGTTCCACGCCGGCGCGCAGGCGGCACGTCGAGGCTGGCTCTGACCCTCGACAGGGGGTCGGTCGGCCAGTCGGGGGACCGGTGCGTCCCCCGTTCGGGGTGCGGATGTTGCGAGCGCGTGAACGTCCTGGCCGAGTTCTGCCATCGGCAGAGGTAGGCCAGTCCCGACCCTGGAGCTGGAAGTGAATTCACAGCAAACTCTTGCCTCATGACCGTGGCGAGCGCCGCGGCGTGCGAAAGGGAACCGTGACGAGAACTCTCGGCCGACGACGGCCACGCATCTCCGCCACCCTGCTCGTGACCTGCCTCGTGGGGGCCGGCGTCGCCGTGCTGCCCGCGACCGGCGCGGTCGCGGCGGAGGGACCGACGGTGGTGGGCGACACCAGCTTCGACGACGGCACGTACGTCGTGACCCTGCGCGACCCCGCGGTCGCCTCCTACGAGGGCGGCGTGGCCGGCCTCGCCGCCACGGCCGTCGCCGAGGGCGAGTCCTTCGACCCGGCCGCCGCCCCGGTGCAGCAGTACCGCGAGCACCTCGCCTCCGAGCAGGAGCAGGTCGCCGACAGCGTCGGCGCCTCCATCCGTGCCCAGTACTCGCTCGCCACCAACGGCTTCGCCGCGCAGCTCTCGGCCGCGCAGGCGCAGAAGCTCGCCGCCGACCCGGCCGTCGAGGCCGTCGTCGCGAACGAGATCCTCGAGACGCAGGCCGCCGAGCCGTCGACCGACTTCCTCGGCCTCAGCGGCTCCGACGGCTACTGGGAGCGCTTCGGCACGGGCGAGGGCGTCGTGGTCGGCATCATCGACACCGGCATCGCCCCCGAGAACCCCTCCTTCGCCGGCGCACCGCTGGGCACGGACGCCACGAGCGGCGACCCGTACCTCGCCGGCAGCACCATCACCTTCGACAAGGCCGACGGCGAGGCCTTCCGCGGCTTCTGCCAGCGCGGCGAGCAGTTCACCGCCGCCGACTGCAGCACGAAGATCGTCGGTGCCCGCTACTTCGTCGACGGCTTCGGCGAGGGCCGCCTCGCCAGCGCCGAGCAGGGCGAGTTCGTCTCGCCCCGCGACGGCGACAGCCACGGCTCGCACACCGGCAGCACGGCCGTCGGCAACGCCGACGTGCCCGTGACCATCGGCGACCGCGACTTCGGCACCATCTCGGGCGTCGCGCCCGACGCCAAGATCGCGGCCTACAAGGTCTGCTGGACGGGCGACGCGACCCGCGGCATCAACGACGGCTGCGCCACGCAGGACCTCCTCAGCGCCATCGAGGCGGCCGTGGAGGACGGCGTCGACGTCATCAACTACTCGATCGGCGGCGGCGGAGCCGACTCGACGATCTCGCTCACGGACGCGGCCTTCTTCGAGGCCGCCCGCACGGGCGTCTTCGTCGCCGCGTCGGCCGGCAACTCGGGCCCCACGGCCTCGACGGTCGACAACGCCGCCCCGTGGATCACCACGGTCGCCGCGAGCACCATCCCGAGCTACGACGCGACCGTCCGCGTGACGGGTGCCGACGGCGCGGCGGTCAGCTACCTCGGTGGCTCGACCTCGCTGTCGACGGACCCCGACGGCCTCAGCGGCCGCTTCGTCGACGCGGCCCAGATCGGCGTCGACGGCCGGACCGCCGACGACGTCCTCTACTGCGCCCCCGGTGCCCTCGACCCGGCGAAGCTGGCCGCCCTCGCGGCCGGCGACGACGCGATCGTGCTCTGCGACCGCGGGGTCACCGACCGCGTCTCGAAGTCCGCCGAGGTCGAGCGCGTCGGCGGCGTCGGGACCGTGCTCGTCAACCGCACGCCCAGCTCGGTCGACGTCGACGCGCACCCGATCCCCACCGTGCACGTGGACGCGCAGGCGTACGACGCCCTGCACGCCGCCGCCACGGCCGGGGCCCAGGTCACGCTCCTCGACGGCAACCCCGACGCGCTCCCCGAGCCCGTGACCCCGCAGATCGCCGGCTTCTCGTCGCGCGGCCCGCTCACGGTCGACGGCGGCAACCTCATCAAGCCCGACATCTCGGCGCCCGGCGTC
>Ga0265797_10009856_pt1 | contig 12281 bp, 8 predicted proteins | sample P2T30metagenome_FD_192433 | JGI IMG/M metagenome (GOLD analysis project Ga0265797, IMG submission 192433) | Plant litter microbial communities from East Loma Ridge, Irvine, California - P2 T30 | ecosystem: Environmental > Terrestrial > Plant litter > Unclassified | place: USA: California... | reverse complement strand
GACCGTTGCTCTCCTCCTTCACCTGCCCAGGGTCTGCACACTTGCGGAGTCAACCCGGCACTTTGCCAGGAAACACCCGCTGCGCCAGCTCCGATGCTCGTCCATTTCCATTCATCTGCGCCTGAGGACCTTGGATACAACGCAAACAGGACATGCAACGCCAGCACTCTCGCGGCGGCAGCAGATTCCCATGGGTGGTCGGATGAGGGCCCCGTGCATCAGACCATACAGGGCTGACTCTCTCGTCTGCATCTTACTCGTACGGTACAACGTGTGCTGTTGATGGACGTTGACCTCCACTACTGCAACAGTCCGTCTGCTACAAGGCTAGTGACAACATTATGCCACACGGATAGCCGCATGCTCGCCTGTGACGCCAATAGTGGATATCGCCAACTGACCTCAGTCGCATTGTCGGCGGCCAGCGCCCGAGTCTGTTTGCGCGTCCTGACTCAGGCCTCGACTCAAGCAGAAGTGGTCGTCGACCAAATAAACGCACCCTGGTTCCTGTCGCGACCGCACATCGCTGGCACATGGCACCCTTGCGAATGCAATTCGACATGATGAAAACACGCCCGGCGCTCTACAGTCCTCGTCATGCGCTGTCGATTCCAGCGCGACGGACACCACGGGTGGAACATTGGAGGCAATAATAAGGGCCGTCCTTGCATAACGTCAACGCAACTCAACGACGTCTACCTTAGGGCGAGGTCAAGTGAAGCGTCTGCTGTCGAGTCTAGTTGTTCGGTGGGCCAAATTTGGACGCAAGCTTTAGCGTAGTGATTGCGACCTACGCCCATGATTCGAGACGAGATGGAAACATCCTCACCTCAGTCGCCTACCCAATTTAGAACCCTGGCACCAAACGAACTGCGGATTGCAAACATCTAGCCGACAGCACGCCCGTCAAATGAGCCACCACGTCAGCGCCGGTATGAAGGCGATCGTGGATGAGCCGGCTTGCGCAGCTGGCCCGTCGCTCACCAGACGTGATGACTGCCCGTCTCCACATCCCGACAACAGTACGAGCAGTCACCTGGAGCGCAGAGCCATCCTACACGAATGGACACGTCCCCTTACGGACCGCGATCGAGATACAGGCGCTACTCGTCGCATGCTGTGTACCTAGCCTGTCAAAAAAATGTGTTGCACAAGCAGTCTCCAACGGGCGACAGGGGTAGTTTTGCGCGCTTCACCCGACGCGGACTAGCGTCACGGCCCGCTCTTACCTGATCGACTTGTGCGACCTGGAGCTCCACAAGTGCAGATGCGCCGTCGGTGATCAAAAAGCAACGCGGACTGTTTCGTTTTGCGAGACGCAGGAATCAAGTCCGCGCGACTGCAGAGCTGGCGCGCAGAAGCAACCTACGTCTTTCTACCTGCAACAATCCTGTAAAGTCTGTTGCCCTCGCCTGGGGGCTATCGCCCACTTGGGCCAGGGTTGTGTTTCGGCAGATCCATCCACGTTTGAGGCACGGAGGCTCGCGGCTGTAAGATTAAGATGTGACTCGTTTTCCCCTTTGTGTGTGGCTTGTCCCACGTCTCCACGCATCACAGCAGCCTCAAGTCACCTGCTCCGGCTGTTGCTCGGCAGTCGACCACACTCGAGAGCTGATCAACGATCAGCATCGTCCGCAGATCAGTGCAGTACAAGGTGGAGATTACGAGAAGAGCCACACCAGTGCCCATGCGAGTGCCGGCCGATTCACGCACAATTCTCAAAGGATCACTTGCGACTCAGCGCCGTTCAGGTCAGCCTGGCGGTAATCTCCAGGATGCGCATCTCGGTTGCGCTTACCACACGCGAAGGCACTAGCTCAGGCCACGCTATGCCACGGTGCGCTTGTGACAGCGGCCCTATCCTTACATTCTTCCGCTGACCACAAAACCGTTGGCAGCTCCTCTCGCTAGCATCACAATCAGGATAGCAATTGCTAAGAGGCACAGCATGCCCCACTCCACCTGTACATATATCATGGCCGCCGCCATGACTAGCACGAAAGCCATGCGTCAACCTCGGCGTACGCCTGATCAGCGACTATGAGAACCGGGGCTGCCCCGCCTCATGACGGACAGGGTGTCTCGTCTACTCTCGGCACTGTTGCGACTTCCTGGTCCTCATCGACGACTTTATAACCTTGGAAGCAATCTTGCATGTTGTTGAGACTTCCCTTGTCAGCTCATCTACAGTACGGCCTGCATCAGAGACGGGAAGCTCGCTGGCATAAGGTGAGAAAAATATAGTTGCACATGCAGCTAGGATGCAGCTCCACAGGAGATGCATCCATGGACAGCGGTAGTTACCGGAATCCAGCTCAGAGCCCATCGCAGCCTCACGATGCCGTACAAGCTCCGCATAAATGTTGCTCATCTATATCCGTACTCGAAAGCATTGGACACTGAAACCGATAAAGCTTGTGGGGTTAGCAGCAGATCATCAATACTTAGAAAAGCGGCCAAACGGGCGTTTTGCGCACCCTTTCAGGCAACGACAACATGAACGACATAAGGGTTATAACGAAAGTGCCTGCCTTAGTACAAGCCAACGGTTAGTTCACTGATATGATAAGATGAATTTGGATGCCCGCATTCATATCACACCTCTAAGCGAAAGCGAGGCTTAGGCTACTGACGTACCGGTTCCATTGCCAAAATGCCGACGAGAGAGTTTTTCCGCCGTTTGACAACTGTGACTTCCGGAAGCCGCGGAGGCATTTTGTATAGATGCAAGGTACAATTGACACGCACAATGCCTGTCGATCATCAGGCAAAGCGACCGAGCAAGCAATGCTAACCACTGCGAAACGTACTCTTGGTTCATTGGCGGAAGGATTGTCCGGAACTTCACGGCTCATGGCGGATGCAGGACACGGCTCGACCATTTGCTGCTACTAATTTGCGAAACACCATCGGCGAATAACACAGATCAGCGTCAACACATCGTGACTTTGGAGATAAGCCAGTCGCATATACACGCTGTGCAAAATAGGCTAGCAGAAGATTTTGTGAAGCGCGCTATCGACGCTTCGCAATCCAGTGGCCTACTGTGCGAAAAAGTAACCCCGGCATTAGCGTAGAGCGGCCTGCTCGAGTTGCATGAAGCTGTGAAGCGAGCATTGATCCAGGAAAAGTTCCGGACGTTATGTGTGGCTATAAACGCGTAGTCATCCGGCTTTCGCGGTTCGCCAAGATCAGGTCACGCGGCGGATGTGCGTCTCGCACGCAAGCCAACGGTCATCGTAGTGTCCGGCGTTACTGGTGAGTTGCTAGCTCTAGGAAAGTTTGTCGGGGAAGATGCGATAGGGTTTTGGAGCGAACGCGAAAGCTTATGTGCCGGTCCATGCATACCTAGGTAGCCCGACGAAGCCTGAGAACTCGTCTTCGTCGCCCTCACTATTCTGGACCTTCTTCTTGCGACACTCTCCCTTCGCGCCTGAAGCTCTCGCAGCCCAGAATATCGCGATGATCTGTCCTGGCACATGCAGCTGGTGGGGGCGGTGCGGGGCATCCACACGTGGGCCTTTTAACGGTTTTCCATCATTGACGTCACAGCAGGATATTTGCGAGCAACAGCATTTTTCACATTCGCAGACGACTCGGTCTTGGTTCGCTAGAAAGAAAATGTAGTGGCGGGTTCAAGGATGGGCTTCAGCAAAGGCCATTTCTCAGCATGCGATTCTCGAATGGCAGGGACTAGCTGCCGGGTACATGGCAAAGTTAAGTCTCGCGTGGCACATCGGCATCGCTCGGCAGTCGATGCAAACGTTCAATCACGATGATCGAACATCATCTTCTTTGCCATTGGCTGGGCTCCACATACTCCACTTTCAAGCGCGTCGCAACACGCAGTCGCTGTCCTGATGGAGCTGTACGGTAGAAGCATTAGGCAACTCCAAGCCGAAGTGCAGCGAACACACGTCGCTATGACGTCGAAAAGTAAACAGTCCCGGCAGTACAAAGACGGGCGCGGCGCGCGCAACAAACGGCCACCACACCGATTGACATCGCCAATCGATTCAATCTTTGCACACTCGACCAAATGGCGTCCGAAATCATAGGCAACGTCGCAGAGAAGGCCAAGGGCCTCACTGGCGAGAAGACTGGCAAAATGGCCCAGCTCGCAGCCGTCACCAAGGATGTACACGACGACAAGTGGCGCATCACCAGCGACTTCGGTGTCAAGCAGAACAACACCGACGACTGGCTGAAGGTGGCGACCGATGACCAAACTGGCCCCTCCCTTTTGGAGGACCACTTCGCTCGTGAGAAGGTATGCAGACCAGACCTGGCCACCAAGACCGAGTAGTAACAGTGTTAGATCCACCGCTTCGACCACGAGCGCATCCCCGAGCGTGTTGTCCACGCCCGTGGTTCCGGCGCCTTCGGAAAGTTCACTCTCTTCGAGTCGGCCGAAGACGTCACTTCAGCTGGCGTCCTTACCGACACATCGCGCGAGACCCCCGTCTTCCTACGATTCTCCACTGTACTGGGTAGCCGTGGCTCCGCAGACACCGTGCGTGATGTTCGCGGTTTCGCCGTGAAGTTCTACACAGAGGAGGGCAACTGGGACATTGTTGGCAACAACATTCCCGTCTTCTTCATCCAGGACTCCATGAAGTTCCCCGATGTCATTCACGCGGGCAAGCCCGAGCCTGACTGCGAGGTTCCTCAAGCACAATCCGCACACAACAACTTCTGGGACTTCCAGTACATGCACCCAGAGGCGACGCACATGTTCATGTGGGCCATGTCCGACCGTACCATCCCCCGCTCATACCGCATGATGCAGGGATTCGGTGTCAACACCTACACACTCGTTAACGCCAAGGGCGAGAGGAGCTTTGTCAAGTTCCACTTCACACCCGAGCTCGGTGTACACAGCTTTGTGTGGGACGAGGCACTCAAGATAGCTGGTCAAGACCCTGATTTCCACCGCAAGGACTTGTGGATGGCTATCGAGAGCGGCGCCTACCCCAAGTGGAAGTTTGGTATCCAGGTTCTCCCAGAGTCTCGCGAGCACGACTTCGACTTTGACATTCTGGATGCTACCAAGGTTTGGCCTGAGGAGCTGGTGCCTATCCGATACATTGGTCAGCTCGAGTTGAACCAGAACCCCGACGAGTTCTTCACCCAGACTGAGCAAGTCGCCTTCTGCACAAGCCACATTGTCCCTGGTATCGGCTTCAGTAACGACCCTCTCTTACAAGGACGCAACTTCTCCTACCAGGACACTCAGCTCTCTCGTCTGGGTATTAACTGGGAAGAGTTGCCAATCAACAAGCCAGTTTGCCCCGTCATGAACTTCAACCGTGACGGTGCCATGCGCCACACCATCACCAAGGGCAAGGTCAACTACTGGCCCAACCGCTACCAGACTGTGCCCCCTGCCACCGAGAAGGAGGGTGCTTACATCGACTACCCAGAGAAGACCGCCGGTATCAAGGCCCGCATGCAGAGCAGCAAGTTCAGGGAGCACAAGAACCAGGCCGAGCTCTTCTACAACTCCATGTCGGAGAACGAGAAGATGCACATGAAGGACGCATTTGCCTTTGAGCTCGACCACTGCGACGACCCTGTTGTCTACAAGCGCCTCTGTGAGCGTCTCTGCGAGATCGATCTTGAGCTTGCTCAGACTGTTGCGGAGATGGTTGGTAGCGATGTGCCCACTCAACAAACTCGCCCCAAGCACAACAAGAAGGCCAAGGGTCTATCGCAAATGGACTTCATGCCCGAGAAGCCTACTATTGCCACCCGCATGGTCGCTATTCTCATCGCTGATGGTTACGACAAGGTCGCTTACAACGGCATCAAGGCCGCCCTGACCGCTGCCGGCGCCCTTCCCTTCACCATCTCTCCCAGGAGAAACAAGATCTTCGCCGAAGGTGAGGACAAGAGCAGCTCCGGCGTTGTAGCAGACCATCATCTTGAGGGCCAGCGCTCCACCATGTACGACAGTGTCTTTGTGCCCGGTGGCGCCAAGTCCATCGAGACCCTGCGCAAGAATGGCCGCGCTGTTCACTGGATCCGCGAAGCCTTCGGTCACTTGAAGGCTATCGGCGCTACTGGGGAAGGCGTGTCGTTCATCAAGCAAGCTGTCGACCTTCCCGGCATGGAATTCTCGGCTGCTGCTGATGTTGTCAACAGCTACGGTGTCGTCACTGCTGGTCAGGTTCACGCCGATAGCTTCAAGGAGGCTGTCAACATGGCCAAGGAGGCCAAGGACTTCACCAGCGCGTACCTGTTCAGCATCTCGCAACACAAGAACTTTGAGCGCGAGACTGCTGGGCTTAACCAGATGGCTGCCTACTAAGGTGTGATGGGAAGAGAATGATGATGATATGAGGTCAAGAGATTCTTCCTTTCATGAACGTAGATAATTTTTTCAATGATACCACATGAACAATCTTACACGAGATTCCAAGCCACTCATGTTCGTTGTTGCTCTACCGAGACTATATTTCAAAATGCGGGAGCAAGCCCCTGTCACATATGGGGGAGATGGCGTCCACCAACACCGAGTCTGCTAGCCATTGTATGTATCGCTGTTCACAACCTGCTTCAAATTTTTGGTCTGCTCACATTGACCTAGACAAATGATCGTCTTGGACGCTGGGGTGGTTCACTTCGAGGTTGGCCGCATAGTGGCTGACTAGTGCACATGGCAATTCGCTAGAGTAGAAGCTATGCAAGTCCAGGGAGAGGAGTATGCGATCCTATTGAATAGCACATCGTCAAAAAAGCAGCTAAACCTCAATATGGGGGTGAAATCGAGTTCGCGTTCTCCGTATCTTCTGCAGCTCAGCCACACGCCCCACTTTCGGCTAACCCCATCTGGATGCGCAGCGAGAAAAGGGCGTTACAGCAAATTAGCGCTTACGAATGTGCGGCCGTTTCTTTTCGACCCCGACACTGAACTTTACGACGGGTCCGAACATCATCACTATTTCGCACTCCCTACATTAGACACGCCTTGAGAATATATAAGGCGACTGGAAGGATTCAGGAGGTTTGCCAAATCCCGCAGGTTTCCCAGCGCCGCAATCGCGTCTCGAACGACCGTCTTGGCGAGGTCGTAAAGTTACCGCGAATCCCCACTAATCGTCTGACCGGTTGCCTAAACCTTGGATCTCCATCGCCCTTTCCCAGAGCTGAAGGGCTGCGTGGATGACTCCGAAAGCGACTGCAACACTCGTGGGCGCAGCGCCCTTTGATCTAAAATACTGAGCGACAAGCCTCAGGCTCCTGAACACTCACTTTCCATCATTTTCGCTCACGCTCTTTCTTTGAGCCCGTGATTGCTAACCGTCTACTACGACGAAATTGAACGCCCTCTGACAAATACACCACACATAGTCATGGACCATCAGGGCGCAGGTTTCGCCTTTGACACCAACATGGATTTCAGCAACATGTTTGCGACGCCGCAGCAGCAGCAGTCGTACACGCCAGCGGATAACACTTCTGGCTTCTTCTTCGCTGACGAAGGCATCGATACTTCTGCATCATCATCTTTCATTGATCCGGCTGTATTCGAAACCAACGCTCAGCAGTGCACAATGCAACAAAGTCTGGTAAGCTGATTGTTCATTTCGCCATATTGCATACTTGCTAACCATGCGGCAGACCTTGGATGACACCTCGGCGACCCCAGCATGGATGGCACAGCTCACACCTGATATGCAGCTCCAACATACCGCGAAGGCATACCTACCTACACCACTTCACTCATTTGATGCCATGCCTACGCAGTTTAATGCGCTTGGCAAGCGGCCGCTGCAGCTTGAGACGCAGGACTACCCTCAATCTAAGCGTCACGCAAGCTTTGATTTCCCATTATTCCCCACACCTCCTGCAACAACGACATCCAGCTGGGGTCTGGAGGCGACCCCGCCCGTGGCCGTAGAAGGTCTTCCAGATGAGGCAGCCGATGTCTGCGCAACGTGGTTCCATAAATACAATGTGCTGCCCAGGTAAGCTCATGACCCTCCGACCAAGATTGTTCAGCCAGACGGATACCACGGCGAGAGGGAAGTCTGTCCATACATTTATGGGGTGCACGAAGCTGTGTTTCGTGGTCATCTCCGAGTCATACACACTCTCATGTATCCCCCTGGCTGGCGACTTCCTCCTTAGCTTCGATATCATGTAGCGCATACGTGTTTGTAAGACCAGAGTAATGTTCATCAATGCTAACAATTCAAAAGCGATAGGCACATCGACTCACTAAGCCAGCTCACCGGTGAGCCTGCAGATGCCATCCGAAGCTGGTTCGGTCAGCTCTTGAAGCAGGGCATGGGTGGCAACCAGAGCGATTCGGCCTACAAGTCCCAAACGGCACTCATCCAACAAGACCGGCAGCAGAAGCAGCCAGAACTCTTTTGGGATGATCAGACGTACCAAACAGAGCTTTCTGGGGCATACACTGCTTATGGGAACACGATACAACAAGCACTTGGAGAGACGGTCACCCCCGGCTCGTCACCAAATTGCGACAACACTGCCGTCACCATACAGCCAGTCACCACACGGGGTAAGAAACGGTGCACACCTACCGAAGACCTGGAGTTGCTCGGTAGGGATCCCAGAAAAATTTACCAGTGCACTCGGAAATGCGGCAAGCGGTATGGCCGTAAGAATGACTGGAAGCGGAATGAGGAAGAAGGCTACCCATGCAAATCATGGGTCTGCAGCCTGTGTACAGTCGGGGGTGTCGATAACGTTCGACCGTGCTTCAGAAAGTACCACTTTGTCCAGCATTTCCGCAATATCCACCCTGAGATGAACGCGGAGGACTTCGACGAGGCCAGCACCGTGTACTCCGAGACCGAATTCCCACGCAAGTGTGGATTTTGCCGACATCGATTCGAGACGAGACAAGAACGAATAGATCATATTGCGGATCACTTCAAGCAAGGCAAATGTATGCTTGACTGGCGCGACGAGGAAGACAACGACAGCCTCGACTCCGCAGACGACGACAATGACGACGGGCCAGGCGATGGCGGCTTCGGTGGCAAGCCTTCCCCTCAACCGCCTTTCCATCCACAGGGTGACGGTGGCTCCAAACACACTGGCTCGGGCGGCAGCGGCAGTTCTGCAGGCCAGTCATCAAGCGGCGGATTCTTCCAATTCCAGCTCTCACAACTCGGTGAGAGCCAGTTGTATTGTGTGGACCAACTTATCAAACCCACTACACTTTCGCCGAACATCTCTCAGTCATCGACCTCACCTGAAAAGACCGATCAGCAACTACTGCAAGACAGCCACGTTGCGACAGAGGAAGACCACAAGATCTCTCTGGCCAGCGATGGGCTCTCCCAGTCCGTGAGGAGTGTTCTCCTGAACTCATCCTCAGGCAGTAGAACGGATGCTCGACTATCAGAACACCCTCACTGGAAATATTCCAGGGCTGATGTAGCCGCTGCTGCTCCAGGGTCATCTTCTGCACCTCTCTCCAGCCCAGAGTGTCCAGATATTCAGCCTTCCGACGCATCATTGGATACGAAGTCAACCACGTCCACTCAAGACAATACAGCCATGACACTATTCAGGACAGAAATGCGTCCATCAACGACGTCATTCCTAAGTGTCAAGCTTCTGGGCTCCGGAGGCTTTAGTACAGTCGATGAAGTCGTGCATCAGCAAACGGGACTCCACGTCGGTCGCAAGACACTCAAGAACCGGGACCAGACTGCGATTGCGGAGCTCAAGAAGGAAGTCAGCGTTCTTCAGAAGCTTCGCCACCCTCACATCATTCGATTCCTTGGGGCCTACTCTAGAGGCGACAAGATGTCGATCCTCCTCTCACCCGTTGCGGAGACAACGCTTGCAGGATGGCTGCAGCGAACAGCGCTGCTGAAGCCTGCCAATCTGCCAGAGACTATCACCAAGATGTTTGGCTGTCTTGCCTCGTCAGTGAGGTATCTCCACGAGCAGCGACCTGTTGTCAAGCATATGGATATCAAGCCTCAGAACATCTTGATCGTAGAAGGCGATCAGGAATTCCCACACGTCGTGCTCAGCGACTTTGGTGTCAGCTCCGCAGAAGAAGTGGGCGACGACCAGCGCAAGCCGCTAACACGTCAATACATCGCCCCTGAAGTCTTTGAGGGCTTTACTCGCAAGCAGGCAGCTGACATATGGAGTCTTGGTTGTGTCTTCGCCGAGATGGCGTCTGTATCGTTCAGCCAAGGCAACACGGGATGGTTAGCTTTCCGCAAGACATTCAGCGGTCGTACTGGCAAGCACTACTGGCAGGACGTCTCCGGTATACAAGACAAGCTTGCCGCATTCTTGGCTGAGGCAAATACTACGACGGAGCAGACCGTTGTGCGTACGCTTCAGACCATGTTGAATGCCGATCCAGATGAGCGGCCGGATGCACGATCATTGACCATGATCTTTACTCCGGCACCATGCTGTCTCAACTGGCCGAACGACAAGGCGACATACCCTGGCCCACAAGAGGAACTTGGTGGAGTAGAGACGCTTGCTCACCAAGGCGGCGACGAAACCTGCTGCCATTCCCACGCTCACGGCAAGAACAGCACCGAGTCAGAGCCTAGTCTTTCGAATGCGAAGAGCTGGCTAGACGAGTGTACACACACTCACGAAGCTTGTCACCATACACCAAAGCGCGATGCCAGCAACCTACCCACACGTCTGATCGAGATTCTTCCGGGCAGTCCAGGTGATGCGATTCGCGCGAGAATTGTTCAGACCGACAGCCTGAAGTCGTCTATCGAATATGTCGCTTTGAGCTACATATGGGGCGACAACCAGCCAGTACTCTCCAGCAGCACGCTGTTGAGCATGCGAAGTGAGCTACCTCTAGGAACACTACCGATCACAGTCGCGAATGCGATTGCGACAGCACATCGCCTGGGCCACAATTATTGCTGGCTAGATTCACTATGCGTGCTTCAAGATTCGGAAGAAGACAAGCAACAAGAGTGCACGAGGATGGCGTCCACCTTCCGTAACGCAGCACTGACAGTCGTACTTGACCAGTTGACCGGCGAAGTGGTCATGTCGGGCATACCTGAAAAGAACTACCCGGCGTCCTTACTTGGATCAGCAAACAGCACAAGCCCGACTCCAGGTCGACAGCCGGCTTCTGCCTTGCTGCCAGCTGGCATCCTAACTACACCCAACTTCGGCTGGGATACACGTGCATGGGCGCTACAAGACCGCCTGCTCAGTCGACGCTTCCTCCACTTGGGTGAACAGTTGTACTGGGAGTGCAACACGCTCAAGGCTTCTGAGACCTTCCCTCGCGGTCTCTCAGCACTAGTCTGGGAAAAGGTGCATACGGAATCTGATCAAGGTATACCGTCTATGCCAATCGCTGCTGCAAATGGGAATAGCAAGAGCAGCAATGCAGTCCAGCTGATGCTGAACGGCCTGCCTTCCTTTTTGGAACCAGTCCAGACCACTATGGACGACGACTATCTGGACAATCGGAAAGACCGTACGTCCGATGCCAAAAATGTTTGCTCTTCTGCAAACACCGAGCCGCATCACGCACTTCCATTGGCAATTCCTCTGCGCGAATGCCAATCATCAAACAAGCAAGGCGATAGTGTCTTCACTGGGATAGAAGGCGACCAAACTCAAGGGTCGAAATCGATTTCCATGTGCCAGTTTCGCAGGAGTGGGAGTAAGACTGGGAGCCGTCGGCTCAACAAAGCTTGTTTTCAGACGAAAACACTACCTGGACAGAACCCAGGCGGAGGGGAAGATGAAGAGATGAGTGGTGGAATTGCGAATGGGAATGCACATGGGAACGGGAATGGGATGACTTAGGTCGCTGGTTTGCGCACACTTGTTTCTCTTTCTTCAAGGAAAGATTCGAGATTGGTTTCCTATTTTCTTTGTTATGTTGAGTTTTACGAGTGCTAGTTTATGACCATGAATCAATGTGTTGATTTCATCTACCTCACAATTGTGCCATGCCGAGTGAGTCGTGATTTGGAGAGAAAAGTTCAGTAAAAACTTCATCTGGTAGCACAAATTGCGCGCAGTTGCACTCTAAAGACTCATCTATAGCAACTTCCCCGAAGGAAGGTCTTCATCAAACGCCCACCACACATCCAGCCCTCACGTCTCCGGCCTAACCCTCCCCCTCCTCTCCCTCATACCCTCGACCCTCCTCCTATCCTCCTCAAACTTCCTCTTCAGCAACCCCTCAGCCTCCTTCCTCCTCTCCCTATTCTGGAACCTATAAAAGTCATCCGTAGCCCTATGATTCCTCTTGCGCTCATCCAACTCGGCCTTCTTCT
>Ga0265797_10009855_pt1 | contig 12282 bp, 10 predicted proteins | sample P2T30metagenome_FD_192433 | JGI IMG/M metagenome (GOLD analysis project Ga0265797, IMG submission 192433) | Plant litter microbial communities from East Loma Ridge, Irvine, California - P2 T30 | ecosystem: Environmental > Terrestrial > Plant litter > Unclassified | place: USA: California... | reverse complement strand
CATGGTCGCGCAACCCATTGGCACCAAGAAGACGCCCGTCACGTCGACGGCGAAGAAGACACCAGTAACAGCCCCAGTCAAGAAAACACCTGTCAAGGCGCCAGCCGTTCAGCCTCCCAAGAAGCCTATCAACACCGCCATGCAGAAGAAGCCTGTGACCACGGCCCCTAAGAAGCCCGTCACAAATGTCGCAGCGAAGAAGCCCGTCACAGCTGTCGGTCAAAAGAAAGCTGTGCCAGCACCCGCAAAGAAGCCTGTTCAACAACCACAACAACAGGGCTGGATCAACAAAGGTCTCAGTGCCGCATCATCAGGCATTGGAAGTGCTGTCGGCGCCGCAACGACTGGTATCGGCAATGCTGCCGGTGCAGTCGTGACAGCGGCAGGCAGTGGTGTTGCTGGAGCAGGGAGAGGCGCTGGCGCGAGGTAATCCACCACATTCTGCGATAGTTTTCCTGACTGACATGCCACAGTATTGCGAACTCATCCCGCACTTGGGGCGACATGGTCCGCGAGTATGGCAACTCCCTCAAAGACATCACTGGCGCTCCCGGCAGTCGATCGACCACGAACAAGAATCCTCTCGGCCTGAGCACAAGTGGCGTAGGAGGTATGGCATCCATGGCTAGCAGGCCAGGTGTACCTGGCCTCTCAGGAGGGTCCGGTAAGGGAGGTGGTTCGGCCAGCAATCCTTTAGGCCTGTAAGTGGACATGTGGAGCCTAAGAATATACGCCAATTTCGTGAACGGGCAGAATACTACATACAACTTTCAGTGATCGAATAGGCGGCTCATAGTGTACTATGAGTTCGACATGCAATTTTCAGTGGTTGAACAGGTGGTCCAGAGTGTGATTCAAGTTCTAAACCTCACCAACAGCACCTCGAGGACAAGCAGTGATTAGCATCGTATTCTTCAAACACATATGTCAACCAAGACATTGCTGGGGATACCATCTGGGTCAGGGAGGTGCTTAGACAATGTTCGCGGGGAGGGGGATGGAGTCGTCTTTCGCGGAGGCTCAGCACGGCGGGGAGTCTGTATGGTGTGGGAGAAGAGACGACGCCAAAAGTAGCTGAGAAGACGTGAATTCTAAATTGCATTCTTAACCGGCTCCTGGATTTCCCCTCTTTTGGTTTCCCTGGCGTTCTATGCGAACACTCAACTTGAACACCCCTTCACCATCCCATCTTTGGCTGGTCATTGCGCGAGACTAGCGCAGGCTGCCGCTGCCCATAAGATTCCCGCTGTCCTCCTCCCTGACTCCCTCTTCTTCTTTACCAGCTGGCCCGCTTCTCTGCCAACACTTCGGTAGGTCGCAGAACTATCGCAATGGAACAATCGACTCTTCAGACTGACTTGGTGGATCATGGTGAGCAATCCTCTCCCTCACTTCCGCTAAAATCCCAGAACTACACTCAAGAGGTAGGGTCATCCGGATGGCCTTATCGCATCACACCTTCAGACACCGCCTGCACCTTTGGAATGAGTAGGAGGCTGGCTTCGCTACCTTCGGGCTCGCCTTTGGTGGCATCTGCTTGCACCAGCGCGAGCGATGCATGCAACACAAGCAGCCGTACATCAAGGTGTCTCGACTATGCATTTGGGCGAGCGGAAGATGGCGCGCATATCGAGCGCGCCGTGACACCGCTGGTGGGCGCTTCTTCAAGTGCCTCACCGTCGAGTTCTGTCGTGGGCTTCCGATCATACGAATGCCTTCGGGCGCTAGTTATGTGGTCCTGGCAACTTTGGCGCCGGTCCTGGTTTGGACGGGGGATTCTTACAAGCTGGCTCGTTTGAATCATAGTCTCTTGGAGAAACGAGCATATCCGTATGCATAGACGTCTCCCTGCCACGTATGGAGAGCGATTCACAGGCCTCAGTGCCGGAACGTGCTTCGCTGGGAACTTTTGTCGTGACGGTGCGTAGTCTGCCAGCGCAATGCCCTTGTCCGTTACTCGACTTGTGTTGTAGGTATACAAGGTCTACATTTTTTTCATCGAGCTTTCACCTTTAAGGGGTTACTCGAGGAAGGGATGCAATCGTCTACAAAATAGTGCGACAACAGACTTGAGAAATTTGGTAGACGGAGAATGCAATGGCCACATACACGACGTTGGTGTTGTGCGCTGCTTGGCGTTTTCCAAATCAGGCAACTTCTGGAAACCCGTCGATTACCGTCCACGGGTGTCTGCAAAGTTACCACAGACCCCGGCCGTCACTGTTATCGATAACGCTAGCGTCATCTGAACCTTTCGGCGGACGAGACATGCACGTACCATAGCAAGTCATGGCTGGCTGCTATTTCGTAATTCTTCGACCTTTGAAATCCTGCAAACATACCACTTAGATGCGGTAAATCTGTTACCGCCTCTGGCCTGTACTCTCTACAGAAAGCGCTTGCTCATGCTTGCGCTCCATCGACTGCGATGCCTTCCACACTCCACTCCGTTTCAAGCGCGCGCTCTACGAACGCTCCCTCGAGTAATACCAACATACGTCCCGCGATGGGATCCCACTCTGCACAGGCCTGCGCGGCCCGCTACGGCGTCGATTGAGTCAACAAAGACGACCGAAAACGCCATCTTTGACCCCGACCGAAGTTTGGAGCGCGAGCAGCTCAGAGATGCACACATATCCATTGTTACGCCTGAGCTCAGTGCTCCTGGAAGGCGTCTAGCTGTCAAGAGACTGGACCGAGTATTGGAGTTGGTCAACAACACCAATGGCCGCGACGCCAGTCTACGCGCGCCCCTCTGGCGGGCGTACTCTTTGGCCAAGGCCTCTGACCCGACACTCCTAGCACGTCTTCCAGAAAGAGCCTGGGACCTGCTCTGGATTACGCAATCCATCGACTCATCCACCAATGCGAATCGTACGGCACACATTGCACAACTCTACCGTGACATGGACAAGGCTGGAAGGACTACAACGGCCGGACAGCGGGCCAGAGATCTAGAGAGCACCTTTCTCTCTGGTAGAGAAGACCAAGCTCTTAGAGAATGGGAAGAGGATCACACTTTGGGATCCGACGGCATACGACAGGATTACAAGCCAGAGCATCTCGAGGTCGGGGCTAAGCTCCATGCGCTTGCGGGGAATCTAGACTACAGCCGAAGCATCATGGAAGAGCTATTCAGGTTATACCCGAGTTGGGACACTTCCGTCATGATGGCCGTCTTCCGTGCTCACACGAGTTCCGAACTTCAAGAGCACCATGATCTGGCAAAACAAATCTATGTCTCAATGAAGGAGAAGAAGGGCGATGCGCGCTCGATCAAGGACTACGACGCTTGGCTTGTGGGCTTCTTGGAATCCCGAAATCTAGGCTACGCCAAACAGGTGTTCCGGGATATGGTCAGGGAGGGCTATCTGGCAACTAGCGGGACCGGAGAACGAGTCGAACAAGTTCTGAAGAGACTGCAGATGCTGTATCGACTCGGAACTGATATAGCGGCAATGACTAGTATCGCTTTCGATGCTATATCCGTGCTACCGCCTGCTTATCACGGCCATTTGTTCGGTGACTGGATGAAGGCGGCCGTTGTTAGGCAGGCGCCGTTGGTAGCCGCTCAGATCATGGAGATGATGCTCAAGCGAGGCTACAAACCGCAAACGTTCCACTTCAACATGCTCCTCAAAGCGTTGATACGGACCAAAGAGAGTCCGAGCATCCTGAAAGCCGAAGACATTGGTTGGCGCATGATCGAAGCAGCTCGCACATTACCGCAACAACGTGATCTTCATCGAGACACAATGGCGGACATCATTGACAAAAGAACAGCGGATACTCATAACAAAAGTACCGATGTCGTCCAACGTGCTCCTCCTGCAAACGTTACAACATTCGCGCTCATCATGCAGCACCACGCTAAGAGTCTGCAATGGGAACACGTCGATTATCTGTCCCGTCAGCTCAAAGAAACGACACTTGAGCCCAATGCAACCATCATGAACGTTCTCATGGACAACAAATGCCGCCAAGGTGCCTACAGCGAAGCATGGACGATCTACAAGACTCTGACTGAACCGCAAGAAGGCGACGCAGGTGTTTTCCCCAATGGTGCAAGCATACGTTGTCTCTGGAAAACGCTCCGTCTCGCGCTTGGCGACCCTACAAATCGCGACAAACCAGGGCTGCCCACGCCTCGTGAGCTACTAGCAGAGATGATCAGCTGGTGGACGCTCAGTCGCAGCCGCTACGACGCCGACCGCTTTCGTATGGGCCTCGCAGGCGCAGATAGTGGAGCAATCACATCACTCATCATGCATTGCTTCAGCTACACTCAAGATCTAGCTGGCTCTCTGATTGCTTTGCACGTCCTTCGCCATCACTTCGACATCTTTCCCACCAGCGGAGCAGCGCAAATACTGCAAGGACAGATAGCCTGGGTAGACATGACACGCGAAACCGAAGCTGTGCGCAGTTCACACTTCCACAGTCGTTCCAACAAGAAGAATACGGATCGCATAACCATGGTCTACAACATCCTGCTTCAGCGTCGATTAGCGAGATTGGATCTGAAGGAAAGCGAGTATGAGATGTTGACGGATGAGCAAATTGGTGATATGGGACTGAACCTCTTGAGCGAGTTTGTGAGAGTCGTGCTCAAGAGGAGCTATCCACCTGAGGTTGTGGAGGTGATGATTGATGCAGCGAGATGCGCAGTGGGTGTACCTGACCTGCCCACAGGGGACATGGATGCTTTTGAAGTGGCTTGAACGAACTTCATCGGGAAGTTGGAGTAGGTGGACGGAAACATCTAATCTGCGTGCAGACATAATTAATACAATACAACAAATCTTTTCAACACTTTCATTTGTAATGGAAATACCAAAGCAAACCACAATCTATCCATAGCTCTAAAGTCCAGCGTCGCAAGATGTCGTTGTAGTGAATTAACCTCATTGGCCATGGCTGCAGGTAGCCGAAACATGGGTTTAATCGATCGAGCCCTCCGCGGCGGCGATCGATGACGCTCCAAAGCTCAGATGTCCACAACGCGCCCAAACACGGTTAAAGGTAACGGCTGCTTATTTACGATGACGCCCACTGTCATGCTGAAGGCTGGGGCGCGACCCTCAAAATTCTTTGGGTGCGCTTCCTCTTTGATACACGACCACAACCCATCCCTCGTACCACGGTGATCATGTCTTCACAGGGCGAGCGCGCACCGTTGTTGCAACAAAGATGGAGTGAGGAAGGCGAGCCGCGGACTGTAAGTTTTCTTGCGCACGCGTTTTCTCTGCATTTGCTAACTTGTGACAGCATCTTCGCATTGGAGACCTTTCGAATGACGAAAACCCGCGAGAATGGGCGCGATGGCGCAAGATGGCCAACGTGGCTGTCATAGCCCTCATGTCCAGTACATACACTCCCGTCGCCTGTACATATCCTTCCTAACGCTCGTGATAGTCCTCAGCCCCCTCGTGTCCTCCATGTTCACACCCGGCATCGCGCAGATCGCCGAAGACCTCAAATGCAGCACGACGGCCGTTATTGGAACAACCACTGGCTTCGTAGTCATGCTCGGAATCGGTCCCTTGATCCTCGCGCCGCTGTCCGAGACGTTTGGACGGAGGAAGATATACCTCGTGTGCTTCTCCATCTTCACCCTGCTACAAATACCCGCCGCGCTCGCGCCGAACATCGCCTTCCTCATAACGGTACGGAGCATTGCTGGCTTCTTTGGTAGCGTTGGCATAGCGAATGGTGGTGGCACAATCAGTGACATGTTCTTACCAAGCGAAAGAGCTGGAGTTTTTGGCTGGTACCTATTGGGACCGCTGCTTGGACCTACCCTGGGACCGCTGTTTGGCGGTATCATCGTACAGCGATTGAACTGGCGCTGGGTCTTCTGGATCATGACCATCGTGTGCTTCGTCAACACTTTGGCTGGATACTTTTTCCTCCGGGAGACGTATGCTCCTGTTATCCTGAATGCGAAGAAGGCAGAATTTGAGTCTCAGAGCAACGAGTGGGACGGCACGAAGTACTCGTACGAGGGCGAAGATACACGGCCTTTGAACGAGAAACTCACGCAGGCTCTCAAGCGCCCTCCGAAGATCTTTGCGCAACCCATCGTCGCGGTCATGGCTGTATACCAAGCGCTCATCTTCGGCACAACATACAGCATCTACACGAACATGCAGCCCATCTACCAGGACGATTACGGTTTCTCCACTGAGCAGGTCGGACTGTTGTATCTCGGTCCTGGATCTGGGTTCCTCTTCGCAGTCTGGTTTCTCGTCCCACGCATCGACACCGTGTATAAGACGCTCACAGCTAAGAACCACGAGAAGGCGCGACCCGAGTTCCGCCTCCCACTGGCAAACATTGGCTCCATTTTCATCCCCATGTCGCTCTTTTGGTTCGCGTGGGCAGTACAGAAGCATACGCACTGGTTTGCATCCATCTCCGCAACCTTCTTCTACGGTATCGGACAAGTCATGATCTTGAACAGCACGCAGAACTACTTCATCGACAGCTTTGAGAAGTACGCGGCTAGTGCGATTGCTGCTGGTACTGTATTCCGCAGTGTCGTGGGGGGTGTCATCCCGATCTTTGCGCCGATGCTGTTCGAGAAGTTGGGATACGGTTGGGGTATCAGCACGTTTGCGTTTGTGAGCTTGCTGCTTGCGCCTGCTCCGATCTTGTTCTTTATCTTTGGTGAGAGACTTAGGGAACGTTACCCGGTCGATTTGTAGATCATCATTCAAGTAGGTATCATTTCTGTATTCATGGCGCAACTTTCCGTTCCTGGTCACTTCTAGAAGACTTTCTCTCTATCTCTGGCTTCCAAGTGGTGTTGGGCAGACTCAGTCTGTCACCATGTCTACTAATAGAGAGGCATGTGAAGTGTGATTGCGTTTCAACAAAGGAGACTGTAAGGGCTATGTAGGCGCCTCGGGTCACGATCAGCCTCCCTCTGTCATCACATCTAATACTGGAGTTCATGTGCATGGTGAGCGCGTTTGCATGAAGCGCACCGCGAGGACGATTTAGGCATCTCATAACACGATCAGCCTATGGCTGTGTGCGTTACTCCACTTGTATTCCTAGGCAGTTACATTCACTGCGATCAGGTGGCGAACTTGGCAGTCGCTAGCGCTGGAGCGCTACCTTGAGATATAAAATAGGCCCCTCCCACTCTTCTCTGACCGTAGTGTTCCACTGGAAATTCTGGCTCTACACCAGAATGTACTCAGACACCGTTCATATCGGGGAATACCGCGGCAGTAGCTTTGCTATTTGCCTACGTTCCTTCCCGGTGGCATTGCTCGGACCAGCACAGCAATGCAGTACCCGAAGAGCCTCGACGCCCCGCCGCGTCCAACCCTTCAATACTTGAACGAGTACGCCCCTTGAACGCAAGAAACCGGCCCCTCGCGTGTTTAAGCGGCTACTATACGACACCACTTAGACAACAGGTATGTCGGTGGTCACTCGTGTCTGTCAACAGCAAGTTCCCGCTCGTCGGAGACCTAAAACCTTCGTTGGCACAGGCGGGCTGGTCTGCCTGTGCTATGCATGCGACGTTTGCGCCCCGGAGCGCTGCTGTCGTTGTCAGTCTTGGGGAAGGCGGAGAGAGCGGAGGTCTGCCCCCGTGCCGCTGGCGGAAAACATTGTGCGGATGGCTTGTGGCTGTCTACGATGCAAGCCCCATATCTGCTGTTGGACAGTGTGTCTGTACTACTTGTACATCGTATCTTTTTCATTGGGTTGATGTCTTTATGGCGTTGCTTGAGGAAGGAGCGCGAGTGGATGCGAAGTGAGGGAACGTACCTCAGCAAATGCAGAAGTTCCGGTGAGCCATGACACTACAATAGCTCATTGGTTATGTCTAGCAACTAAAGTACATCTGCAACGCCCGTAGCCGCTCGATGGGTAACAATCGTTGCAGAAGACCATATATGGCTTCCAACCCCGCTTTTCAGGGCCATTGATATGTCTAAAGAGTCACTTCTTGTGTTTCCACACCGTAAGATTTACGAAGTGAGATACCACCATGAGAGTAACACGCTGCTTGGAATTCATCTCATGATCAGATAGACGCCTTGGTATTGTTCTCTGTTGCCGACATGAGACGTCTATATAAATCCCCAGACAGCTTGCTTCAGATCCTCATTACTGTTCTTCCCAACATCAACTTGAACACTTCCTGAAGATGCATATCCTCCCATTCCTCACTACCTTTCTCACGGTCTCGGCCGCAACTATCGCGATCCCTGCCGAAACTCCTGACTCTACCGCTGCTCAGGCTTGTCCTGGCCGACGCATCAGCTGGCGGGGCGGAGGCTGTGAGTTCAATTGGGGGAACGACTGTAAGAATCGCTGCTTGAACGCTGCAGGGAGCAAACGATGCTGCCCTCGTACGGTCAGTTGGTACCAAGATCGCGGAGGATGCTGGTGGGGCAGGGAGACTTGCGAGTGTGCCTGTAATGCCTAGGCAGTGAAGGTACGCCACCGAAATGGTATGGAATACCAGCGACTGTCATCTGAGCTCTAAGAGATATTTGCTGACGCCTCAGTTGTAGTCGAGCTTATCTTGGGGCCAATGCGCTGTCTCGGGTTGTGGTACTTGGATAGCGGTTGCGTCGATTGGTGGGCGGTGTATTCGTGGCTTTCGTCGTCTACATTGCGAGTGGTACAAATTTGGCACGAAAGTCCAATAGCTTGGAGGGATTCCGGTACGACGACTGTTTAGATACGATCAATGCGAAAAGTCGGTTCTGTCCGTGTAGGCTTCTTGACACTGGGCCCGATGTCTCTTCTCCTGAACGCACGTCATGACGCTCGGATCCAGTCGTGGGAAAGTCACACCTTGGTAGTTACGCGATCGGAATCATGAGGTCAGGTGTCTACTGCCGTTGATAACGAAAGGAAAGTGCAAGAGATCGATGATGTTGCGACGGCTTCCCCATTCCGCAACCGCAAGGGGTATGACGTCACCAGACCCCAGCGAACAACATCAAAGCCATCGCAATCATACCGTATACCAAAGCACAATCTCAATGACCAGCCCGAACCAGTACCAGACAGCAGTCTGAGTCAAAGACGTACTCTATTCATTCTGATTGCCATCCGATCTTGACCCCAAACCCTCATGCTGACTGTCGCTATATTGCTCGGGGGAGAAGCGGCCCCCAAAACCCCTGGACGTGCGTTCTCACTCTTGGCCATACCTTTCAACACATCATCTCCCCAGGCGCGATGGTCTAGTTTCACGACATCGCTGAGATGTTGGAGCTGACAATCATCAGTGTAGCCTTGAAGGCATAGCCCAGTTCTAATCTGCGCGTCAATAACTTCCAAGGTCTCTACTGGCTACCACCTTCGTCTCCTTCATCTTGGAGCCGACATTGTACTGGCCAACGTTCCAGAAAACAGGTCTCCGGGGCCGCCTTAATATGGCTAAAATGTACCTACATGGAAAATGGGCTGCGCCACTCGCACATCCCCGAGGCCCAGCTTGTTGCTCGATAACGAAGCGCGCAGCCCCCGCGTGTCAACATTTGCACGACGTCGAACCTGAGAATATGGACGGCTCCGCGCTCCATTGGTCAACGATCTCACATGGCTATACTTCTTTGAGTGCGGTCGGTTGACCCCACATGAATTGTGCCCAGGTGTCTATCAAGTCAAGCTTGGCAAGGCGAAGTCGAAGCGTAGCGCATCGGGGCTTATTTCTTCCTCAGTACAGCGGTACTGAATCATTATCTCGAGGGCTATTACTCGAGGTCTTCCACTACATAAGGTTAGGCGATCCCTCTTCTCGTTTCAAGACACTAAAGCCGAATTATCTTGCCTGAACAATAACCCTCATCAACATGCCTTCATACACTTTACAACCCCATACGAAACACATTCTCTTGGCTTCTTCTATCGTTGTCGTCCCGATGATCACGTTTACCGTCGTGATCCTTGTGCTAGTCTTTCACAATCTAGCAAGTGATCTAGACTGTCCCTATAGCGAGATATGCCCACAGTCTCCGCTGATCAATGTCACCAAAGCGTCTCACTACTACGTCGACTATCCGGCTACTCGCCTCGTTTTCGTATCTTCTTGGTCGTCCACCGTTAGCTTCGCTCTCGTGAGCGCCCTTATGTCGATTTACGCTTATTGCGCCGCGCGCCGGCTTACGGAAGCTTCCGTGTCGCAGGACCAGAGCAGATGCCTTCCTACATCCTATGAGACTAGCCTGGTAGTCCGACTTCTGAATGCGGATTACCTGTCTCTGTGGGAACTATCCCGGCCATGGCGACAGTGGTCCTTCCGGCGCGGCACGAAAAGCGAATCACCCAGGCGAGCTACGAAACCAACGGTACTACGAGCATCAATATTCGTTCTATGTCTAGCTGTGCTCGCGAGGTACGCATGTGATTCATTAGACTCGAGTCCGTACTAAGATTCCCAGTGTTCTTGTGCATGCGGCAGACGGCTATCTCCATATAGCGACCGAAGCAATAGAGTTAGTTCAGGTCTTCCCTCAAGATCCTGCTCAGCATCAGTACGGCAGGAGCATTGACCCATGGTGCTTTGATGATAGCGAAACCATCGGTACCGTGCAGAACAAAAACTTCTGGGGTTGCAGTATGACCACACTCGAATACGACGACGAATTGTTGCAAGTTACAAACAAAACCGAATTTAACGCAGTGATAAACGAAGGCTACGGGCAAGGCATCATGAACTTTACTGAGGAGACTGGAAGCCAATACGCGGTTGTTGGTCCAACAATATCGCCCTCCGAGGCAGACTGGCAGGCGACATCGTACGCCGTTTCGTCCCAGTGTGCGCCTGTACCTGCTACCGCCTGCGATATCCAGGGGAACTCGAACGTAACTACTGACCTTGGAACAACACTAGTGCCCTTCGACTGCTCCATCGCTCGTGGCTCGCCGGTCGATTTCTCAGGGAGCTACATGGGCAACACATTCTCATACATGTTTTTTGATTTCCACAAGCATTTGAACGAACGCGGGACGTTTAGTGGGATGGAAGGGCTCGATTTTACCCCTAAAAACGAGGAGGGATCCATTATACCAAACATAACAAAACAGGAGAGGGCTCAGATGTTCCCGAGCACGTGGAGATGGACCGCAGCCGTTACTCTGGATTTAGACATCTATTTGGACAGCTTACCAAGAGACATGGTTGGCAAGGCCTGGCGGATGGAGCCCGCGTATGGGAATTACGTAATGGTTGTTGCGTGCAACACAACAGGTGAGTACCCGCTACCGAGATATGCTGCACGGTCGTTGTTCTTCACCTAATAGGTCTTTCCAGTCTACGATGTCACATATAGTGCTACTGAAGGTAAAATCAAAAGATTGGAGGCACATGAGAGTAACTCTACTGTGGCGGGTATCTCAATCCTTCCCTCTGTCGACAGCACGGGAAGCCTGGCGGAACTAAAATACAGCGTTTTTCGGCAAGTCAATCCTCCAGTATCCTTGGGACAGGTTATCTCAGACTTAGAAATCGGGATGAGCACCATCTTCGCCCTTCCTTTACGCGTGCATACGGTGCCGGCAGACAGTATTCTGGTGCAGACAAGAGCCAGGAAGATTATGACTAGAGCGCCTGTCGCAGCTGTCTGGCTGCTGGTTTTGGCAAATCTGTCCTTCGCCGCTCTTGGGATTGGCCTCGCCGTCATGGCTTGGATGGCAGCAGATCAGGACGTTCATCAAGTCAGGACGCGGCTTGGTGTTCCCGGATTAGCGGCTGCTCTCTTCGAGAGGAACTCCGAGAACCGCATCGTCAAGTCTGACAAGGAGCTGTACCAAGAGAACGATAGGGATGGACTGCCGCTGGTTCTTGTTGGAGTTCAGCATACTGTTACCGGAGGCATGGCGTGGTCACTTCGCGACAACCAAACTGGCCGTCCATGTCTGGCGGACGGGGCGAAAATGTCGACTACTTACATCAGTGATACCACGCCTTCGATATCAGAAAAGACGACCGGCGCTGAGGAGGTCGCGCGCATATCCGACAGCTCTGGTAATGAGGCTGTGGAACATCAGCCAATCTCCATCGTACCTTCAGAGCCTGTAACTCAATTTGACGCTGTCAGCCCGATTGAACAGCCTAATCACTGGGTATAAAGAGAGATACCTACAGCTATGGTCCTCCTGACCCATGCGACAACCATAAGTGTGTATGGCAGAGAGGGAAGGCGAGCCTTTGGCTACAGTTTGACACGGAGGCAGCCCAGGTGTGCGAATTTCTGACGATCTCAACGCGAAAAGCAAGGCGACTGGAACCTCGATATCATTATG
>Ga0265797_10009854_pt1 | contig 12283 bp, 8 predicted proteins | sample P2T30metagenome_FD_192433 | JGI IMG/M metagenome (GOLD analysis project Ga0265797, IMG submission 192433) | Plant litter microbial communities from East Loma Ridge, Irvine, California - P2 T30 | ecosystem: Environmental > Terrestrial > Plant litter > Unclassified | place: USA: California... | reverse complement strand
AAACAAGCATACTTCTTAGCGAGATTGGGGGTTAGCGAAATCCTGTGTGGTTCTTGTAATGCCACACCACGTGATTCATCCGATATCACATGTCATTTACCTGTCGCTGTTAAATTTTGACTTGGATCTCATGCATCATAGTGGAATGTAGTATCTGTCCAACTGTAACAGCAAAGTCCATATCCTCGCTCATGATCACCTAGATGGACTCGATCTCAGTCCCACCATTTGCTCATGAAAAACCTGCACACTGCGGTGGAGCAGTATGACCATATAGCCCACTGTAATGTTGTTCCCGACGTTGCGCTCTTTTTTCTCGGTGTTCCACGTAAGGACGATAGTACCCTAAACTCCGCGCTTGCTTGGACCGACCAGCAACGATGCAAATCCAAGTTTGTCGAGAAGTCTGGCTAAACGTAAACTAACGCAGGGCAGTCTCACCATGTTTCGCGGAGGATTGATCAGGTGTTTCGTCTACCATAGTACACAGCCGTTGCACAAACGCTTGGGGTAAAATCCAGACCCCGCTTCGAGAAACCCTAGGTCCCAGATTTTCTGCTGTCTTATCGTAGCTAGTTCCCGGTGGTATTCGGCACCCGACCGATAAGATCTCCAGGCACAGACAAGCCTGCTGTTTCACGTGAAGTCAAGGTTTAAAAGCAAAAGAGAAAAATCAAATTTTTGCGCGCAAAGGTCCGAGATTAGAGCAGGGTTCGGCAAAGTCCCGTTCTAGAGATGCTGACAAAAAGGCGTTCTCTGTGATCGTACGGGAAGCACTTTTGGCCCAAGATGCAAGTCCGAGAGTCGCGACCACACCAGGCCTCAGTCGACCGCGGAATTGTTGACCAGAACGTTCGGGGTTCACCGGCAAGGCGGCTAAAAGGTCTCGTCCCTCTCCAAGATGGAGCAGTACGGTCTACAAGTGCGTCCACAAGCCTGGCTGAAGGAAGCAAGGAAGCATCTGCCGTGTTGGGAACGCCACCACACGTGACTATAAAAGGTCAAGCGAGCCGTAGTCCGCGTCCCCTCTCGAGCTTCCGCCATAGGGCTCGGCACACGTACCTGACACATGTACCTGATGGCTGACGGAAGCCCGCGGCCCGGTTGCGATGGTGATTGGACGTAAAAGGTGGTAAACCTAATGTGCAAATAAAACATTGCAAAAGTAAGGATATGATTGCCTCGTGGAGTCGGTGCTGCGGGAACGAGGCACAAGCTCGGAGATGCGCTTGTGGGATGCAGGTACTGGCAAGCGCCCTCCAGTAATGTGTTTCGATGACAGCATACGACAAGACGTCGTTGGTTGGATGTGAACCTTTTGGTTCGAAACGAGGCCGATCGGCGGCGGGACGTTGTTTTTGTCGATTGGCGCTTCGCTCTGATCTGCCTAGTCTCCCGCTTACGGACAATCAGAGAGTCCAGACCATGAACGTCAACCTTGACCCTCGACAAGAATCTGAACTTGTTCCTGCGCCGGCACCCGGCCTAGACATGGATCGCGCGTTAGATGCCCTCAACGGCCTCTTCACAGCGCACCACGACGTCAAGCCTTGGTCGTGACCATGCCACACACCTCAACGTGGCCCCGCCGGGCTCGGCGACCGATAACTCACCGTCAGTAATGTCATTCGACAGCCCTAGGACATCTAATTTCCACATTGTGCTTGGCCCTCCGATTGACGAATAGTCTAACCTCACAGCCGGCGCCGTCAGACCGGGAGACGGGGAAGGCGATCCCATTTTCTCAGCACCGTGCGTCTCTTTGTGTTGGCAATTGTCTTGGTTGAAACGTAGTAGTCAGTCAAGGCCGAGAAGACTACGCCATGCGCTGTCCTGCGCCCTGTTGTGGGCCCCAAAGGCTTGGGTTTTGCGAGAATATACGCCTTTGTAATTTCGCATGCGTTATAAGTAATGGGCTGCTGCTCCGGCAATGAAGGAGCATCAGCACCAAGTCTCTCCTTTGACTACTTTTGTCATACCACGCTCTTTAGCAACCCCCCCACATTCCTTCATTCGTTGGCACTTCAATCATTCAAGATGCTCACCACTACCTTTTTCTTGGCCCTAGCTGGCCTTTCCACCATGACTGAGGCATCTCCTCTTCAAGCCCGCGGCGGAGGCAAGCGTGGTCTTGCCTTCCCCAAGCAACACCTAGGCTCTCCCGGCTCTACGTGGACGCACGCCTTTGAGTCTAGCACCAAGATCTCGTGGATGTATGACTGGGAGGCAGTCATTGACGGCCAACCCATCGATCTCGAATACGTTCCTCTGCTTCACTCCAACCAGCAGTGGTGCACTGAGACCTGGTTCAACAACGTCGCCAATGCTCGCAAGAACTACAGGGTCTCGCACGTGCTGAGCTTCAACGAGCCAGACCAAGTTGGTGGCGGAGGCAGCAACATGGACGTCGCAACTGCCGTCGTCACCCACAAGGCATTCATCCAGCCCCTCGCCGCCCAAGGCCTCCGCATCGGCTCACCCGCCGTCACCAACGGCAACGAGCCAGGCAAAGGCATAGAGTGGCTCAAGAACTTCGTCGCCAGCTGCGCCGACTGCCAAATCGACTTTGTCGTAGCCCACTACTACGCCTGGGACAAAGCCGAGGACTTTAAGAACTACCTCAAGAAATTCCACTCCACCTTCAACAAGCCCGTCTGGGTCACCGAGTTTGGCGTCACTGAAGGCAACGCCGACCAGTTCCTCAGGGAGGTTCTTCCCTGGATGGACGCTCAGCCATGGATCGAGCGTTATGCTTACCACATGGTTGCCCCTGCCACCGAGACCAAGTTCCTGATCAATGCCAACGGTCAGGGTCTGAGCAGCACCGGACAGGTCTACGCAACTGCGTAAGAGCAATGTTGGTGGCTGTACTACCTGAAGACGCAAGAGTCTTAACGAGTTTATGACCATTTCAATTCTTGTCCGATAACATTTCTTCTTCTCCTTCTTCTTCCGAACCCACCAATGGACTCTTATGCCATCTTATCTTTTTGTTATTATATAGATATTGGCCAATGTCACAAATTTTCATCTAAAAAGTAACATGCATTCATCCGTTTGTGCAAATATCCCCCTCTCCGTGTCAAGTTGCTGCAATGTGAATGATAATCTTGCCAAGTAACACCACTTTACTAGCATGTGGAACTGACGTGAACCTGTCACATTTCTATTTATGGACATATGACAAGGAACATGGCTGTTTTGCTTCCCTGGCAACGGACGATTGTTTTTTTCTTCTTCCTCTTCCAAGGAAAACACGGCAATAACAGCGAAATAATCTTAATTTTCATGCCGTAAAACCTTTTCATCCAAGAACCCCCAAGACACGAGATACGAGACAGCACAATCTCTTTTGCATATGCCAAGAGTTTTTTTTTCTTCCCTTTCTCCTAAATTTGATCATCAGGGGGCCACTTGTACTATTTAGTATTATTATCACCTGCTGATTCCAGTTTCCCACCCTTTTCTTCGTTTAGAGAAAAAAAAATCCGCTAATAATCCGCCTCCCTGGCTAAGTTGATTTTGCCAACGTAATATCTAATAGTCTACGTAAATCACTGCCTGGATAAGCCGTACCTAATGCACTTTTTTTCTTTCTGGAGATAAAAGGTTTAACATGGTTACTCGCTGGTTTAGTATCACGCGGAATGCAGAAAATGAAAATTCACAATAGAGGCAAGAGGAAAAAGAAGAAAAAAGGAAAAAGCTTGACATGTAGACGTGTTGTGGATGGAGAAACATGCATGTTTTGCTGTGTTGTTCACCATGCTACTCATCGAGTACATGTTTAATTTATTATTTATGTGCTGTCTTATTCTGCTAGATAGATACATGACGAACACCGCAAAGAAATAATTACAATATATATCAAACAGCAACTCCTCAAGCGCTACTACGTTCAACACAAGATATACGTGTCATTGACACATCAATCTTCTATATCATCATCACTCAAAACAAGACTGGTGCCCTTGTCAACTAGCCCAGAGATCGCCGATTCCGGCTCTTGCTCCTTTGCCTCGAACTTCATCCGTTTCTTATTCTTCGGTGCATCTACACCCGGTTTATCCGTGGTCCATTGATCCTGTTCACCAGGGTCGACATCGTCGTCTGCATCGTCCTCTTCGTCGGTGCCTTGGAGCGCATTTCCAGTAAATGACGTGATCTTTTGGATCTCGCGAACTGTGGCTGCTGTGGAAGAAGACAATGTGCGCGATTTGCGTAGTATGACGGTCATATAAGGGAGACGTTCGAGGAGCATCTCGTAGCGAGCTGAGCCGCCACTTCCTAGGAGAACGGAAGGCGAGGCTTCATCCTTGTTGGATTTCAAGTCCTGTGTCGATGTCGGCTGTGAAGTCGAGGCGTTCCTTTTCCACATGTGCACACCTCCGCTTGCAGTTGTTGCTTTTGATGCGCGTAGTGTGGCTGAGAAGAGTTCTCCGCTTTGCGCGCGTGACACCCACATATCCAGTAGGCCCCCAGTCTCCTCTTGTTGCTTCCAGATTCGCAGTGACGCCGGATAGTACATGACGAATGCATTGCCCTTGGCCGCCCCTGTACTCGCCCCTTGGCCTTTTGCTTTGATGCCCATGATGCCCGGGGGTGGTGCCATTCGCCTTACAGGGTGTGGCAGATTGAACAAAAGTCCACGCACGCTCGTCTGAAAGCACATCTCATCTTGGCGCAAGTTGTCCGCACTCGTTCCTTGCAGATTCCGACGCCCAGCTCCGGCGCTAAATCGGTCTGGTGAGAGTAGATCGGCGTCAGATAGAGCGTCGATGCATCCTTCGATAGAGTCCATGGTCTCCTCGCTATCTGCACCCCCACACGATAGGACGTAATTCTCGTGGAGAGCAGCAACAAAAGTTTGTGTGTCGGTCCCTAGCTCATCAATGAGCGTGTCGACATTGACCTCTGAGATTTTCGGCCTTCTCCTCTCAGGGAACCAGTTGGGCGGATGTGCAACGGGTGCGTTGGGGTTCTCTGTTAGACGCTTGTTGTAGACTACCCTTCCCACAGAGTGAAAAATGCCCAGAGTGCTCTCACGCTGTGTCACCATCTCGAGCGATTCCTGCTCGGCCTTGGTTATCGGAACGTCTTTCGGTCCCTTTTTCTTTGAGAAGTTGATATTTGCGCCCCAGCCCTCGGCGTCATCGCCGCGGAGGCACAGGAACTCGAGTGACGATACCGCGCTCCGGATGTCTCCAAGCTCGGCAAGACGCTGGATAGCCTGCGGGCCCAAGGTCTTCTTACGTCCGGACTTGCGGGCCTCCTTGACTATGATTGTGTCCAAGGCCTTGGTCATGTAGGTTGGTGCGATTGGATTAAAGTCAATGACAGAAACACCAGGATGAGTCAGGATATCGGGGCCCAGCAGCCGATGCGCAGTAAAGCTGTCGGCTGCTGCTGTATTGGTGGATAAGAGAGTCTCGGAAATGATCATAACGATTGGAGTCACAGCCTGCTCTGGATCGACTTGGGACGAGAAGAAAGCAGTGGCTGATTGCGTGTTGGCAGCAAGGTATTTTAGGATGGAAGAGCGAAAAGACTGAAGGGCCGAAGAAGTACGTGTGAATGTATTCGGAAATTCCTCTACTAGAACCAGCTGCTTCTGCCTACCCACCTGGCTGCTGGGAGAAGCTGTCTGAGCGGTGGTGGGCACCGGCTCGTCAAAAGCCAGACTACCAAAGGTGCCAGTCCGCGCCACAAAGTCTTCAAACTGTGCAGTGGCAGATACGAAGCTGTCGGACGTTGACAAGGAGCCCGTGGGGTTCTTCCATTCTTGCATGTCTATGCCCAGCTCCTTGGAGAGTAGAGATATAGTGGTGGTCTTGCCACTGCCAGCAGGGCCTTTGAGAAGCAGCAGTCTCTTGCGTGCTTTGCCGCTGAAGACATCGCTGAGCCATGTCCGCACGTCCGCCACCTTTTTCTTGTGCACAGCGAGCTCCTCGAGCGACGCTGGACCGTACTTTTCAGTCCACGGTCGCCGGTCCACTACATCCTGGTGCGCCGGCTGGGACGACGACAACGGCGGCGGCGTGCTACGGGCTCCGGTCGCTGTTCGTAGAAACTTCTGCCTACCTGCCGCACTGCTGCCATGGCCGGTTGGCGCAGTTGCAGCGATCGGCCTCTTGCGTACGGGGAGGGGGTTTGGAGGCTTGGTGGGCCGGACGTCGTCGTCGTCGTCAATGTCGGAATCGACAATGTCGTCTACATGCTCAGCAGAAGCAGCATACTTCTCGGGGCTGGGTGTGGGCTGCGCCGACTCCGAGCGGGGCACATTGCTAAAGAACGAGGTAATGGGCTTGTATGTCGGCTTCGGCTTGGCGGGGGAGTTGGCGGGGGCCTTTTTGGTTGGAGACGTTTTGGTAGTAGTGGGTTTGGAGGGCTTGGGAGAGGCTGCACGTGCCTGGGATCGGGTAGGCCTGTCTGGTAGCCGGGGCCCAGTAGAGGTGGCGGTTAGTGTGGCAGCCCTCCTGGAGCGCTCGGGAGGCGGTGAAAGTGCTTCACGGCCATCAGACTCGTCGTCCGACTCCAACACGAGCGGCTTCTTCCGCGGCGCGCGCAACTTGGCCATGAGCGCCCGAGGTGGAGGATGCGAGGCAGTCTCTGCTGCACAATGACATTCTCGGTGCTAGGCTGGGTTGGGGCTGCTGCTGCTGCTGCAAACAGCGTGATGGCTGGAGTCGCTGGAGCAAGTCTACGTTACGTCGCGTCGCAAGGCGGGAAAGAGCAGCTGGTCGGGCGGAAGCACGCTAAGGCCGGTGGGGCTCCAGTGCCAGTGTACCAAGTCTGAAGTCACCATCTTGACAACGCATCTTCCTCCATGCACTTCACACACACCGCTGCAATCCTACCGCTAGCCGCTCGGCTTAGTGCCTTCACATCGAGGCTGATATGCAGCTAGGCTGGCCAACTGCAGCCTGCCACAGTTCCCAACCCTGTTCTCGCCTGCACAGACGTTCATTTTTCGAGCTCCAGCGCCGTCATCACCTGCATATCGCCTTGTTGGGCTGCTTGCGCGCCGCAGTCCAAGTTGACATTGGTCGCGTCTCATGGCCTGTCCGCAGTAGGCCGACCAGGTATCGGCTTTGTCGCTGCGCCAAAAGGAAATTTGGATGCAAAGCACACACATGTAGTTCTTGGGCACGTGGAAGTGCAAACAATGGCTGAAGGCTTCGTCTACGGCATGTAAATTAGCCCGCTCAGATTTATACGATGAGCTGGCAACTCCCTGCCGATCTGCAATTGGACGGATTCGCGGTTTGCGACCCGTACTATCCTCTTCCATCCTTCACACTGCAGCATCCTTATATACTGTTTATGCGCGAGCCCGTTGTTCGTTGACAGGTTTTTTTTGACGTTATGCCACGTTAGCAGGCGCCTAGCCTCATCCTTGCGACTATCGCAGTCTATCGCGACAAGGACACAGATCGAAGCGCAGTTTTTCGTGTTCCTGGCCGGGTCTGCGCCGTAAACAAAAACAGTCGCAGTCGCAGTCGCGACAATGGCGAAGAAGAAAAGCAAAAAGTCGCAGAAACCGGTGGATCCACCTGGCAACGTGCCCGTGAACACGGAAGAGCTGGTCCCCGACGCGCCTGGAGCCCTATTACCAGACGAGCCATTGGCTGCAGAAGCAGAGTCCGGGGAGCAGTCAGTGCAACCCGCTTCTGAAGTGGAGACCGTGACTACAATTCCCAAGCCAGCGGAAATGCCCACATCTGCATCCTCACAGCACGGCGACAGCTTGGAGACTATTCCCGACGAGGTTGCAGCGTCATCAGCCGTTAACGACGCATCTCCTGCAGAGCTAGATCCACCTATGGAGCAAGAGCAGGAATCCGAACCTCAAGCAGACCCAATTGAAGTCACAGAATCTGGGGCAGCCTTGGAGGCTTCTGAGGATCCCCAGGCTACTGCCGACGAGGCTGAAGAAGCAGTAACAACCACGACCGACGATACAGTCGATCCAGAATCCACGCCAGAAGAAGAGCGACATGTGCCAGAAACAGACAAGAGTACACAACCACCTGAGGAAGCTGCAGCTCCGTTAGTGCTTGATACAGAATCAGATATTGTTCAAGAGCCACCAATGTCCGAATCACCTGCAATGCCAACCGAAGGCCTGACATCCACGTCTGAACCTACTGCACCCGAAGCAGAGCCGGAAGCTCCTGCAGAGAACGCCACTGATATGGTGGAAGAGGTTGCCGCGCCAGAAGAACCAATAGAAGACGACTCCAGCGCAGAGCCAATAGAGCCGGAGCCGGAGCCAACCGTTACAGAAGCAGTCGAAGACGATGCAGCTCCTGAGGTACCACTAGCAGAACCAGCCAAAGCTGTCGACGACGTTGTCGACGATATTATCGACGACGCTTCAACCAAGGAAACTGCAGCCCTACCGTCAGAGGAACCTGAGCCAATTGAGGATCTGCCCACAGAAGCTGGAGAGCCGGCAACACTAGAGCCATCCGACACACTGGAAGACGAGCCATCATTACCACCAGTAGCAGAGGCGCCAGAGGTGCCAACTCTTGATCCAGAGGTCTTACCTGAGGTAGAGCCAGTTGAAGCTGAAACAGAGCCAGCCATGGAAGCTACTGTTCTACCGGATGAGGAAGAACCAAGCATCCCTGACGAGGCTCAGGAAGTTGCTGAGGCTGAAGAAGAGCAGAAGCAGCAGCATGCAGAGGCAGCAGCAGCAGAGGCAGCAGCAGCAGAGGCAGCAACAGCAGAGGCAGCAGCAGCAGAGGCAGCAACAGCAGCAGCAGAAGCAGCAGAAGCAGCAGCAGCAGAAGCAGCAGCAGCAGAAGCAGCAGCAGCAGAAGCAGCAGCAGCAGAAGCACTGGAGCGCGAACGACTTGAACAGCAAAAAATGGAAGATGATGCCAGAATGGCTGCTGAAGCCGAAGCCGAAGCCGAAGCCGAAGCTCAACGGCAAGAGCTAGAAAGAGTCGAGCGTGAAAGGTTAGAAGCCGAAGAAGCTCAAGCTCAAGAGCTGTTGGAGCATGAGAGGCTAGAGGCTGAAGCCAAAGAGCTGCTGGAGAAGTCGGAGCAAGAACGGCTCGCGAGAGAAGCTCAAGAAGAGATGGAGGCCAACGAAGCTGCTGAAGCTGTTGCACGGGCCCAAGATGAGATTCGAGCCAAGGAGGAAGAAGAGCGCAAAGAGTCGGAGAGACTAGAACAAGAGCGGATAGCCCGCGAAAGGGTTGAGCAGGAGAGACAGGAGCAAATCGCCGAAGCCAGGAAGCTTTTGGAGCAGATGGAGCAAGAAAGACGTGAAGAAGAAGCACAGGAAGAGAGGGAGGCTGCAGCTCTTGCCGAACAGGCCCGGAGAGAGGCAGAACAACTCGACCGGGAACAACTCGACCGAAGACAACTCGAGCAAGAGCAACTGCAACGTGATCAAACGGAACAGGGTAGGCTTGAGGCGGAGGCTCCAACTCCCGCAGATGGTGACGAGTATGCCCAAAGAGCGGCTGGTCAAGACGAGGCTGCTCGGTCAGCTGCCGAAGAGCCACGATGGCGACATACGTCACACGAGAGAGAAGCGCCCCAGGTACCACCAACATCAGCCCGTGCGAGGCAACCACTAGCCGAATCACCAGCACGTGGTTCGTCACCTTCTTCGGCGGTGCCTGGCATGCACGACCGTTCTCCAACCTCAGCCACGTTCGATCCACCTTTCCGATCGTATCGATCTACCGCGCCACATGCACCGAAGCTTAGAAGGCACGAAGCGGGCCCGAACCATGTACCGAAGCCTTATGCTGTATCCCAGCTCATTGAGGATAACAGACCGCCTGCACCCAGTCCGCCTATGAGCAGAGTTCGACCGAGGTATGTAGTATTCACGTATTTTCCCTCTGACGGTGCTCGGGATTCCTTCGGCATGCACAACCAGCACACCAAGCGACGCTGGTCATGATACATAAGTTTGCTCATATAACTTGAATAAACGCCTTACTGACCACATGTTTTCCTCTAGACACGTCCCGACTTTCGATAGTGACGACGATTCAGACTCTGTCCTAGTCCAGTCTAGGATAGCGTCTCGGCGTCCATTTAGCGGTGAAGCGCATGAAGTGTCGCGGGCCCACTTGGGCCCACATCAACCACGTAGCGGTTTCGCGTCCCGAGTGCCTGTCGAACCAGCCTATCCGGCCCCTCCACCAAATTATCATCCAAGCTACTATGCCCCGCCATCCCAGCCGCCTCACTACCCAAATCATGGCTACGGTATGAGTCAGCAGGGCTATCCCGCCCCTAACCCCAATCCTTACGGTCCTTCGTCGCACTCTTCCTCCTCTCCGTACCAAGAACCATGGAGCCAATACCCACCTGGGTACCCTCCTTACGGCAGCCCACCGCGACGACAGGACTCCTCGGGCTCTAGAGATTATCCTTTGCATGCTCCTGACGGTCGACCCGCAATCGAAGACGGGTCAGGCGACGTATTTTCACGCATCGCCGCGACCATCCCAGACCTGCACGTGCTACTTGCACGCTACAAAGAGACCCACAGTCAGCTTAGTGTGAGAGAAGACCTACTGCGTCGAGCAGGTGCTGAGCAGGAAGAGAAACTCAGAGCAAAGGATGGTGAGATTGGTGAGCTGAAGGCGAAGATTTACGACTTGGAAAATAGGAACTCAGCCGAGGCACACAGACTACATCTCCAGATTGGTAACCTGGAGGAGCAAGTCAAGGAGCTTCGCGAGCAGCTCGCAGACACTAGAAAGTACAAGAGAGAGACCGAAGAGACTAAGCTGGTATTAGATGCAGCGATGAAGTCTTGGGAGGCTAGGTATAAAGAGCTGGAAGATGTGCACCGTACCCTAGAGAGGACGACGGCCGAGGAGAGGGCGCGAGCATGGCGAGACTTCGACGAGTGGAAGTCCACCACCAACACGAAACACGATGCCGAGAAGATTGCGCTCGCTATCCAGTTCGACAAGAAGCTGAAGCAAGCTGAATCCGCTGCCGAGCAAGCGCGAGAAGAAGCTGCTGAAGCTGCAGAGCTGAGAGCTGAGCTCGAAGATGCTCTTAGACGCGAGCAGGAGCTCATTCAGGAGCGCGACAGTCTTCAACAGAACTGGGAAGAGCAGCGCAATCTCTTAGACTCTAAATACCAACAGACTCGAGACGATGCCATTAGGAGGGCTGAAGAGGAGTCTGCCAGAGCGGAGCGACTGGCTGAAGAGAAGGACGAACTGTTGCAACAGTACGACCAGCTCAAGGCCGAGAGCCAGAGGGAGAAGGAGATCATCAAGAGTGTTGCTAGCAACCTCGAGTCTGAGAAGTCTAGGCTCGAAAAGATGATGGAATGCTATGGGGATATCGCTGAGATCAAAAGCAAGGGCGATAACTACTAGTAAGTGATTCTCCTTTGTTCGCGTGTGTTCATTATACCGGTGTAGTGGTAGCAGAGGCTGCGCTACAACCAGCGCTGGGTAGAGGCCGGACGGCTTCGAAGTACTTCGCAGTTCTCAACTAGAATTGTGAGGCGCCTCGACAGCTTCCAACCTATCTTTTGGCCGACGGTTGTAAAACTCCGCCGGGTCCACCATGTATCGCCATACACTGTCGTTAGCGTTCACCAGTTCCGTAATACAATGTTTGTTTTCGGCCCATCCGCGCTTTCCTCTCTGCCTTGTTTTAACCAGAGCTGTCTGCTAACATTGTTGTCTCCAGTCTGGTATCCTTTGCACAACTTCAGAATCAAATCATCGATCTAGCTACCGACCACTTCGTCCATCTTCCTGTACGACCACCGTTGGAGGATCTCGCGCAGGTGCCGTCCAACCTTCCATCATTCCTTGGGGATACTATAGCTTCCAGGTGAGCAGACCTATTGCAAATGGCACTCCGGCCGCTGACCAGATCTCTACAGACAAGTTCGAGTCGCATATGTCGTTCACACGGTCGCGAAGCTCATCACCTATCGCGTTTTCGGTCCATTCCTGTTCAGTCTCGGTCGCCGCTACGACAAAGCCGACTCGTTGTTTACTTCAATGAGCCACCACATCCGCGACAAGAGCACTCGAAAGGAAGCGATCTGGCGACAACAGACACTTCTTGCTGCATTCACAAGCTCCGGTGCAAAGCAGCGCATCAACACCGCTGCTGGAACGGTTGTTGAAGAAATCGTCAACGCTATCAAACACTTCGCGGACCCGAAAGAGGAGGAGGGCATCAAGATTTCCGTGAAGCGCATCGTGAAGCTCGCTGCTGAGACATGGAGGTTTGCCCGTCTCGAGCGTGAGATGATCATAGCAGCAATGCC